>CETH01025808.1_pt1 | contig 14120 bp, 15 predicted proteins | sample 361461 | NCBI WGS metagenome assembly CETH01 (sample SAMEA2622695, study PRJEB7988) | marine metagenome | isolation source: saline water (ENVO:00002010), including
TCAATTTCGTTATTAAGCTTTCCTAGCCCTTCCTCATTAATACGATCTTTCAATGGCTTATGCAAAAGAGCAATCGATGCAGCTTCAATTGCGATTTGCTGCATATTGGGATCACCTTCAGAGGCAAAGTCAAGTTGGCCCTCTGGAATTTCTATTCCTATCTGAATAGATAACTTTGCATATTCATGCAAAAGATCATTAAGCAAATAAGAATTTCTGGACGGATTAAGAAGATACGCTGCGACTTCAGTATCCATTATGATTTTGGGAGCGGGAAAATCTAATGCAAACAGAGAGCGAATTAATTTCTTTAAACCATGACCTATAACTCCTGCATCTCGTTGGAGAAATTGTTTAAATGCATCAGAGATTTCCTCATCTTCAAGGTAGCTGCAGGGGAACCAAGCTGAGTTACCGACAGAAGGGTCACGTCCTAAAGCGAAACCTGAGGGTATTTCCTGTTCGGTTTCCCAACTCGCCGATAGCGCTACAGGGGCTTTTGAGTGCTTTATTTCATCTAGCAGAGTTTTCAAGTCATCGCTGTCAGCCAAAGTCACACAATCATTTGCCAAATCTAGATCTGACTGGCCGCTAACGGAGTCCTCTATCGCTAAGGAACTTCCAAAAACATCATTCAACTTCGCCATGAGTGTGCGAAGTTCAAGATCCTGAAAAAAAACTTGTGTGGCATCTGCATCAAATTGACCAAGTTTGAGACTCTGTACCTCAACTCCAAGAGGAACTTCCCTAATTAAAGTCATCACTTCCTCGTTGAGACGAGCTAAATCCTCATTTGAAAGCAAATTCTCTTTAAGCTTTGGCTTCTGCTGACTAGCCGATTCAAATATTTCGTCTAGGGTTCCGAATTCGTTCACTAACTTCGCGGCAGTTTTCTCCCCCACACCAGGAACACCTGGAAGATTATCTGATTTGTCACCTCGAAGAGCCGCGTATTTGACATAATCACCTGGCGCAACACCTGTTCGCTCTTTGATCCCTTCCTCGTCAAATAAAATATAATCCGAGACACCTTTTCGGTTATACAGAACCTTTATGTAAGGATCTTCAACTAGTTGGTAGCTGTCCCTGTCCCCAGTTATAACGATGGCTTCTATCTTTGCCTCTTTCGCTTGCGTTGCAAGAGTGGCAAGAATGTCATCAGCTTCATAACCTTGAAGTTCAATTGTCTTAATTCCCATTGAAGGCAAGATTTCTTTTATCTTTGGTAACTGTTCCAAGAGATCATCGGGCGTTTTTGCCCTACCTGCTTTATAGCTATCTACTCTTTCGTGCCTAAACGTAGGGTGCGGTAAGTCAAAGGCTACAGCTAGACCATCGGGTTTATGATCCGTCATTAAGGTAAAGAGCATCGTCAAGAAGCCATATATTGCTCCTGTAGGGTCCCCATTAGAGGTTCTCATATCTGCTTGACTCAAAGCGAAAAAAGCTCGGTACACAAGAGAATTCCCATCAAGCAACATAAGCTTTTTCATAATTTCTTATCCATTTTCTCTGTAGAATCTGAGTCAACTGGTGAAGTATCTGAGAGAATATCTTCTGCCACGGCTTTCATAGTAGTCCTATCTTCCATTGCTTTCTTTTGAAGATACCTGTACGCATCACTCTCCTTGAGTCCATAATTATCTATCAATAACCCTTTTGCACGATCAACTAACTTGCGTGTCTCCAAGCTTTGCCTGAGCATTTCAGTCTCTTGCTTTAAGTTGGAAATTTCTTTAAACCTGCCTAATGCAAGCTCTATGGAAGGGACTAGATCACTTCTCTGGAAAGGCTTTACAAGATAGGCCAAAACACCAGCATTGCTAGCCTCTTGAATTAAATCTTGCTGACTAAAGGCTGTGAGCAGAATCACGGCTGCTAACCCTTCATCAGAGATGATTTTCGCTGCGTCGATACCGTTCATCCCAGGCATCTTTATATCAAGAATGACCAATTCAGGTTCTAGCATCCTGACTAGGTCAATCGCCTCATCACCACGGCCCGTTTCTCCAATAACTTCGTAGCCTTCGGCCTCAAGGCTTTCCTTTAGGTCCAGTCTGATTATGGCCTCGTCTTCGGCAATTACGACCCTAATCTTTTTAGGCATTCTTTGACTCCAATTGGTCTAATAATTCGTCCTGTAGCGCTTCAACACGCTCAATTTCATTTTGAAGCATATTCTTGTGCTTCCTCATAGACTCAGCATGCTTGTTTGCCTCTCGATGCCTTTGATCAGCTAACGGGGTCTCCGAAACCAGTGAGCGTAATCTCGCCTCATCAGCTTCATCCGAGAAATGTGTGAGTTGTTCTTCGGCGACCTTCAACTCTTCCCGTAACTGTCGTAAGCGAAGAGAAGTGTCTGCCAGTTTCTTCTTAAGCAATCTTTGAGGCACAGGCGTATCTTACATCAGTTAGACGATCAGAATAGATTGCTGACGAAGTATCAACAGACCTTAATTCCATAAATTGGATGATCAGCGATTGTCTAACAGTTCCCATCAGATATATCTTTTGTGCCCGGGGCGGGACTTGAACCCGCACTCCCCGAAGAGAAAGGGATTTTGAATCCCCCGCGTCTGCCGATTCCGCCACCCGGGCAGGATGACAGTCTATCAAATAAGACACTAAAGCAATGTTTGTGGAAGCTAACTCCGTGCTGTACCAAAGGATAAGCCACTGCGAGGCCACAACACACGTAACGAAGCAACGCAAGTAACCTCAGGATATAAAACTCTAGGAGTCTATGCTTTATAAAATAAAAGTGAAAAAAGCACACAGTTGAGAGCCAAAACAATTACAGTCAGTGAAGGTTAGAAAATGATTGTTTTTACTTACCCGGGACAAGGGTCACAAAAAGAGGGCATGGGCCAAGAATGGGTGAACCACCCATCTTGGGAACTAGTTCAGGATGCATCAATGATCTCCGGTAGAGATCTATCTGCTCTACTCCTTGAAACAAACGACGCAGAACTAAAAGAGACAAAGAACGCTCAGTTAGCTACTTTTCTGACTTCAATGGTCATTTTTGATGCCTTGCAACGTGTCGGAGTTGAGGCAGCAGCCCATGCTGGACATAGTTTGGGAGAATACAGCGCTCTAACTGCTTCGGGGGCTTTAGATTTTGAGGACGCTGTAAAACTTGTTACTGAACGTGGCGCTGCCATGCAAGTTTGTGCCGAATCCCATGAAGGAACTATGGCAGCAATACTAGGACTTGATGATGAATTAGTCGAGAGTGCATGCCATAGGGTTGACGACGACGTATGGGTTGCCAACTACAATGCGCCAGGTCAGGTTGTAATTGCTGGATCCTATTCTGGAATTGAATCCGCTTCGGAAATAGCGAAGGAACTAGGCGCCAAACGTGCCATGAAGCTACCAGTTTCAGGTGCATTTCACACTCCCTACATGGAACCTGCTCGAGATAGACTCCGCAACGCAATTGATAGTGTAGAGTTTCGATCACCCGATCATCCGGTCTTTGCAAATGTTGATGCGATAGGTCATGAGAATGCCAAAGAATGGCCAGCTCTTTTATCTTCGCAATTAACCAGTCCAGTTCGTTGGAAGCACATCTTGCATCAACTCGCAGGATCAGGTTTCATCACTTTCGTGGAAGTAGGACCAGGCTCCGTCTTAACAGGGATGGCAAAAAGAACTCTTAAGGATTCAATGACAATATCTATCAGTTCTCCAAGCGATGTGGACAAATTATTAGAGACAATTGCTGGTCAACAACCCTCGTCACCGGACGCACTTGAAGGTGAGCATCTATTTGCCACCGAACGCCTTGTAGTAAGTCCCTGTGCTGGAATTTTCACACCAACAGATAATGATTTAACTGGAAAAGAAATTAAGACAGGATTTCTTTTAGGGCACGTGAACGAGACTGAAGTAAGAAGTGCCTTTTCTGGTGAAATTCAGGGTTTTCTTGCCATTGAAGGTGAAAGAGTAACTTCAAGCCAGCCAATAGCATGGCTCAGGGTCATAAAATAATGACGGTTGATACGTATAGCGGCGGTCGAATCTCTGGCTGGGGGGTCGCTCTGGGAAGTGACCTCGTAACAAATCACGACCTTGCTTCACGAATGGACACTTCAGATGAATGGATTAAGGAGCGAACAGGGATTTCAGAACGCAGAATTGGTGGAACAACAGCAGGGCTAGCTGTTCAAGCTGCAAAGGATGCACTCAAGGTCGCTGACTGTTCCCCAGAGGAAATTGACTTGCTCGTCTTGGCGACAACCACACCGGATGACCAAATTCCAGCAACATCTGCTATGGTTCAACACCTTCTCGGTCTTAAGTGTGGCGCAATGGACTTGAATGCTGCTTGCAGCGGCTTTGTTTATTCATTAGTAACTGGATTCGGGATGCTTGCCCTTGGGAATAAACGTATTCTAGTTATCGGGTCTGAGACACTCTCGCGCGTAACTGATTGGCAGGATCGTTCTACAGCAATCCTGTTCGGGGATGGTGCAGGTGCTTTTGTGATAGAGGCCTCAAGCGCCAAAAGTGCCCTCCTAGGGTGGGAATTAAGTTGCGATGGTTCGCTGAGAGATATTCTTCATGCTGAAATCGGTGGAACTATTGTGATGTCCGGCCAAGAAGTATTTCGAAAAGCTGTAATAGCCATGACCGACTCTGCACTTACTTCCATCAAAAACGCCAGACTAACACCCGAAGATATTGCTTTAGTGATTCCACATCAAGCAAATATAAGAATCATCGAAAGCGCTATGAAAAGACTTCAGATACCTATGGAAAAGTCTGTTTCAGTACTTCACAGAACAGGTAATACATCCTCTGCTTCTATTCCTCTGGCACTAGTTGACGCTGTACAAAACGGGAGAATCCAAGAGGGAGATAACCTCCTTCTGGTAGGATTCGGAGCGGGGATGACGTCAGCAAGCGCCATCGTGAAATGGGGTGGGTCTTCATGAGCAAAGTTGCATTAGTCACCGGAGCAAATCGTGGTATTGGACTTGCGATTGCCCAGAAGCTTGATGATGAAGGTTTTACCGTTGTAGGAACTCATCGATCATCGCCAGCTGGGGATGAAAAATTTCATTCTGTTCCATGCGATATCACTGTTCCCGAAAGTATAGAATCTGCCTTTTCTTCAGTAGAGGAACAATATGGTTCAGTTCAAGTCCTTGTAGCAAATGCAGGCATTACAAAAGACAATCTACTTCCACGAATGACTGATGATGATTTTATCTCAGTTATTGAAGCAAACTTGATCTCTGCCTACCGGCTGGCTAAGAGAGCAATCAAGCCAATGATGAAAGAAAAGTGGGGTCGGATTATATTAATATCTTCAGTCGTGGCCTCTGCGGGGCAGTCTGGGCAAGCAAACTATGCAGCGTCAAAATCTGGACTTGTAGGATTCGGTAGATCGCTAGCCAAGGAATATGCATCTAGGAACATAACAACAAACATCGTGGCTCCCGGACCTATAAAAACCGATATGATCTCAGCTTTATCCGATAAACAAAGAGAATCGATTCTAGGTTCTGTTCCACTTCGTAGATTTGGTGAAGTCAATGAGGTCGCTTCCACTGTGTCTTTTCTAGCAAGTGAGGATGCAGGCTACATTACAGGGGCTATTATCCCTGTTGATGGCGGACTTGGCATTTCTTAAGATCTAAGATGAACATAACGAAAGGGAAACTAAAATGAGTGACGAAAACTTTGAACGATTCAAGCGCTGCGCTGTAGATGTTTTGTCAGTAGAAGCAGATCAAGTAACTCTAGAAGCGAAATTTGCTGAAGATTTAGACGCAGATAGCCTTGACTTGGTAGAGCTAGTTATGGAACTTGAAGAAGAGTTTGACATAACTGTCGAAGAAGAAGAACTTCAGGACTTACCAACGATAGGTGATGCTTTTAAGCTTATAACTAGCAAATTGTAATGAAAGCGCGGATTGCCGTAACTGGTATAGGCGTTATTAGTAGCGCTGGTATTGGCAAAGAGGCATTTTGGAATTCATTGCTAAGTGGAGTTCCAAAGAATGGGTTTTTAATTGAGGACTTTGATCCACTTCCACTCTTTGGCGGAAATGCCAAAGAGGCACGAAGAGCCGACAGATTTCAACATTTTGCTCTTGCAGCCGCTCATGAAGCTATCACTCAGGCGGGTGACTTCATAATCGATCCCAGTGCGGTTGGGTCAATGATAGGAACAGGTGTAGGGGGATTAGGCACGCTTGAAAATCAGGTAAAAGTACTTATAGACAAGGGCCCTCGCAGAGTTTCCCCTTTCCTAGTTCCCATGATGATGGCGAATGCTGCATCTGCAAGTGTCTCTATGAAATATGGTCTTCAAGGCCCATGCGAGACGATCGTAACAGCTTGTGCGGCAGGGACTCATTCCATAGGACGCGCTGCCGAACTGATTCGCTTAGGCAAAGTTAAAGCTATGGTCGCTGGAGGCGCTGAAGCCACTCTAACTCCTATAGGTACTCAGGGTTTTATTAATATGACTGCAGTATCCAATGAAGGAATAAGCCGGCCCTTTGACACTCAGCGAGATGGTTTCATGCAATCCGAAGGGGCTGGTGTGCTTATCTTGGAAGAATGGGACCATGCAACCTCTAGAGGAGCAAATGTGCTCGCTGAAATATTAGGCTCAGGGAGCACCGCAGATGCTCATCACATAACTGCGCCTGCCCCAGGAGGAAATGGTGCAGTTAGATGTATGGAAATGGCACTTAATGATGCTGGCCTGCTACCGGCTGACATTCAGCAAATAAATGCTCACGGTACTTCAACTCCCTTGAATGATGCTGCTGAAGCTCAAGCCATCTCAAGGGTTTTTGGAGGCTCAATGCCATACGTAACCGGGACTAAAGGTGTTACGGGGCATTCATTGGGCGCTGCAGGAGCACTAGAGGCAGTTGCAGTAATTCTCTCAATGTTGAATGAGACTATACCGAAGACTCACGGGACAACAGAGATTGATCCAGAATTTGGAGATTTAAATCTTGTTTATTCTGATTCAGTAGATTGGAATCCTGGGCCTACTATTAGTAACTCATTTGGATTTGGTGGACACAACGGTTCAATCGTTATCGGCCCAGCCTAACCTATTACTTTTCAACAGCTATAAACATTAACTCAGCTGAGCATGCTAAGTTGCCGTTGACAAAAGCTTCGCCAAAAGCTTTTCCACCACGGGCAGATAGCCGGAGTACTTCAACTCGAAGCTTGAGAGTGTCTCCAGGAATTACTTGTCTTCTGAACCGGGCATTTTCAAGGCCGCCAAAGAGAGGCAATTTATCTTTAAAACGATTATCTTGAAGGACTACGTAAGCTCCTAATTGTGCAATAGATTCGCACATTAAAACTCCAGGCAATGTTGGGCGCCCCGGAAAATGGCCTCTGAAAAAATCTTCGTTTCCTTTAAGATCCCATAATGCTTCTGCGGATTCTCCTGGAACTAGGTTAGTGATCTCTGAGATGAACAAAAAAGGATCTTTGTGTGGAAGAATAAGCGTTGGTTCTGGAAAATTCATACGTTTCTATCCTAAAAATGCGTTAGGGGCCGTCGGAGACGGCCCCTAACTTTTAGACATCAATGATCAGGTTGAAGCTTTAGCTGCTGCTTTGAGCTTAGAACCTGCAGAGATTTTAATTGTGTTCGCTGCGGCAATCTGGATTGTCTCTCCTGTTTGAGGATTTCTTCCGGATCGTGCTGCACGGTGTCCACGTTCGAATGTAACAAAACCGCTCAGTACAATCTTGTCGCCGCCTGCGCAAACTGCGCTGGTAACGGTCTCTTCGAGCCCCTTTAGGACTTTGTCAACATCACTTTGGCTAACGCCAGTGCTACCTGAAATTGCAGCACACAGTTCTGACTTGTTCATATTTTCCTCCTATGCTTCGGGCTTATCCCTGAGCAATCAACACTTAATGTGTATAAAGCCTAAATTACACTGTTGTAACGCTAAATGTGGATCATTCGTAAAAAAATAGCCAAATAACCACTTCTCTAGAAAACCTGTGTTTGTTTTATCTACATTTACAAAAAAATTAGGGGCTACCCGGAGGTAGCCCCTAACTTTAAGAAGTTTTACCTTCCGACTCCCTTGCCTAGAGCAGAAATTGCTGCATCTTTGATTGGGCCGAAAGCGAGAATGATAATTGCAAGAGCAACGTCCGAACCGAAGTCACCCATACTGAGAATTTCAGTATCGACTCCGTATCCAGCAACGGATGCATCTGTGATTACCACAAACAGGTAAGCCCAAATTAGGGATAGGTTAGCGCCGATGACGGGAAGGCCTTTAAGCATTCCTCCTACTCCAGCGACATCAAGAATACTGTCTAGCACTGCTATTATGCCTTGCAGCAGCATTCCCATGATAATAAGTGTGACAAATGTTGCCATCATAATTTTGAAAGCTCCTTGTTTAATTTAAACAACGGACCAAGATCCTCAACATGGTTGATTAGCTTGGCTACTTATAATTTAGCTCTTTTCTGCCTTTGGTGTGACGATAGTTACATTACTGCGAAAAAAATATTGTTTTCATACTAGAAAAACACCTCTGAACAGGTATTTTACCCTAACAAAAAAGATCAATTTTTTTGATATTTTGACTAAAATATCCTCTTTTTAGTCATTATCAAGCGCTAAACGGAATTCTGATACTAATTTCCCGACAGCTTCTGGCCCTCCGCCGTCCAACAACTTCTGGACTATAGCTGAACCAACGATACAGCCATCAGAAACCTTTGAAACCTTTACAGCTTGGTCAGGTGTTCCAATGCCTACGCCAACCAAAACCGGCTTTTCAGTCATTTCTTTGCAACGACTGGCGATTATTTTCGCACTTTCAGCCAATTCTTTTCGGGCGCCTGTTATCCCGAGCAATCCGACAGCATATACGAAGCCCCTTGTTTCATCGCAGATTTTTTTCAGGTGTTCTTGGGTTGTTGTGGGTGCAGCGAGCAAAATAGCTTCTCTATTCTTCGTGTTTGCAGCAGACTTCCATGAACTAGCCTCAATCAAAGGGAGGTCAGGAAGGATAATGCCTGATATTCCGGCCTCGCTCAAATTCGAGGCAAATCTTTCTAGTCCAAACCTATAGACGACATTGTAGTAAGTCATGACCGCAAGCGGAATATCTACGTCTAACGAGGCAATTTCATTGATTATTTGCAAGGGTGTAATTCCATCTGAGAGGACCATATCGTTTGCCGCTTGGATTGTGGGGCCATCCATGACCGGATCTGAGAAGGGGATACCAATTTCAATAGCATTGGCGCCAGCTTCGGCTGCAGCTGAAATGGCTTCCAAATAGCCCTCAAATCCGCCTGTAATGTAGGGGACAAGACATTTTCGCCCATCTGCAATTGCCTGAAGAAGTGTATTCTCAATTCCTTCTTCGCGTGGGGTCATCCAAGGACTTCCATCATTTGTGTTGCATCCTTGTCTCCGCGACCAGAGAGATTCAGCAGAACAGTTTTTCCGGAAAGGTATTCGCGTTCTCGACTCATCCACGCAAGTGCGTGAGCAGGCTCTAACGCAGGAATTATCCCTTCCGTTCTAGAAAGAAGTTGAAACGCCTCAACAACTTCTTTGTCATTAACTTTTTCATATCTTGCTCTTCCAGTCTCCGCTAGGTGTGCGTGCTCTGGTCCGATACCTGGGTAATCCAGCCCTGCTGAAATTGATTCTGCTTCAAGTACTTGCCCCCACTCATCCTGAAGCAAGTAGGACAATGACCCATGGACAACTCCAGGAATACCGCGTGCTACAGCCGCTCCCCCAGCGGGTTCAACCCCTATGAGTTCTGCATCAGTCTCTACGAATCCTGAGAATATACCTAAAGCATTAGATCCGCCACCAACACAGGCTGTTACTACATCAGGATCACCTCCTAGGATGTCTTGACATTGGGAATAGGCCTCGAGCCCAATGACTCTATGAAATTCTCTGACCATCCATGGGTACGGATGAGGGCCCATTACTGACCCCAAGCAATAATGCGATTCCTCAACGGTAGCTACCCAATCTCGCATGGCTTCATTTATTGCGTCCTTTAATGTTCTACTTCCCGATAAGGCTGGGCGGACCTCAGCGCCCAATAGACGCATTCGGAATACATTCAACTTCTGCCTCTCAATATCTACTTCACCCATATAGACGACACAGTCCATCCCAAATAAGGCGGCTGCTGTGGCTGTTGCTACACCGTGCTGGCCAGCTCCGGTTTCTGCTACAAGTCGGGTCTTTCCCATACTTTTAGCTAGCAATGCTTGTCCTAGGACATTATTGATCTTGTGAGAACCCGTGTGGTTGAGATCTTCTCGTTTGAGAAGTACTTTGTAACCAAGTTCGTCCGAAATCCTCTCACATTCCGTAATGGGAGATGGCCTGCCCGCATAATCCTTTAGTAGTGTGCTTAGCTCATTCCGAAACTCTTCTGATCCCCAAGCTTCTTTGAACGCTTTTTCTAATTCTTGACAAGCTGGAATTAGCGTCTCTGGAACAAACATTCCTCCAAAGTTACCGAAACGTCCATTATTTATGGGCTCCGTCATCGCCATGTTGGATCTTCTTTCCAATCGTAGGGGTCATCTGTTTCATTACTATTATTGTCCATAGATTGCAGGTATTGACTAGTTTTCTTTGCCTCCTTAATGAAATCCCTAACCAAAATTGGATCTTTAATTCCGGCCTTACGTTCCACTCCTGAGGCAACGTCTACGCCCCACGGCCGGACTTTCCGAATCCCTTCGCTAACATTTTGAGGCGTTAACCCGCCTGCAAGGATTAACGAGACTCCATCAGGCGCATTTTCTGCCATTTGCCAATCGAAAATTTCACCTTCTCCAGGAGTCTCTGAATCCACTAATACTGCGTCCGCACCAAACTCTCCTGCACTATAAAATGCTTGAGATCCTGCTGACACTGCTTTAAAAACGGTACGAACATCTTGTTTGATACGCTGAACACTCTCTGCAGTCTCTACACCATGTAATTGAGCCGCCATTAAGCCAGTTTCGTTAATTACCGCAATTACTCGTTCCGGTAAGTCATTTTGGAAGATTCCCACTGTCAATATGTCGGGAGGTAACCTTCGAGCTATCTCGGCAGCTCGTTGTACAGCTATCTTTCGTTTCGATCCATTGACGAAATTGAAACCGAGCGCGTCTGCCCCCACGGCAATTGACAACAGCGCGTCTTCTTCGTTAGTTATCCCGCATATCTTTACGAACATAATTTGACGTTATCGGAAATTATTACGCAACGAAAGGTTTCTCTTTAGAGGTCACGAAATTGTATAATCAATTCATCTGGAGAATCAGACTTCACCAAAGATTCACCTATTAAAACAGCATCAAATCCTGCAGCCTTTAAAGGTTCTGCATCCGCCGGTGATCTAATTCCGCTTTCGGCCACCTTAGCTATATGCTCTGGAATCTCGCTGACAACGCGTAATGCCCTTTTCTGGTCAACTTCGAAAGTATTGAGATCTCGTTGATTGATTCCTATCATTTTTGCTCCAGAATTGAGAGCGATCTCAACTTCAGCTTCATCGTGTGCCTCAACCAAGGCATCTAGATTTAGATATTCACAAAATTCGATGAATTCTGCGAGTAACTTTTTCTCCAGTGCAGCGACAATCAGCAAGACACAGTCCGCGCCCATCAATTTTGCATCACAAATATCTCGGAAATCAACGGTGAAATCTTTTCGCAGAATTGGCACATCAACTGATCGTCTGACATTCATTAAATCTTCTTTTGATCCACTGAAATGTTCAGAATCTGTCAGAACAGAGATACATGCCGCACCGGCCCCTTCGTAAGTTTGTGAAAGAGCTACCGCATCTAAATTACCTTTTAAGTTCCCTTTGGATGGAGACCTTCGTTTGATCTCAGCAATTACCGATAACCCTTTCTCAGCTAAAATTTGATCTTGAAAAGTAGGGCTCTTTATTTCTTCTGCAGATATCTTAGCGAGTAATTGATTTAGCGATCTAAGATCATTTTTTGCTCTTTCTCTGTGGTAAGCAAGTATCGAATCTAGGTAGGTTCCTTCGGCCATTAATCTATTGTCCCTCTGGAGAGAAAGTATCTTTCTGCGAATTAATGGAGACAGTCTTGCCCTTTATTGTCCCTAAAGTTGATGAGGCGACTTTGCGGGCTATATATGCCAGCCCAACTGTTAAATTACTTGCAGAAGCAACTGAGCTAAGTTGCCCAGTTGAGACCCCATCTACTTCTACTTCGTCTCCTATTGACATGGCTCCATTGCACGTGATTAACATCAAGTTCTTGGGAACTTTATTACCCCTGCTATCTATTCGCGCTACAAGTTCCTGACCGGTATAGCAACCCTTAGTAAAAGACACACTCTTTTCGACTAGCCCGGTTTCAGCTGGAATTACCTTTTCGTGCAATTCCGCTCCCATCTTTGGAATAAAATTAATTATTCTTAGAAAGTCGGAGGATTGTTCCGGCTCAGGGAATCTCTGGAAGAGTGCTTTCGTATCTCCACCGATGACGTCGACACTGCTAATTCTTGGCCAAGCTGTTTGGGCTACAATTTGTTTTGCACTAGGTTTCCCCACGTAAGAACTGGCATCTTTTCCGACTATCGTAACTCCATCCCACTTTTCAAGAGTCAACTCGCAGTCGGTGCGTAACTTGAAACGAAGCAACCTAGCGATAACTGCCTCTCCGAAACCACTATCCATGTCTAGAGAGTATTGATTTTCTCGAATTTGGCTAACCCTTAACCAAGCATTCACTTTTCCATCAGGGTTTAGAAGGAATGACCAGACTGACTCTCCTGCTTTCATTGCGAGCACGTCTTGAGTTAATTGACCCTGAAGGTATTTGCCTGCGTCAGGGCCATCAGCCAAGATTACATCGCGTTGCAATTTGAGAACATATGTTTCATTTTCGTAGGCTTCAAAGACCTTATTAATCTCTTTCATTATTCCGAACCCGTGACATCTCTTCCGCAGGTTTAACTGCTGCTATGAGTGCTTTAGCCTTTGCCCAACACTCATTATATTCTGCGACTGGGTCGCTATCTACGACAATCCCAGCCCCGGCTTGGACCGATGCTCCTTTCGGGGTAATTACCATTGTTCTTATCGCTATTGCATTATCTAAATTTCCATTGAAGTCTAAATAGCCAACTATCCCGGCGTATGGACCGCGTCTAGTTTTCTCTAATTCATCAATGATTTCCATCGCCCGAACTTTGGGCGCTCCGGAAACCGTGCCTGCAGGGAACGCAGCCTTTAGTACATCAACTGGTTCAAAATCCTTTCCTAATGTTCCTGAAACTTGTGATGTGAGATGCATAACGTGACTGTAGCGTTCTAGTGTCTTTAACTCTTCAACTTGAAGTGTGCCAAAGTCACTTATTCTCCCTAGATCGTTTCTGGCAAGATCCACCAACATAATATGTTCAGCTAATTCCTTTGGATCTTCTAGAAGACTATGAGCGAGGGCTTGATCTTCAGTTTGAGTTCGTCCTCGTTTCCGTGTCCCAGCAATGGGACGGCTCGTTATCGTGTTATCTCTTAATTGGATCAAGGGCTCAGGAGAGCAGCCGACCAATGTGACTTCTTCGTTTTTTACGAAATACATATATGGGCTTGGATTTATTTGGCGCAGAACTCTATATACGTCAAAAGGGTTGGCCTTTAGTTCGAAGTCAAACCGTTGGGAAAGCACTACCTGAAAAATATCACCAGCAAGAATATGCTCTTTTGCTTTTTCTACAATCCCGCAATAATCATTTTCTGACATTGTTGACTTCACCTCTACTGAACTCGTATCTAAATTGGGAGGATCCAGCAAAGGCTCAGATAATGGTTTCGCTCCGTCAAGCATTAAGGAATCTAAACGATGCTTGGTTTCATAATATGATTCTGTAATTTCAGATTCTGAACTCTGAGGTTTAACAATGGCGTTTGCTATTAAATAGACTCTTTGGCTCCAATGATCAAAAGCTGCCACCTCACCAATTACAGACAAAATTGCGTCAGGTACTCCAAGGTCATCATTTGCAGGTAATGGTAGATCTTCAATCTCTCGAACAGTGTCGTAACCCAGATAGCCCAGTAATCCACTGTACATGGGAGGAA
>CETH01002342.1_pt1 | contig 14111 bp, 13 predicted proteins | sample 361461 | NCBI WGS metagenome assembly CETH01 (sample SAMEA2622695, study PRJEB7988) | marine metagenome | isolation source: saline water (ENVO:00002010), including
AGATTTAATATGTTCCCAGATTTGTAATAAAGAATAGGAAATATTATTGTACCAGAGCCATAAACTATGATGGCAGCACAATAAAGACTTTTTGTATATCTGATCATGTGACTAGTTAATTAAACCTGCTTGAAAAATGTCATTATAGGTTTTATTCCAGCTAATAATGCAATTAGATGAAGAAGATTAAGTCATTTGTGGCAAATGTGATAACGCCAATTCTCAAAGGAGAAACCTTCGTTTTGTGAAGAGGGCTTTTTTGGAGCCTATAAGTGAAATAGAATCAAGAAAAGTCAGATATATGCTAAAGTGGGACACATCCCCTGTATGGTGGGGAGTGCTTTACCAAGATAAGCCGGTGAGTATTCTAGATATCTACTCTTAATTAGTTTTGTGATCTCTTTTATGAAATGCAACTGTGTCAATTAATCAATTATAATGTAGGTTCATAAAATTTTATAGATGAGAGGGATTGAAAATAGACTAAACTTTAACGTCATTTAAATTTTTTTGGAATTTAAAGTTTAATGTTATATTTTGTGATTATGAACGTTAAAAAAATAAAGCTCAGAAACGACGTTCTATCATACCTGGTAGATAATCCTAACTCAGAAGTGAAACAAATCGCTTCGCATGTGGGAGTTACAAAACAAGCTTTATACTATCATTTAAAGATTCTGCTTAAGGAAAATAAAATCCAAATAGTAGAGACCTCGGTTGTAAATGGGATAGAAAAGAGGTTTTACTCTGTAATCGCAGTTGAGGTTGAAAATAACCTAAAAATTGATTCTACAGGCGAAAATGAGCAAAAAACAGGTATATCTGATCAGATTACCCCAGAAAAGCATAAAGATTCGGATGACGATAGCGTTACAAGATCAGAAGGAGCAAAAGAAGAATCAAATGAGCAGCCAAATGTAGATACTTCACATATTTTTTCTGAACAAGATGATAAAAAGCCTGGCCTTATTGTTGAAGATAGAATAGAAAGTGAAGATAGTAAATATATCCGCTTCAAAGGAATATTTAAAAGTTTAACGTTTAAAAGAGGTGATAAAGATACTCCAAAGGGAGGTAAACCTGATGATGAGAATAATTCAACCTCTTACAAAGAGGAATTCAATAATCTCATCGTTAATTTGAAGAGTTTAGGTTTATTTAACCAGGATAGCTACGATTTGATGGGGAGTACCACAGCATTGTTTACTGCGGATAATCAACTTATTTCATTCAATAACCGTAAAAAATTAAACTTTAACGTTAATTCAGTTAATAAAGATTTTTCCCCATCGAAAGATTTTAAAAAGAATGACAGACTCATCATTATTGATGAGAGTTTTATTGATAATCATGAAATAATTAAATCACCGTTAAAGAAACCAGCAGATCAAGAAAACTTTATTGCACGCTTCATTCAGAAAAAATATAGTATTAAACCAGATGATTTAACTTTTACATATGAAGTATTCAAAACTAAAGAGAAAAATATGATTGAACTAAACATTCTTTTCTCTCAAAAGAAATACTTGTCCAAAACAAAAGAAATAAGCAAAAAATTTCCAAATAAAGATAAATTTTTCTTGTCGATGGCAGGTTTAGTTTCGCATTATAATGCGCTTGTAACAGAAAAAAAGACAAAAAAAGTAAATTTGTATTTATTCCTCGGTAAAAAAGCATGTGAAGTAACATGGATTTATGGTAAACAAATACTTTTTAATAGATCTATATTGATTTCTAATCAGGATTTAGATATTGATGCATACCTGAGGGAAATGCTTCCTCGATTAGTTAACACCATTGGGGTATCTCGAAATCAATTACAAAAGGACGGGGTTATTGGCGATAATCCCGATAAAATTTTTCTTTTTGGTCCAAACGCATCTCAAGATTTATGTAACTACTTTAAGGAAAAATTCAATTTAGATGTAAATATTATTAACGTTAAATATTCAGAACTATTTAAGAATAACAATTTTAACAGTTCTTACTTATCAACATCCGGATTAATCAAAGAAGCTGTTAAAAAATGGGGAAGATTTCGATATGTTTACCCTCAGAATACAAAAAAAGCTCTGAGAAAGGCTGGTAGAGCAAATATTATAAATATGTTTATGATAATTAGTTCAATACTTCTAACGATGGGCAACATTAAAGTTTATGAAAATTTATCTGTAAAAAAATTCGACCAAAAACAGTCTATTTCAGGTTATAATACAACGTTAAAACTTATCAAAACATTCCAGAATGCCATAGATGAGAAAGAAAATGAAATTCAAATAAATGGATATCTATCTGGCATAAAGAATAATCGGAAAAAAATATTCAAAACGTTCAGTATTCTAAACTCTGATCTTTTTACTACAATTTCATTTAAAAATTTATCAATCAGTAATGAAAATCTGACCATCAATAAAATGGGAAAATTTGAAGTAATCATCTATGGGGATATAATTGATGAAAGACCTGAAGCGATTTTAGAAGCCCAAAGAGTTAGAGAAGAATTATCATTAAATAACGATATAATTGATGGAGAGATAATTTTTTCAAATTATATAAAAGATAGGCTTCCTGTAGAAATAAAGCTCTCAATATGAACACTAAAAATCTAAAGCCCTACTATCTAACTATAATTTTAGCTTTAATTAATATCATTGCGATATTTTTTATTTCTTTTAATTATATAAAAATTAAACAAAAAGAAAAAATAATTAAGAACCACGTTATGGTCAATAAAAACAATCAAAACTACTTAAATGGTTTAAGAAATATTCACTCAGGTATTAATAAGATAAGGAATAACCATTTAAGTGAATTTAGTGACGATCTAGTTTTTGATTCTTCAATTGAGGCAATTGTTTTCCGTGAAATGCTCAGAAAAATTGGTATGAGCGGCTCTAATTACAATGTTGAGGAAGAGTTGAAAGTGATTCAATCATCAAATTTTGGAGATATGGGGCAAATAACTCTTGGCTATTCTTTTAATGGTTTGACTTATAACAAAATGATAGAATTATTGAGTTTAATAATAAACAACGAAAGGTATGATTACTTTAACAATATAGCCTTAAGTAAAAATACATCAACATTATTAGTCGATATAAGATTTAATTACACGAACTTAGGGTTTGTGATAGAATAAAATGCAAAAAAGAGAAAAAATATTACTTGGGATACTCATTATTATTACAATCGGTTTCCTTGGGCAAAAAGCTTTTCCCAGTTTAAATAGTTCGGGTAAAAGTGAGGAAAGTCTTGTTGAATATAGTCTTGAAAACTTAGGTCAGAAAATTAAACCAAGAAAAAATAATGAAAGCATTGAAACTGAAATGGATATTTTGCTTTACGATAAAGATTTTTTTAACAAGAATTCAAAGAAATCAGTCATAATTGCTCTGGAACCGGTTCTTGAGGAAATAGTCGAGGGTCCCGGTGGCTTTGCTGCCATAATAAGTGGCAATTTTGTTTTGGCAGGCGATAATGTTTATAATTATACAGTTGAAGAAATAACAGCGCAAAAAGTCATTCTTAATTCAAATGGTAAAAAAAAGATTTTAGAGAGGAAATAAAATGAAAAAAACTTTCAAATCAATATCTTTAATTATTGGTCTTTTTGGTATATCAATTGGTCAATCAATCTTACCACCAACATTTAGTGAAGATAGTCTAAAATTTTCAGCAAATTGGACGATCGGCACTTTGAAAGAAGCTAAAATAAAAGAAGTAAATATTGATCCAGCAGTAGTAGATGTTAGTATCGCTTCTGATGATAAATTAGTTCACAATCGATTTAATAAGTACTATAGTTTCAATAATCTTTACAGAATTTCTTATCAACCCATCAGTACCAAAAAAGGGCTTTTTAGGCTATATTTCAAAAAATTGCCAAAATTCGAACTGGTGAACAATGATAGTTTATTAACGTTTGCCTTTGACCATTCCATAGATAATAATGGGAGTGTGGATTACGTAGATCAAGGTGTGATTCCAGATACGGTTATAAGTGTGAACTTTAATAATATCGGAATGGCAGATATATTAAAAACTTTATCTTTTAGGTACGGATTAAACCTAATAAACACCAGCGATTTTACAGGTCCGGTTTCAATTTCAGCGCAAAATGTTGCATTTAAAACAATTTTTAATACGATTATAGAAACGAATGGTCTAGCTTGGTATAGTGTTGATAATGTCATTATCGTATCGGATACGGAGTTCCTGTCCAGTATAAAAAATGGCCTGGTAACCGAAGTTATTCATCTGAATTATATCGATTCTCCAGTAGTTGTAAGTAGTTTTAGCGACCAGCTGTCTCAAAGAGGTGTAATTAAGGGTATGGATGTCACTTCAGGGAAAGGCTCGGGGTCAATGAATAAAGTGCTAATTACGGATACGGCTGAAAACTTACGAAAAATCAAAAAATTAATATCCACAATTGACGTTAAACCAAAACAAATAAATATTGCGGTAAAATTTATCGAAACGAGCCTCCAGTCAGATGAGAGATTGGGAATCGATTGGACGCAAAGGGCACAACTGTCTGGTCCAACTTCTCCTCCTGATAGTGGAGCTGCCGCAGTTGGTATGGGAAGCTGGGGTGAGTTCGTCATGGCAAAAATGGATCTTCCACTCTATCAGGTAGTCATTGAAGCCCTTGAAAGTGATAACCAAACTAAATTACTGCAAGAGCCCCAGGTAACCACTTTTGACAATTATAGAGCCAATATAAAAGTAGGGACGAGTCTTCCCGTCTTGGTTCCTCAAGGGGAAGGGAGTGTTTTTGGAACAAATCCCTACACGTTTGAAAATGTAAACGTAGATATCTCATTAAATGTTATTCCAAGGATAAATAGTTCAAATGAGATTACACTGAGCATAGACACCCAAGTTTCAGCAATCATTAATTATGTTGGTCCGGATAAAGACCGTCCAGTGATCAGTAGTAGGAATGCACAGACAAATGTTGTTGTTGCAAATGGCGAAACATTGATGATTGGTGGTTTGATCCTTGAAGATACATCAGATAGTTTTGGTAGAGTTCCGTTCTTGAGTAAAGTGCCATTAATTAAGAGTTTCTTTACAATGAAAACAAATAGTGATCAGCAAAGAGAGCTTTTAATATTTATAACGCCTTCAATAATTGGATAAATGAAAATATACTTAATTAGTAAGGATTCGTTTTTAGCTCAAGAATTTCTACTTGCGCTAGCTTCGAATAGTTATAATATAGAAGTTCATGAAGATGGATTGATTGCTCTTGAAGATATGAGGCACAGCATTCCAGCATCCATATTTGTGGACAATGATTGCGATGGGTTAAATCCGCTAATTTTGTTAAAATTAATATCAAGAGATTCGAGGTTTGAGAATTCTAAAATATTTTTTTTATCGAAAGATGAAATAGAGAATAAACCCGATTTCATAAAGGAATATGGAATTTTTAAGGTTCTCAATAAACCTATTTCAAATGAAAAATTTTTAGATTTGGTTTTATAGCGGATGAATAAAGTTAATTTTCTATTAGAGCATGATCAACGACTAGGCGATCTTATGATCGATAGGGGGTTAATAAACGATACACAACGTTCTGAAATTGCCAAAAAAGTTGATGATGAAAATATAAAGTTTGGCGCTGCCGCCATTGACTTGGGTTTTACCAGTGAAGTTGAGGTGCTAGAGACCTTATCGTTACAATTATCAATCCCTTATGTAGATCTAAAATATTTTAATATTGAAAAATCAGCCTTGAAGCATTTAGACAAGGAAACTGCCCGAAGATTACTTGCAGTACCTTTGTTCGAAACGGATGCTATTATTTCAATTGGTGTACATGACCCATCTAATTTAAAAGTCATCGATGAAATTGAATTAAAAATAGGTCGAACTGTTCAGCCTGTATTATGTAGTCGAGAATTATTAAAGAATGTTATTCAAAATTCGTATTCAATAGAGATTATTGATGAAAAAGTGGATGATGATAATGCTGGTGCCACTATAGAATTGGTAGAAAAAATTATCGAGGAAGCGGTTGAGTCTGACGCAAGTGATATTCATATCCAACCATCCGAGTTTGAGCTGGATATTCGCTATCGAATTGATGGAGTCATTCAATCCATTATGATTTTACCAATATCTAAGACTAGAGGAATTAATTCAAGGTTAAAAGTCATGGCAAATCTGGATATTGCGGAGACTAGAAAACCTCAAGATGGAAGGTTTAAGCATCAAATGCCATCAGGCAAGGTATATGATTTTAGATTGTCAACGTATCCAACCGAGCATGGTGAAAAAACTGTTATGCGAATTTTGGATCCTAGCAGTGGACAGATTTCTTTGAATAAACTGGGTTTTTCTGATTATGCACTTAAAAATTGGCATGAAGCCATTTCCAACTCTACCGGGATTATACTCGTAACTGGCCCTACTGGGAGTGGAAAATCCACAACATTATATGCCACTCTAGGACTTTTAAACACGCCCGAAGTCAATATTCTTACTATTGAAGATCCAGTTGAGTATAATATGAAGGGGATTGCACAGGGTCAAGTCAATGAAAAAGCAGGAATGACCTTCTCTGCTGCTTTAAGTTCAATGTTAAGACAGGACCCTGACATCATAATGGTTGGTGAAATGCGTGATGTTGCAACAATTGAACTTGCAGTTAGAGCCGCATTAACGGGACACTTAGTTCTAAGTACACTTCACACAAATGATACCACATCTTCTTATTCGAGACTCTTAGATATGGGCATTGATCCATTTTTGATTACATCAACCGTCAGAGCCATCATTGCTCAAAGGCTAATCAGACGTATTTGTCAAAGCTGTAAAACATCACGAAAAGTAAATCAATACGAACAAGACAAGTTAGGGTTTGACCCCAGTGATATGATATTTGAGTCAAGCGCTTCGGGTTGTCAAAATTGTGGCGGTAAAGGCTATAAAGGCAGAACTGGAATTTATGAATTACTTATTCCAACTATTGAGATGAATAATATGGTCAATAATAGGCTGTCTGATCATGAGATTCGTTCACAGGCAAAGAAGGATGGTATGCATACCCTAATCCAAGAGTCAAGAAGGCTAGTCCTTAAGGGTATAACGTCCATCGATGAAGTAACCAGAGTACTTTAGGATGCCATCTGATTATTTAGTACAATATTTAGACTCTGAGAATAATTTAACCGAGAAGATTATCTCATCAAATTCTGCTACTGAAATTGAAAATGATATTAGCAGAAATGGGGGTGAAGTATTATCTGTTGTTCAGAAAAAAAGTCTTTCTATAAATATTCAACTCGGTGACCCCGTTAAATTGCAAGAGAAAACCAATTTCATCCAGCAATTAAAAACCATGCTTTCTTCTGGTGTTTCTCTAGTGGAAGCTCTAGAGATCGCTACAAAACAGATTAACAATCAAAATTTTTCCGGACCGCTACAGAATATAATCACCGATATAAAGCAAGGCGAGAAATTTTCAGATTCACTAGCAAAGTATCCAAAAATATTTGACGAAGTTGCTGTGGCAATGATCAGGGCAGGTGAACGAGGCGGTATTTTAGATAAAATGCTTGAAGAGTTAGAAAAAGCGCTAAAAAAGGATGTGGAAATAAGTAACAATTTAAAAAAGGCTACACGGTATCCAAAAATTGTGGGTTCACTCATGCTAGTATCAATGTATGTAGTTATTGCAAAAGTAATTCCTACTTTCACAAGTATTTTAACTGATTCAGGAACGGAGATACCAACATTAACCGTTGTTTTACTTTCATTAGGAGATTTCCTGAATGCATATGGGCTTATGATGGTTGGTGTTATAATTCTTTTGGTGGTGGCTTCAAATTTTTATGGAAAGACCGATTCAGGACGATTAGTATTTGATAAGCTTGCCCTAAAAAATCCATTATTTAAATTCATAACTGTTGCCGCAATTAATCTTAGGTTTACTAAAATTCTTGGTACTTTACTTAGCTTTGGTGTGCCATTGAAAGATAGTCTAGCGGTGGTTAAAAATGTTGCTAATAATCGAATTTATAGTGACGCAATTGATACAATCATTCGTGATATTGATAGTGGGAAGCCTCTAGAAGAAAGTATAAAAGAGGTTGGTGTATTTTCAGATTACCTATGTAGTATGGTTGGTGTTGGCGAGAAAATCGGTGCTTTGGATAAAATGTTTCTTTCAGCCTCAGAATATTATGAGGTAGAATTAAAGAACAATACGGAGGGATTATCTGCTGCTATTGAGCCGATTATTACAATTGTTATGGGTGTATTTATAGCTATTTTTGTTGGGAGTGTGTTTTTGCCTATGTTTAAAATGTATGAGAGTATTTCTGGATAAAAAACATGTTTTTTAGTGGCTAATAAGTGTTTAAATTTTAATCCACAGAACCAAGGAACATAAAAAAAAGGTTTTAACATAGGAGAAAAATATGAAAAAAATCAACTTCAAAGGGTTTACCCTAATTGAGTTAATTATTGTTATAGCAATTATTGGTATTTTAGCAACAATTGCAGTACCTGCGTTTAATAATTCAGTACGTACGGCTCGTGTGGCTTCAGCAAGATCATTAGCCGCAACTGTAAATACAGGTATTGTCTCCGATTTTATTCAGACTACCATGAGTGGGTCTGGCTCTTACAGAACCCCAGCAGTTGATGGTATTTTTACAGAGGATGAATTAAAGGATAGATATGTTGACGCATCTATTGCAGCTAACTGGACTTTCAGTGCAAATAAGGTGGGAGCTGATCATACAGAGGCCACATGGACTCTGACAGTTGATCAATCTATTATTGTTGTGTATGCTGTTGCCAACGCTGGCTCAGCATATGATGTCTATTTCTCCCATGAGGATGCTGAGTATACTTCGCTCGGAGGAGAGTTGGCAGCCAATGGAATAGAAGGTATGCCCATTTCTGGTGGCGCTGTACCACCACCAGGTGGCCCATAGGAATAAATTTAAATTTTAAATCAATCTACAAAGATAAAGGCCAGGTTTACCTGGCCTTTTTGATTATGAGATACCGTGGTTTCACATTACTTGAATTAATATTAGTTATAGCCATAATTGGCGTGCTGTCTTCAATTGCTATAATACCTTTTTCAGGTTCAATGGATAGAATAGATAATAGAAAAGTTATCGAAACAATTATTAGTCATGTGACCTTTGCTCAGGAAAAAGCGCTTGCTGAGAAAAAGTATACATATTTGATCTGTGATTCTGAGAATAGGATATACTATCTAGAAAAAAAGGACCCCGAAAACAATAGCCTAATAAATGAAAAGCTTTGGTTTAATAATAATTTACAGAATCGCATTGATTTATCTGAATATCTAGATCAACTAAGGTTCGGAGAAAATGATACCATTATTTTTAACCCTTGGGGGCTAAATGATAATATTCAAAATATAGTGATTACAGCAGGATCAATGCAAATATCTATCACTGGTGTAACAGGTTATCCCGAATTTTGAAAAAATTTTATGCATTCACGTACCTAGATGTTATCTCAGGGCTTACAGTTATTTTAATTGTTTTGGGTAGTATTTATGGAGCAATTAGGCTAGTTGAAAAGACCACTCAAGAAAATACTTTGGTTAGTCGCATTGACTCTTTTGCAAATTGGATTTTCGAAGAAATAAACCTTAGAAAATTTGATGAAAATATTGAAAGTATTGAAGAAAATGGCCTCACCCTAAATTTTGGGACGGAGGCTGATGAAAATATAAACAACTTATCTTCCTTGGACGACATTGATGATTTTGTGACTGAGGATTTGACAAATACAGCATTTCCTCAATTAGAAGCGAATATTATTGTCAATTATGTAGATATCGATCTTGAAACAAATTCAATTATACCAACAATAAACCCAACTACACTCAAGAGAGTTAAACTCAACATAAGGCATCCAAGTTTTGATTCACCAATTAATTACACAAAAATTTTTGCAGGTAATTTTGATCCTGAATTATTAATTGTTCGATCCTATCCAGTAGGTATAACTGTAAATCGAAGTTCTGATCAGATAAATATTTTAGAATTAGGAGCTTCATTGACTTTCACAGTTGAGTTTAATTCGGATGTTTTTGTCATTCAGGATGATAATTTTGAATTCTATATTGATATCAAAAGTGGGGTGCTCGCAGGATCAGAGGGATCATACAATACAAGGCCATCAAACATTGGAGAGGTTAAAGCCAGTTATTTGGGTGGCTCAGGTACTAGATTTCTAACTTTTTTGCTTACCAATTCTGCTGAACTACAGCTATCTGGATCTGATTTGGATGATTATATCGGATATAGGCCAAACCTTGTAATGCAAAATGGTTCAGTTAGAGACATAGAGGGGGTTGAAGTATTATATGGATTACCGAATGAGGGCGAGGCGGCTTCATTTACATCAAACGTTAATATTCTTCCTTTATTACAAGAGTTTAATACAAAAGTTTATACAACTGAAGATGAACTTGCTTTCAATCGAGAATTAGCCATTCGGTTCGTACCACAAAGTGCAAGTGATATATTTAATAATTGGCCCCGAACCGAAAGAAATGTCTATTTTGCTAATAAAGCCGATGCAGAAAACGGCGAAAGGTGGTATAGTTGTCTTGCTACCAATGGAAATTACATTCGAGGCTGGTGTGCATCTATAGAGTGGGAATTATTAGCAAATCCTGAAAGAGTAAGCCAACCGGAAAATGTAAGCTATTTAAACACGTTTATCAGTCCAGATTCATTGGAAAATTATACGTTTGAAGTGACTTTGTACTCTAACAGTAGAGATGACGATTATGTCGGACTTGTCATTGCTTACGAGAGAAATAAAGAAGAATATTGTAGCATTGCAGGAGATCATGACCCCAATACTTGCATAACAGAAGAAATATCAAATGGAATCAATAACAAATTTTTAATACTGATGAGGTCAGGAAACGGATTTCAGCCATTAAACGCTGATAATGGAAGATTTGGCATCATTTATTGGCAAGAGAAAACCAGTGGTGGTAGAGATACGCGAACCTATTGGAGCAGAAGGGTTTTTGATGAATCTACTGCTAGAAATCAAAATTGGGAAAATAATCAATATACCAGAGTAAAAATTGTGCGCGACGGTAATATCATTAAAGCATGGACAGGTCCATTTACAGATGTTCTGCCAGACCCAGATAATCCGCAATACTCAGATGATTATATTGAAATTGATTTAGCTAATGATAGAAGGTTGCACAAATTTATAGGCAAAAGGCAATATGGATACGCAACTATAAGTCAAGCCAGCTCGCAGTATTATGATGTTTCTCTTGCGGGTGGAACACTCCAAAGGAGGGATGTTCAAATTTTATTTGACTTAAGTAACGGAAATATCACAAGGTATTATAAAAAAACAGATGGCGATCCTATAGAACAAGACGTTGCTAGGCTACAATCGGATATCGGTTATTTACGTCCTTTATATAACGAAGAAACAGGGAAAAAATATCTACTAATGCGGGATGGGATAATTGAATATCCGTTTAATGAAGACTAAAGCTTTTACTCTAATAGAGATGCTTGTTGCTGTGGCGGTTCTTGGGGTCGTTTTGCCTTTAATATTCTCGGCAATTAATGGAAGCTTTAAGGAGCTTGTAAAAATGGAGTCAATACAGTTAAGAAATAGTACCGAAACTAGGCTGTTGAATCGCCTTGAGGAAGATTTCCGTACACTAACTAGATTTAAATATCTTAAACCCGACTCAATAAGTTTTTTTACAGTGAGAGAAGATGAATTCCAAGAACAGATAACTTTTAGAATTGAAAATAATTCAATTAATTACCAAATAAATGACAGCGGTAAAAAACTACTTGTCCCCAATGTAAATCTTGAGAATACGACTTTTCAATTTTTGGATTATGATGGAAATAGGGTAGATCCAAACGGTGATGAATTTTCTTTAATGGAAATGAATATCATGTCAAAAATTAAATTGAAATATGAATTTTCAATAAAAAATCAAAAGGTTATAAACGAGTTTATTAAACTAAGGAGAATGAATTGAAAAAATATCCAGGTGGAATTATTATATTGTTTTCACTTACTGTTACATTTGTAGCACTCGGTATTCTTTTCCTGCTAAGCTCAACAAGTATTACTGGAAGAAAAACGGCTTCCATAGATTATTATAGATCGCAAATGATTAATAATATTGAATCAGGTTTTAATTTAATAGATAACAATAAGCTTCCAGAGTGGGGAGATGATAATATAATCAATATCGAAACGATTGAATCAGGAACAATTATTCTCAAAAGACAGGAAATGAATACAGCTAATTTCACTGGTCAGTATACGTGGGCAGGAATAGGACCTACAAACCTTGCCAAACTGAATCATATTAAGCAGCTAAGTAATAATTTTACTATTTCATTCTGGATTTACCCAAGCAACGTTGTAATAAATAATATTGATTTGCCATCAAATGGTGAACCCATAATAGGTTTTTCTCAAGAGCAAAATGAGGGTTTCCCTGGAGCTGGATTCAGTTTTTATTATTCAAAAAATGCGAATATTGGAAGTTTAAACTTTACTGTTGCTTTCGAATCTGGTGCTGAAACAATTAGCATTGATAACATAACCGATAAAGTATGGATGTTTGTTGCAGTCACTTACGATGGCAATACTCTAAAGATATTTAAAGATGGTGAACAGCAAGAAGCCGTTAACGTAAATAGTAGTATAAATTGGGCTGGGATTGATGATGCTGGATTCTACATAGGGAGAAAGAATAATAGCAATCAGTTCAATTCATTTTGGTTTTCAGGGTACCTTCGAAATGTGGGAATATGGTCTTCAAGTATGTCAAATCAGACCATTGCAATCCTAAATGAGCAAGGTTTAGTCTTCAGCCCACTTGTAGATTTTCGAGACTATACATACAGTATGGATCTGCATTTATATTTCAAATTAAATGATGGAACAGGTAATTACATTAATGATCTTTCTATTTATAATAATAGAGGAACAATTATCAACAGAAACAATGAAGCGTGGACTACTGTTCAAGGTCGTTATAGTTACAGTGTAGGTACGAGTTACGCAGAAAATTCAAGAAGTAGAACCATCTATTAAATATGTATCTTTTACTTTTTTTGTTGGGTACAATCTTGGGTTCTTACATCAATGTAGTGTCCTTACGTACAATTAAGGGAGAGAATCATACTGCTGGGCGATCGAAGTGCCCCCATTGCAGTAAAACAATCTCTTGGTATGATAATATTCCCATTATTTCATATTTATTCTTAAGAGGTAAATGTAGAAACTGTAAGACTCCTATATCCAAACAATACCCATTCATTGAAATTTTAACCGGCTTACTATTTTTACTGGGGGGCACTTACAGCCAAACGCCCATTGTAGGTGCGTTTTTCATACTGGTTACATGCATTCTATTAGTGATTTCCATAATTGATTGGCACGAAAAGATGATATATTTAAAACACCTCATATTTTTATTAACCTCTGTGGTATTATTACGATTATTCAATGGATTTAGTCAGGACTATTTAATGGAAATTTCTGGTCTTCTAGTTTTTGGAGGTTTTCTTTTTATTGTTCGGCTTCTTGCTGGATTATTCTATAAAAAAGAGGCTATGGGTATAGGAGATGTGCAATTGGCATTGATTTGCGGATTACTTTTTGATTGGAAAGGCGCAGCAGTTGCCCTTTACATCAGTTTTATATCTGCATCAGTAATTGGGATTATCAAACTTAAGATTATAAAAAATGAAGATAAGATTATTTCCTTTGGCCCATTTATCGCAATTGGGTCCATAATTTCATTTATTTTTTCAGAACAAATTCTAGGGCTATTTTTAGATTTATATCTATAAATTAAGATAACATTCATTCTTATGAACAAAGGGGGTAGAGGTGTAGTAATTAATGGGAGTCTTTATGGCTCACATTATAAATAAATATGTTAAATGCCTTATAAAGGACTAAAGTCCTTTATATGTAGTTTGTAATTTTGGGTATGAAACAATTCTGGATCATATTATATATAATTTCATTTTTTTCTTTTGGACAAGGCCAAACAATTTCTGATGGACCATATATTTTTATTGAAA
>CETH01159102.1_pt1 | contig 14086 bp, 15 predicted proteins | sample 361461 | NCBI WGS metagenome assembly CETH01 (sample SAMEA2622695, study PRJEB7988) | marine metagenome | isolation source: saline water (ENVO:00002010), including
CTAAAATAAACCCTATAATTGTGGCTACTAATACCGCAGATACTAGCTCGGTACTTAGTTGAAAAGCCTTACCAAAGCTAGATTTTTCGTCTTCTTTTTTTTCTGGGTTTCTTTTTTGAAATTTTGATTTTGCAATCTTTAAGCGAGTTTTTAAGTCGTCTGGCATTTTAAGCAACCAGGCTCTCAGCTTTTTGTAAATCCACCGAGACCAGCTGACTAATGCCTTTCTCTGGCATTGTAACTCCATAAAGTCTATCCATCTTGGACATTGTTAAAGCATGATGAGTCACAATAATAAATTTTGTAGAAGTTATCTTTGTCAATTCGTCTAGTAAATTGCAAAATCTTGTAACGTTGGCGTCATCTAAAGGGGCATCTACCTCGTCTAAAACACAAATTGGAGCAGGGTTAGTTAAAAATACAGCAAATATTAGAGACAAAGCAGTTAGAGCTTGTTCGCCTCCAGATAAAAGTGTAATTGATTGAAGTCTCTTTCCAGGAGGACTGACTAATAATTCTAATCCCGCGTCTAAAGGATCTTCCGAGTCAACAAGTTCGAGTTTCGCATTACCGCCATTAAAAAGTTTTGTATACACTTCATTAAATTTTCTATTAACTTTTTCGAAAGCATCTAAGAGTCTTTCCCGTCCTTTTTGATTTAACTCATTAATACTATCTTTCAGTTTAGTTATACCATTAACGATATCCTCTCTATCTTTTTCCATTTTAAAAATATCTTCTTTGTATTTGCCCGTCTCTTCGTCAGCCCTTAGGTTGACTGATCCTAAATTATCTCTATCTCTCTTTTTTTTGTCTAGCAGTTCTTCTTGGGTAACTGTGTCAGGAAATTCATCTTTTTTTTCTAAATTTGAAAAATTTAAAAGATTTTCCTCTTTGATATTTAATTCATTTTCAACTCTTTCAATTAAATCACTTTTTCTTTTGTTTAACCCGACAATTGTTGCATTTGAGCTAGCTCTTTTTTCTCTAACGCTGATGGAATTCTCTTTAATTTCGTTTAATTTGGTTTTATGTTCGTCCAGCTCTATTTCTAAAATATTGATTTTATTTTCATTATTTACCTTTTCTCTCTCTGAAATTCTAAGATTCTCAGATATCTGACCTTTTTTTTCAGCATTAAGATTTGGTTGTTTTTCCAAATCAGATAATTTTTTATTTAAATTATCTTTCCTATCGGCCAATTGAATTATCATTTTTTCTGAATTAATTAATAAATTTTTCCAGCTTTCGATTTCAGTATCAATATTATTAATTCTCTCCTTTCTTTTTGTCGATTCATTCTTAATATTTTGATTTTTACTATAGATGATAGTGTACTCTTGTTGTAATTTTTTTATTGTTTCATTTCTTGAATTTATTTTTATTATTCCTTCATCGTCATTTTCATCTGATATTTTTTGAATTACAAATGATAAACTTACATTTATATTGTTTAAATTTTCCCTTGCTTGCTGTAATTTATTTTTATCAATACAATCAATTGTCTCATTTAAAATTATTCTCATTTCTTCTAGAGAATTTTTATGCTCTAAAACTTTTCCAGCACTTAATGAATTCAACAAAGAATCAATTTTTTGTTGTTCATTTGTTAAATTAATTTTTGCAACTTCTAAATCTTGATCTGACTTAGTTTCTGTTTCATAATATTTCGAGTCAATGTCAACTAATTTATTTTTTTCATCATTTAATCTTTTTTGATTTGAGTTAGCGTCAATCACTATACTTTTTTCTCTATCTTCATCCTCGTCAATTGTTTTCAGAGATGTTTTTGTTGTTTCTATTTCATTTGCCATTCGCTCTGTTTCCTCGTCCAAGCCTTGTAATTCTAGATTTAATCTTTGAATTCTAGAGACAAATTCTAAATTACCGTCTCTAATTGGTCTAAGTTCGTCTTCTATTTTTTTTATAAGATTTTCTAATTCTAAGATTTTATCATTAAATAAAGAAAATTCTTTTTCTGCATCAGCATTTATTTCATTTTCAACTTTTATTTCGTTATCAATTTCCCTAATCTTTAAAAAATATAAACCTGCCTCTACTTGTTTTATTTCATCAGATATACTTTTATATTTTGTTGCCTCTTCAGCCTGTTTTTCTAAACTAGTAAGTTGTTTTTCAAGCTGTCTCCTTAATTCGTCAGCCCTTTTCAAATTATTTTCTGCTGCATTTAATCTTAATTCTGCTTCATGACGCCTTGCATGCAACCCTGAAATTCCAGCTGCCTCTTCTAATATTGCTCTTCGATCTTGAGGTTTAGCAGTTACTAGCGACCCAATTCTTCCTTGGCTTATAATTGATGGAGAGTGAGCACCAGTTGATAGGTCAGCAAAAAACATTTGCGCATCCTTTGCCCTAACTTCTTTATCATTAACAAAAAATCTCGATCCTTTTTCTCTCTCAATTTTTCTTCGTATTTCAATTTCATCCATTTCTTTAAATAAAAAAGATCCAGATTTTTCTGGATTTGAAATATTTATACTCACCTCTGCAATATTTTTTGAAGGTTTATTGGATGTTCCAGAAAAAATCACATCCTCCATACCGGAACCTCTCATACTTTTTGCTGAAGTTTCCCCCATGCACCATCTTAAAGATTCAACAATATTTGATTTGCCACAGCCGTTAGGGCCAACTATACCAGTTAATCCCTCTTCAATTAGAAAGGTTGTTTTATCTGAAAATGACTTAAATCCATTTAGTTGGATTTTTTTAAACTCCATGAGCTAACTTATAGCAGTTTTTCTAAAGTTTTTTCTAAATTTTTATAGGTTAGTGGTTTTTCAAACTTTTCTTCGTTGATAATTAAAGTCGGAGTAGCGCTCACGTTGTATTTTTTTACTCCCTCGATTCGATCTTCTAAAACAAAATCTTCAATTTTTTTATCATTAATGCATTTATTGAAATCAATATCAAAGTTCTGAGAATTTAATATTTCTTCAAGATTTTTATTTAATTCATCAATTGTATTTCCTTTTACCCATTCTTTTTGATTTATATAAAGAAAGTGTAAAATTTCTTTTCCATTACTAATTTTGCAATGAGCAGCCTTTGCTGCATTAAATGCGGCTAAATCTAAAGGAAAATTTCTGTATTCTAATTTTACGTGACCCATATCAATAAAGTTTTTCTTTAACATTGGATAAATCTCAGAGTGAAATTTAGCACAATGAGAGCAGGTAAGAGACTCATATACTAAAATTGTTATTTTTGAGTTTTCTTTACCTTCATAGATTCTTTTTACATTATCTTCTGCGCCTAAATTTGTATAAACTAAGAAAAAAAAGAAGAGTGATAATAATATTTTTTTCATTTTTTTTTATATACTTTGCTTAATTCTATCAGAGAATTTTTAATTTTATCATTCTTAATGTTAGAAATTTGTTTTTTATATTTATTTTTTGTCACATCATAGTTACTTTGTTTCTCTTTAAACTCGTCGTTTTTTTCCTCAAAAGATAACAATTTTATGTTTTGAATTGCCTCATAACCAAAAAATGAATTAATTTTTTCAATTATCGAATTTTTTGTATACTCAAAATTAACCTCATTTCCTCTTTTTACCATTACTGTTAAACAGCTGGGTCCAAGTTTATTTTCATTTTTGAAGGATTTAGGAAAGCTAATATCAAATAAATCATTTCCAACAAAATATCTCCAATTATCTAATATTTCAGAATAAATTTGACCTTTTTTGTTAATTATTCTTTTTACCTTTGAAGGCAAAATGTCTTTAAATGATCTAAGGCCTTGTATAAATTTTCGGTTATTCTTATTATGGTTTTTCGAATTCATATGCGAGAATCAAACATACCAAATAAAATTTTAAAATGGTACGATAATAATAAGCGTGCACTTCCTTGGAGGAAAAAAACTTCAGTCAAAAATAGAGAATATTTTACTCTAGTCAGCGAGTTTATGCTTCAACAAACACAAGTGAAGACAGTAATACCTTATTTCGAAAATTTTATTAAAAACTTTCCTGATTTAAAATCTTTAGCCAAAGCTAATGATCAGAGAGTTTTAAAAAATTGGGAAGGGCTTGGATACTATTCTAGAGCCAGAAATTTGAAAAAGACTGCAATAAAAATATTAAAAGATTTTAATGGAAATTTGCCAAAAGATGTTGAAAAACTCAAATCTTTGCCAGGAATAGGTGACTACACCTCCAGGTCTATTTTGGCAATTGCTCATAATGAACGTTATATTCCAATGGATGGCAATGTTGAGAGAATAATAAAAAGAATATTTTTACTTAAAACAGAAAAGGAAATTACAAAAGAAAATTTAATTAAAAAAAAATACTTTTTTAGTCATTCAAATAGATCAAGCGATTATGCCCAAGCAATAATGGAAATAGGTGCATTAGTTTGCAAACCAATATTACCGTCCTGTAATATTTGTCCTCTAATTTTTAACTGCAAAGCTTACAAGAGAAAAGATTTTTTAATAAAATCTAAAAATAAATTTAATAAAACAAAGTACTTCGAGGCTAATATTTATAAACAAAAGAACAAATTTTTACTTATAAAGAATAAAAAATTTAATTTTTTAAAAAATTTAGTAATTTTTCCAATGAACGAAATAAATGAAAAAAAATTCAAATACTCAATTAGTAAAAAAATAAATATTAAAATGTCTAATATGAATATGAAAATAATAATTAATAAAAACAATAAAATAAAAAAGATAAGGGATAGTCTATTGGTTGATAAGTCTAATTTAAATAAATATATATTGCCTTCATTCACAAAAAAAATATTTAATTCTTTGTCGCATTAAAATGAAAAATATAGCAATTGTTGGAGCAGGAATTTCTGGATTATTCTTAGCCAATCTTTTGGAAAAAGATAATTCTTATTCTTACAAAATCTTCGAAAAAAAAAACACATTAGATCTAGATGATGGATATGGAATACAATTGTCTGTAAATAGTATTAATCTTTTAAATAAAATAGGCTTTCAAAAAATAAACGCAAGCGATGTTTATTTTCCAAAAAAAGTAAATTTTTTTAATGCGAAAGATTTAAAAAAGATTTGTGATATTGATTTAGCTCAATTTAACTTTGAAAATAATAAATATACTACTTTAAAAAGATCTAAATTAATTAAATTTTTATTAAGCAATATTCCGAAAGAAAAAATAATTTTTAATTCAGATTTAATCAATATTGAAGAACAAGAGAAGTTAAAATTATCGTTTAAAGATAATAACAAAAAAGAATTTGATTATTTAGTAGCGTCGGATGGAGTTTATTCTAAAACAAAAGAAATTTTATTTAAAAAAGAAGGTCTACCAGAATATTTTAATTCCATTGCATTAAGAGGAAACATACAAAATTTTGAAAATAATGATATTTCTTTATATCTTGGACCCAATTTTCACTTTGTAATTTATCCAATTAATCAAAATAACGAATTTAATTTTATATCTATAATAAGAAAAGAACTAATTGAAGCTGAGATTTCGAATAGAAATTTATTTAATGATAAAACATTTATAAATAATTTGATAAACCAGATTTCTTCAAAGTCATATTTAAATCTAATTGAAATAGTTAAAGAACTTAAATGCTTTCCAATCTTTGTAAGTAAGAAAATTCAAATACCAAATAATAAAAATATATTTTTAACAGGTGATGCTTTTTTTTCATTTCCACCCTCATTTGCCCAAGGAGCATCACAATCAATAGAGGCTGCAAATGAGCTTTTTAGTGATTTAAAAAATAATTCATCAAATTATTACAAGAAAAGAGTTTTTAAGACTAAACAAATAAATTACAGATCTTCAATCAATCACTTTGCTTTTCATATAACAAATACTATAAATATTTTTTTTAGAAATATATTTTTAAAATATCTTTCTAAAAATAAAAATTTCATAGAAAATTATTTAGGTAAAATTTATAAAAACTAAGATTTTGGTCTTAAACGATCTCTAAGTTCATCAATAGGTTTTAAACTATTCCCAGCTTGATAATGCCAATAAGTCCAACCATTACAACTTTCTGCACCCAATATTTGAGCTGCAACTTTATGAATTGATCCCTCATTCTGCTTATGCTTGATACTTCCATCAACCATAACTCTTGCAAAAACTTTCTTCTTCTGGTCATAAATTTCTGTTCCTGGCTTAATAACTCCTAATTCTATTAACGAACCAAAAGGTATCCTAGGTTTCAATTTATTATTTTGGACTGTATCTAAATATTCATCTTTAATTGTATTAGTATTTCTTATTCGCTTTTTTGCAGCATCAAAATATTTTTTTTCTTTTTCTATTCCAAAATATGATCGTCCTAACTTTTTAGAAACTACCGCAGTTGTTCCCGATCCTAAAAATGGATCTAGAATAAAGTCATCTTTATTTGAAGATGCCAATAATATTCTGTGTAGTAGGGTTTCTGGTTTTTGAGTTGAATGAACTTTAATTCCATTATCTTTCAATCTTTCTTTTCCATTACATATTGGCAAATTCCATGTAGATCTCATTTGCAAATCATCATTTAAACATTTCATTGATTGATAATTGAAAGTGTATTTTGATTTTTTACTTTTTGATGCCCAAATCAATGTTTCATGAGCATTAGTAAATCTTGTACCTCTGAAGTTTGGCATAGGATTATTTTTATTCCAGATCACGTCATTTAAAATCCAAAAACCTAGATCCTGAATTATTTTACCAACTCTAAAAATATTGTGATAACTACCGATAACCCAAATAGACCCATCTTTCTTTAATAATCTTTTACATTGTTCTAACCATTCAAAGGTAAATTTGTCATAAGATTTAAAACTTTCAAATTGATCCCATTTATCATTTACTGCATTAACTTTTGATCTGTCCGGTCTAATTAAATGGTTTTGTAATTGTAAATTATAAGGTGGATCTGCAAAAATTAAATCAAACGTATCATCAGGAATTTTTTTTAATTCCTTAAGGCTATCGCCATTAACAATTTTATTTTGTAAATTTTTAGTTAACATTTTTAAAAAAGTAATTAGACTCCAGAGCGGATTCTGCGTCAACCAGAGATTGAAATAAATGGACTCGACTTGTTGTATTATTTAGCTTGGACTCAATATGTTGTGTATAGGACTAAACCTTTTTCGATGATGCTGGGTTATGCCAAACTTCTTAAGAGCCCTTAAATGTTCTTTAGTTCCATATCCTGCATTTTTATCCCAAGCATATTTCTTATATTTTTTTGACATTTTTGAAATAAGTCTGTCCCTTGCAACCTTAGCAATTATAGAAGCTGCAGAAATTTCTGATATTTTTTGATCTCCCTTTATCACAAACTTTAGATTGTAACCGTTCATAACTGGCAATCTATTTCCATCAATAAATGTTATTGAAGGTTTAAGTTTAAGTTTTTTTATTGATCTTCTCATTGCCAATAAACTTGCGTTTAAAATATTTAATTTTTCAATTTCCTTTAAAGAAGCTGAACCAATACTCCAAATAGAATTTTTTTTTATATATTTTTCTAAAGAATTTCTTTTTTCCTTTGAAAGTTTTTTTGAGTCTTTAATTTTACTTTTATCGATATTTTTTTTGAAGATTACTGCTGCAGCAAAAACGGGTCCTATTAAGCTACCTCTTCCTACCTCATCTACACCAGCAATAATTTTTTTCATTAAATAATTATTTTTAATTCATCTATCCTTTTTTTAATCATTTTAAGATCCACCCACGAATATTTTTTTTGATCGGGTTGTCTTAATAGATAAGCAGGATGAAAAGTTAAAATTGTTTGATAAGTTTTTTGATTTATTATTAATTCTTTCCAATTTCCTCTTTCTTTTGATATTTTTATGCTATTTCCAAATAGAGCTTCCATAGCAGTACTTCCCATTAGTATTAGTATTTTTGGGTCAACTATTTTTATATGCTCTCTCAAAAAAACTGAATACTTTTTTATTTCCGACGGATCCGGCTTCCTGTTATTTGGAGGTCTGTAGTTTACTACATTAGTGATATAAGTATTTGATCTTTTAATATTAATAGCCTCAAGCATTTTGTTTAAAAGTGCCCCAGCGTCCCCCACAAAAGGCTTTCCTACTTCATCTTCTTTTTGTCCTGGTCCTTCTCCGACAATCATTATAGAACTTTGAGGGTCACCATCACCAAAGACAATTTGAGAAGAGTTTTTTTTCAATTCACAATCAGAAATATTCATAATTTTTTTTTTCAAAATTTCTAGCAATGATTGTTTCTCTGTAATATTTAGGACATCAATAGTCCTCTTTATAGGCTTGTTTTCATAAACATAATCTATTTCAAATAATTCCATTAAATCATCAAAATTATTGTTGTTTTGATTTTTTCGTTCTATTTCCATATATTAAAAATATGCCCCTTAGAATTTTTAAAATTTTGATTATAATTATAGCATTTTTATATCATTCATCAGTTTTTTCAAAACCAACTGAAAATAAAAATTTCAACCAGAGATATTTATCAAATTACTTTTCAGCACTAATTTCACATGAAAATGGTGATAATGAATTAGCTATAAAATATTTTGATTTAACGAAAATTTTTCTTAAAGATTATCCAAATTATTTTGATCAATATATAAATAGTTTAGTTCTTGATAACAAAGTTATAGATGCAATTAATAAAATTAAATTTTTTGATACAAAAAATAAGATAAATAATTTTGACTTTACACTTTTATTGATCATTGATTCTTTAAATAAAGGTAAATTTAAACAAGTAAAGAATTACTTATATGACATGGAGAGAGTAATGATACCAAACTCATATGAAGAAATCATTTACCGAATTTTAGACTCTTATAACCAGCTATTTTTAACAAAAAAAGTATATGAAATTAAAAATTATGGAAAATTAAGTAAAATACTTTTAGCTTTCCAATATTGCTATCTTAATGATCAAAAAACTAGCAAGTACTTTGCGGATCTTTTGGATCTGCAAGGTGGCGATTATTCAAGATACTTATTTTTTTATTTATCAAACCTAATTAACAAAAAAGATTTTGAGACTGCAAGAGCTACATCATTAAAAATCGAACCAATAACTAGTACACTCTTAATTTTACAATCCAAAGAATGGATTGATCAATCAAATTTTAATAATTTTTCAAAGATATTTTCTTGTAAATCTGAAAATGATATACTTGCAGAAATATTTTTTCTAATTTCAAATCTTTATTCATCACAAGAAGATTACAAAAGATCCAATTTCTATTTAAACATCTCAAATTACTTAAATCCAAAATTTAAGTTTAATTTAACTTTAGCATCAGAAAATTTTTATTTGATGGATAAAGAAAAAGAGTTAAAAAAAATATTAAAAAATTTTGATGATCAAGATGAGATATACTATTGGTATAGCATTAAAAAAGAATTCGAAATTTTAAAAAAAAAGAAGGGGAGGGATGACTCTTTCAAATTCTTAAATTCAAAAATTAAAAATTTAAATATTAAATCACCAAAATTTTATTTTGATTTAGGAAATATTTATAAAAGTTTCCAGGAATATGATAAATCTATAGAATATTTTAATTTAGCTCTTGCAAAAATAAGTAAAAAATCTGAGTCTTATGCTGATATTCTTTATAGAAGAGGAGGAAGCTATGAAAGATTAAAAAATTACAAAAAGGCTGATAAAGATTTATTAGAATCCTTAGAATTAATTCCAGACCAACCATATGTTATGAATTATTTAGCTTACAGTTGGCTTGAGAGAAAAATAAAAATAAATCAATCAATGAATATGTTACTTAAAGCACATAAGCAAAGAAAAGATGACCCCTACATAATCGACTCAGTTGGTTGGGCTTATTTTTTAATTGAAGATTATATTTCAGCAGAACAATACTTAAAAAACGCTTTACTAATAATGCCGGAAGACCCAGTAGTAAATGATCACTATGGAGATGTTCTTTGGAAGTTAAACATGAAATTACAAGCAAGTTATTATTGGAAAGCGGCACTATTATCAGAAGAGGCAGAAGATCAGCTTAAAAATGATATAAATAACAAGTTAATATTTGGTTTAAATTAATTTATAAATGAAAAAAAAAATAATTAAATCATATGCAAAAATTAATTTGTCCTTAAATGTTCTTAAAAAAAATAAAAATAATTACCATAATATACAAAGTATAATATCTTTTTTAGATTTATATGACTTAATCTATATCAACCCAATTAAAAAAAAATGTCACAAAATTAAATTTAACGGCCCTTTTTCAGAAGGTTTAGATAATAATACTATTTTAAAACTGTTATTAATCTTAGAAAAAAAAAAAATATTAACTAAAAAATACAATATACAAATAAGAAAAAATATTCCACAACAGTCCGGCCTTGGTGGTGGCTCTATGAATGCTGCAAGTCTTTTAAAATTTTTTCTAAAGAATAAAATAATCTATTTATCTAAAAATGAGATATTCAAGGTTTCTAAAGAAATAGGATCAGATGTTTTTTTAGGCCTGAATAGGAAAAATTCAATATTGGTTAATAACAACAAAATAAAAAAATTTAACCTTAAATTAGGTTTGTTTACAGTTTTAGTAAAACCCCCCATAGGTTGTTCGACTAAAAAGATATATAGAAAAGTCAATATTTTTTCAAAGAGTAGGGTCAAAATATCTAGAAAAGCCTTTCAAATTGAATCACTAAAAAATGCAAAAAACGATTTAGAGATACCTGCATTTAAATTTTACCCTATTTTAAAGAAAATAAAGATTTTTTTATCAAATATAAATCAAGTCCAATTTGTAAGGATGACAGGTTCTGGATCTACAATTGTCGCTTATTTTTCAAACAAAAAATCTGCTATTAATGCTTTAAAATTAGTAAAAAAAAATTTTAAAAATAATTGGAGTATTCTATCAAAAACTATATAAAGTTTTTTTTGTGATATATCACAAACAATTTTGGGGCGTAGCCAAGTGGTAAGGCAGCGGTTTTTGGTACCGCCATTCCTAGGTTCGAATCCTAGCGCCCCAGCCATTTATGATCAAATTTTTAAAACATTTATTTAATTCAAAAAAAGATAGATTTAAAGATCAGTCAAATTTTAGAGAATTGGTATTAAATGAGGAAATTCAAAAATTATTCCAATCATTTTATTCTCATACAAAGGATACAGAGTTAAGATTTGTTGGAGGATGTGTAAGAAAGCTTATAAATAACGAAAAAGTTGATGATATTGATTTATGTACAAATTTAAAACCAGAAATTGTAATCCAAATATTAAATAAAAATAAAATTATTTTTTATCAAACAGGTATTGAGCATGGAACAATTACTGCTGTAATTAATAATAAAAGATTTGAAATAACATCTTTAAGAAAAGATATAAAAACTGATGGTAGACATGCTGAGGTTGAGTATACAGGTAGTTGGCTGGAGGATGCATCTAGAAGAGATTTTACTATAAATGCAATTTACTCAGATTTAGATGGAAATTTATTTGATCCATTTGGTGGAAAAAAAGATTTAAAAGATGGCCTTATTAAATTTATTGGAGATCCAACAAAAAGAATAAAAGAGGATTATCTGAGAATTTTAAGATATATAAGATTTTTTTTAGGATACAGTAAAAATCAACACGACAAAAATACGATAAAAATTATTAAACAAAATTTGGTCGGTTTAAATAAAGTTTCAAAAAATAGACAATTGGAAGAATTAAGAAAAATAACTGCTATTGATAGTTTTTATAAAATATACTCTGATAAAATTCTAAGAGAATTATTTTTATTAATTTTTCCTGAACTTAAGAATATTAGTAGACTTAATAAGATCAATAATTTAGATTATGAAATCCTAAGTAAAAAAAATTTTGCATTTTTGCTGTCACTATTTTTAGTTGATAATAGTGAAGATTGTGAGTATTTCATTTATAAATATAATTTGTCAAATAGAGATAAAAGCAAAATTATTTTTTTAAATTCAATATTTTCTAATGAAATTAAAAAAGATTATTTCACTAAAGAAAATTTGTCAAAAATTGCATTCATAAATGGTAAAGAAAACTTAATTGATATCTTAGACTTTAAGATATTAACCACCATCAAAAATAAAAATATATATTTTGATTTAAAAAAATATTTTATTGAATTTGAAATTCCAATAATGCCAATTAAGGCCAAGGATTTAATTTACAGATTTGATTTGAAAGAAGGCAAATTATTAGGATCAATTTTAAGAGAAATTGAGGAAAAATGGCTTAATAACAATTTTAAAATTTCTAGCAACCAAATTGAGGATATAATTAAATCTAAACGTATTTAACGTCAGAAACTTCAAAATTTTTAACACCATTCGGAGTTTTAATCTCAACTAGGTCACCTTTGTTTTTTCCAATAAGTCCGTTTCCAATTGGAGACTTAAAATAAATTAATTTTTGTTTTAAATCTGCTTCATCTTTACCAACTATTTTGTACTGTATTTTTTCATTAGTATCCAAATTTTGTAAAAAAACTGTTGAACCAAATATTATTTTACCGTTATTAATTAATTTAGTTACATCAATTACATTTGCAGTAGCTATGCTATTTTCAACTTCTTGAATTCTTCCTTCATTATGAGACTGCTGCTCTTTTGCTGCATGGTATTCAGCATTTTCTTTTAGATCACCATGAGATCTTGCCTCTGCAATTGCACTTACTATTTCCGGTCTTTTTTTTTCCTTCAAAAATTTTAATTCTTGTTTTAATTTTTCAAGACCTTGAATTGTTATTGGTTCTTTTTCCATTTTATTTCCATTTAGCTAGAGGAGGTAACGACATTAAAATTGCTTCTATGTTGCCACCTGTTTGTAAACCAAATTTTGTTCCTCTATCATAAAGTAAATTAAATTCAACATATCTACCTCTTTTCAAATACTGAATTTCCTTTTTTGCTTTTGACCATTTAAGTTTATTTTTTTTTAAAATTATTTCATTAAATATTTTCATAAATTCTAATCCAACATCTTTCACGAAATGAAAATCTTTTTCCCAATTATCTTTTTTATAATCAAAAAAAATTCCACCAATACCTCTTGCTTCTTTTCTGTGAGGTATATAAAAATATTCGTCACACCATTTACTATACTTTTTATAATATGTTTTATTGTGTCTATCACACATGGTTTTAAGATTTTTATGTAACCATTTTTTTAGTTTATTGTCGTTTAAACTCGGTGTTACATCCATACCTCCACCAAACCAACCAAATGAAGTTTTTATAAAACGGGTATTAAAGTGCATAGCTGGTACGTTAGGATTTTTCATATGCATTACTATTGATATTCCCGATGCCCAAAATTTTTTGTTTTTCTTCGCTCCAGGAATTTTTTTTTTCAAATCCTCAGGAATCTTACCATAAACTTCAGAAAAGTTTACACCTACTTTATCAAATACTTTTCCACTTTCTAATAGTCTAATTTCTCCACCACCTTCGTTTTTTTTTTTATTTCTTGTCCATTTCTTACTTTTAAACAGAGCTTTGTTATTTTCAATTTCTTCGATATTCTTACAAATAATTTCTTGGAGATTTTTAAACCATTGTTTTGTAAGTTCTTGTTTTAAATCTGTTTTCATGTTTTAATTGTTTGCCTTAAACTCTCAGAAATAATTATAGCTGCTGAAGTTGAAAGATTCAAAGATCTTTTAGTTTTAACCATTGGTATTTTAATTTTAAATTCAATTTTTTCATGTAAACTTTTTGGCACACCTGAGCTCTCTCTTCCAAATAATAATGTATCATCTTTTTTGTATTTAAAATTAGTATAAATTTTATCAGCCTTAGTTGTTGCAAGAATTATCCTTTTATTTGATTTAGAATATTCAAATTCTTCATAACTTTTATAAAATTTAATTAACTTTATATCCATATAATCCATAACTACCCTTTTAAACCTTGGATCTGAGAAAAAGAAACCGCAGGGTTCTATTATTTCAAGTTTAACTCCTAAACACGAGCAAGTTCTTATAATAGCAGCTGTGTTTTGGGGGATATCGGGTTGATAGAGGGCTATTTTGGGGCCTGAAAAACTAGGTTTCTGTGTCATTTCTGCAATAGAAAAATATATTTTTTATTA
>CETH01177533.1_pt1 | contig 14085 bp, 14 predicted proteins | sample 361461 | NCBI WGS metagenome assembly CETH01 (sample SAMEA2622695, study PRJEB7988) | marine metagenome | isolation source: saline water (ENVO:00002010), including
CCTGAAGGTGAAATTCCTCAGGCAATGGCTCTTATTGTTAATAAAACAAGTGTAAAGCAATTAACCCAAGTAAATTTAAGCCATTATGAAATGCTTGGAGAGATTGAAAAAATATTTAAAAAATGGAGTCCTGCAATTTTTATGGGTTGGTCAAATATAGGATTTGACGACGAAATGATCAGGAAAGAATTTTTTAAAGGTATCAGATATCCTTACATTACGAATGCATCTCCCAATAAAAGACATGATGGTATAAATATTGCAAGGGCTGCTTATGCTGTTGATCCTTCCGTTTTAAAAACGGAGATTAATGATAAGAATAATCCAGTATTTAAACTTGAATCTCTTGCTCGTATGCAAGGTTTAGATTCAAGTGATGCTCATAGTGCTTTTATAGATGCTAGTTTAACTTCAAAAATTTTAAGCATAATTAAAAAAAGACAACCTACTACTTGGGATATGTTTTTAAGAACAGCAAACAAATCAGATACAGAAACAATTTTTCAAAAAGAAGACATTATTTGCTTAAATGAATATTTTTATGGTAAATCTAGATTATATTTATGCGCACCCCTGCATCCAAAACATTGTATTCATCCTATTTACAAATGGGGACAAGCTGTTGATTTAAGGGTTGATATTGAGCCAATATTAAATATGTCGATTAATGCATTAAAAGTTGAGATGAAAAAAACTCCTAAATTTTTAAGAACTATTAGATCAAATAAAGCTCCAATTATACTTGATGCAGAATATGCAATGAAGGTAGAACCTTACAATGCAATGGATCACAGTTTAATTAAAAAAAGAGCAAAATTAGTTAGAGAAAATGAAAAATTTTCGCAAAATATTCTTACAGCTCTTAGAGAAATAGCAGAAGAAAAAGAACAATCGAAATCCCAGGAAGATATATACGCCGAAGAAAGTATTTATACTAAATTTACTTCGAACAAAGACACCTCACTATTTCCTGCATGGCATGCCGCACAATGGAAAGATAAATTAAGTATGTTAGACAAATTTGATGACGATAGGTTAGTTGGATTTGGAAAAAAAATAATTTACCAAGAAGCCCCCGAAGTATTGCCTAAAGATATATTTAAATCAATCAAGAGAGAAATAGCTAAAAGAATTTTAAGTGAAAAGAGTGAAAAATTTTGGACTGTTTCTACTTGTTTTACAGAAATTGATACTCTCAGAGATAAATATTCTAATGAAAATGATCAAGAAAAGTTAAATTTTTTAGATGAACTAAATAACTTTATAATGTCAATACAAAAAAAATATGAAAATGTGTAATGTGGATAATTTTAATTTTTTTTTTTTACTAGTTGAAATAACAGATAAAAATTATATATAAAAGATATGGCAACATTAAAAGTAAATGACGAAAATTTTGACAGTGAAGTATTAAAATCTTCCAAACCAATTGTAGTTGATTTTTGGGCTGAGTGGTGTGGACCATGTAAAATGGTAGGACCAATTTTGGAAGAAATATCTGATGAAATGGCAAATGAAATTACTATAGCAAAACATAATATTGATGAAGAGCCAAATACCCCAACTAAGTATGGCGTAAGAGGAATTCCAACAATGTTGTTATTTAAAGATGGAGAATTAAAATCTACTAAAGTCGGCGCAACCCCAAAATCTGATATAGTTTCTTGGATTAAAGAAAATATTTAATTTAAATTTAAAACTTCCCCAACAAGATAAAGTGATCCAGTAATTAAAACTATAGAGTCTTGGTTTTTTGAAAAAGATTTAATACTTTCCTCTATACTATTGGAAATTGAAATATTTATATCTATTCCATTTAATTTACTTTTAAATTCCTCTTTTAAAATTGAACCTTCTTGGTTTGGAATATCAATTAGCTGTATAGATTTAACTACATTCTTAAAATTATTAATAAATTCCCTATGAGCCTTATCTGACATCATGCCAACAATTAAGTGCACATCTTGATTTTGTTTTTTTAACCAATTAGATATCGCTATTGATGCTCCTATATTATGACCTCCATCAATAACTAATCTATTTTTTCCAATAAGACTTTTTAATTTTCCAGATTTAATTTCTTGCAGGCGTCCCTTAAGTCTAATTTTAGTTATCCCTTTTTTTATATGATTATCATTGACTTTAAATAATTTTCTTGCAACAGCAATAGACGTACTTATGTTTCCTAATTGATGATCACCTAATAGATTAGGTTCTGGTAAAATAATTTCTCCAAGCATATCTTGATATTGAATAAAGCCATTCTCTGCCTTTAGGATATTAAAATCTTTTCCATAAAAGTACTTATTTGATGTATTATTAATTAGGGAAGTTTTAATTTTTGAATAAATTTCTCTGTTATATTGTTGATTAATAAAAATATTTGAGTTTAATAATTTAGTTGTCTTTTCATGTATAATTCCATCAATTGTTTTATTTTTTAACCATGCCAAATGGTCAAAGTTAATATATCCAATTAAAGTCGAAAGATTTTTTTTAAAAACATTGGTACTATCAAATTGATGAAAAAGACCAGCTTCAATTATATTTATATTATCCTTAAAATTTTCAGCGTATTTTAGAAATCCACAAGTTAAGATTTCAAATACTGTGGCATTATCATCTCCCAAAGTTTTTTCTACATCTAATAATAATTTTATTAAGTTTTCATCAAGTATTTCGCTATCACTATAAACAAATCTTTCCCTTAAAAACTGCAAATGAGGAGAAGTATACATATTACATCTATATCCTGCTTCATTTAAAATAGATTTTAAACTATAGCACATACTCGCTTTTGAGTTTGTTCCAACTACCGTTATCACATTTTTTAATTTGTCTTGAGGATTGCCTAGTTTTTTTAGTAGATTGAAAGTTCTTCCTAACGAGAGATCAAGTTTTTTTTTATGATGCTTCTCGAGATTCGATAATAAGTTCTGAAGTTTCATTTGAAGTATTAGAATTTACCTCAGATTTTTTCTTTAGCAATATTGATAAAATAGTACTTATTTCTTTTCTTAAGTCTTTTCTGTGAATTACTCTATCAACAAAGCCATGTTTTTCTAAAAACTCTGCAGTTTGAAAATCTGGTGGCAATTCTTCTTTTACTGTTGCTTGAACAACACGTTTTCCTGCAAATGCTATTAAAGAACCTATTTCTGCAAAATGAATATCTCCCAACATCGCAAATGATGCGGTAATTCCACCTGCCGTTGGATCAGTAAAGCATACTATGTATGGTAAATTATTTTTTTTAAGTTCATTGATCGCAATTGTGGTTCTAGTCATTTGTGCCAGTGCTATTGCTGATTGGAACATACGTTGACCACCTCCACATGGAAAAAACACAAATGGAGTTTGGTTATCTATAGCATGTTGAACTCCATAAATAATTCCTTCACCTTCAGCGTTTCCAATTGAACCTCCTATAAATTCAAAATTTATCGCTCCAGCAGTTATTTCAATTCCATCAACCTTACCTTTTGCAATCATAACAGCACAGTCTTGATTAGTTTTCTTTCTTGCAGTTTTTAATCTATCTTTATATGGTTTTGTATCAACCCAATCTAGAGGATCTTCTTCAGGATTTGGTGTTTCTAAAATTTGATATGCATTTTTTCCAAAAAAAATATCAAATCTTTGTCTACATGAAATTCTATGATGTTTACCACAAGAATTGCAAACAAATAAATTTTCTTCCAAATCTTTTTTTAAAATTGGTCCTTTGCAACAACTTGTCCAATTGGAATTTTCAATTTCTTCTCTTGATGGTCTTTTTTTTAATACTTTTTTTATTTTTTCACCAAATTTTATTGCTTTTGTTAACCAATTCATGAAATTCTTTTTTTTAATTTATATACTATTTTATTTACATTTGTGACAGGATTTTGTCTATTATTCAAACTTTTTGTAATTTCTTTACAAATCTCACTTCCTACAACTAATCCATCAGCTTTTTTTAGTTTTGAAATAGTTTTATAGGTTATTCCAAATCCAATAACGCAATTTTTATTCGGATTAATTTTCTTTATTTTATTGTAATTGATAAGAATTTGTTTTGGTGAAACCTTTAATTTGCCTCCAGTAGTTGAAAGCATACTTATATAATAAATCATTTGATGTGAATCTTTTATTATCTTTTTTAACCTTTCATTTGATGTTGTTGGAGATATTAATTGTATAAATTCAATAGATTTTTTTTTACATTTTTTTGAAAAATTTTTATTTTCAGGCCAAGGAAGATCGACAACTATTAAACCACTTACTCCTGATTTTTTGCATTGATTTAAAAACTTTACCTCTCCATATTGAAAAATCATATTATAATAGCCCATTAATATTAATGGTTTGGAATATTTGTTATTTTTATAATTTTTTACAATTTGAAAAACGTCATTAATCTTAATGCCATTTTTTATAGCTCTAAATGCACTAGTTTGTATTTGTCCACCATCAGCTATAGGTGTATTATGTGGAAATCCCAACTCGCAGATATCTACATTCTTAGATATTGATTTTAAAATTTCCAAAGAACTTTTTTTGGTATTATCGCCTGCCACAGTATAGGTAAGTAAGGCTGGTCTATTTTCTGATTTTGCTTTTTTAAAAGCCATATTTATTGAGTTTCTCATATTATATTCCTAATTTTTTTTTTAAAATGTCCCTGTCTTTTTTTGCGTCTCCACAGGAATTTACAATTATAATTGTATCTTTGCTCAATTTTGGAGCGCAATTTATTGCTTCTGCGAAAGCATGACTAGGTTCTAAACTTGGATTAAGTTTTTCGAGTTTAGTTACAAGCTTGTATGCATTTAATGCTTCTTCATCAGTTGCATAAGTATATTTTGCTCTTCTAGTATCTTTTAAAAAACAATGAATTGGACTAACGCCGGGATAATCTAATCCAGCACTTATAGACTCGGTTTCATTAATTTGTCCATCTTTATTTTGACAAACATAAGATGCTGCACCATGTAAAATTCCTAACTTTGCTCCTTTGCTTAGGGGAGCAGCGTGCAATTTAGATTTTTTGGGTCCTCCTGCTTCTACTCCTATGAATTCAATTTGTTTTTTTGGAAAATCAACAAATTCACTCCAAAAACCATATGCCGAACTTCCTCCACCAACACAATTTATTAATTTTATTTTTTTAGGAATTTTTCCAAATTCTTTTTTAATTTGAAGTTTTAGTTCTCTTGAAATTTGAGCAGTACTCCATCCACAAATTTTCACAAAAATATTAGGACCTACTGTTGATCCAACACACATATGAGTTGTGTCACAATTAGAAACCCAATATCTCATACACTCGCTTACAGCATCTACTAAAGTTTGACTTCCTGAGTAAACTGGAACTATTTCAGCACCATTTTTTTTCATAGCATTACAGTTTGGCTTTTGTCTCTTAATGTCTTTAGCTCCCATAAATATTTTACATTTTAATCCAAACTTTTTAGCTGCCATACTTAACATTTTTCCAGCATATCCAGCCCCAGTATCTCCAACTATGTATTTTTTACCCATACTTTTACAAATTAGAGCGTGTACTGTTGCATTGTATATTTTATGTGCTCCGCCATTTGCTTCAGAAACTACTTTTGCCCAGATTTGTGCACCCCCTAGATGATTAGTAAGATTTTCCAATTTTATAAATTGTGTAGGTGAACCAATATAATTTTTAAAATAATAATCTCTTTTTTTTATAAATTTTTTATCTTTTCTCAACTTTGCAAAGTTTTTTGTTAAATCATCGATGGGTTTTTTTAACGTTTCAGGTATAAAACTGCCTCCAAACTTCCCACCCCAAAAGCCTTGTTTATTATGCTGATCTATTAAAGGAATTTTTTTTCTAATTTTCATTTTTAATCTTACTTATATTTTTTAAAAATATATTAATTTTTGAAATATCTTTTTTTCCTGATGTTTCTAAACTACCTGAAATGTCAATAATATCAGTTATTTTTGAATATTTATCAAGTTTATCATCATATTTGATATTTCCTGCCAGCATTTTAATAATATTATTAGAAATATTATTTAAAAGTTTATGATTAAATCCTACAGATTTTTCGTATCCCTTGCTATCAAATAATATAATATCAGATATAGACCGATAATCTTTATATTTTTTTACATCTTTAGAATTCTTGATTGTAAGAGCGGTAATGATCTTTTTATTATATTTATATTTAATAATTTTTGTGTCTAAGGGATTAACGTCATAAAGTTGAAAATAATCAAAATTTAGATTTTTTATTTTATCTAAAATGTCATTATCTGGTTTTACCAAAACAGCAACGTAATTTATTCCATTTTTTTTTATTTTTATTAATTTTTTTAATTTATTAAATTCAATAAATCGTTTCGATTTTTTGTAGTTTACTATAAAACCAACAAATTTTGGAGGAAGCTTATGAGAAGTAATATATTTTAAAACTTTGGAATCTTTAACTCCACATATTTTTGCTTTCATTATTTACCAAGGTGATAAATTAATTTATTTAAATTATTTTTAATTTGTCCTTTTGTAATAGATCTCCCTATTACAATCCAATCACTTCCTTTTTTAAAAGCTTCTTTTGGTGTAGTAATTCTCTTTTGATCATTTTGATTTGAACCAAATCTTATTCCCGGGGTAATTATTTCCTTTTTAAAAACTTTTTTAACATCTTTGACTTCATGCGCACTACAAACTATGGCATCAAGATGTGCTTTTGATGCTAATCTTGCTTGATGAATAACTAGTTTTTTTAATTTTTTATCATATCCAATTTCTTTTAAATCTTTATTGTCTAGAGAAGTTAAAGTGGTTACACCAGTTAATTTAATATTACCGGAAACTTTTTTTGACTTCCTCAAAGCTTCTAATCCTGAACTTATATGTATAGTTAAGTAATTTACTCTAAGATCCTTTACAGCTTTTATTGTAGATGCACAAGTATTTGGTATATCATTTAACTTTAAGTCTGCAAAAGTAATTTTGTTTTTTAATTTTGATAAAAAAGATCTTCCTTTTTTTGAATTTAAAAATTCTAATCCAAACTTATAACCTATTTTTAACTCAGAAGTTTTAGTTTCATTAATAATTTTTTTTATTTTTGATATATTTGTACTATCACAAGCTATAAAAATTTTATTCTTTTTCATTTATTACTTTAAACCATTCTTTAGATATTTTAAAATTAATAGTTTTTTTTTGTGGAATGTTTATTTTTTGCCTTGTTATTGGATTGAATGAAGTTCTTGGTTTCTGAATTCTTGGATCAAATATAAATGCACCACGAATTTCTACTCTTTCATTTTTTTTTAATGATAGTGACATTTCTTTTAAAATTATATCAATAAATTTTAATAAGTCTTTTTTTAAAAATGATGGATAATTATTAGATAGTTGATTTAATATTTGAGATTTTACTGTTGCCAAATCTTTTTACTCTTTATCTTTTTTTTCCTTAATTTGCTCAGATAGTTTGCTAAAAGGCAAATGTTTTCCACTTGATACACTTCCAAATTTGTCCAATGCTTCTGCATTTTTAAGGGACTCAAGCAATTTAATACTTAAAGAAACTTTCCTATGGTTAATGTCTAAACTTTCAATCGCACAATCTATTGTTTCTCCCCCTACAAATCTTTCAGGTCTACTATCTTCTGGTAGTACAGCTATTTGATTTTTTTTTATGAAAAAATCCAGTTCACATTCTATTGGCCTTACCAATAATCCTTTCTTATCTGATGACTTTACCTTAATACTAATAATATCGTTCACTTTTTTATCCTTAAAGAATGAAAATGGATCATTCATAAGCATTTTTTTTGATGCTCTAATTTTTTGTTTTTCAATATCGATTTCGACAATTTTAACTTTAATCTTATCTCCTTTTTTATATTTACTTATTTCTTCCTCACCACTTTTTGACCAATCAAGATCATTTTGATGAAGAAAAATATCTATATCACTATTTTCAGCTTTTAGAAAAATTGCATATTCATTAGTATTAGTTACTGTTCCTTCAATCTCACTTCCTACAGGATGTTCATTCTCAAAGCTTTTCCACGGATTTTCCATAGTTTGTTTGTAAGATAAAGATATCCTTTGTTTTTCTTTCTCTATTTCAGTAATTTTACAAGTTATTTCTTGACCAACTTTAAACATTTTTTTTGCAGAAGGATTTTTCTTCGCATAAGAAAGTTCGCTACTATGAAGTAAACATCCAACTCCAGGAGCATCTATTAACTCACAGAAAGCTCCATAATCAATTAATTTAACAATTTTTACTTTATAGTTTGATCCAACTTTATATTGTGAAATTTTTTCCCATGGATTTTGAGAAAGGGCTCGAATTGAAACACCTATTTGTTGTTTTTCTTTATCTATAGAAATAATTTTTAATTTATGTGACTCTCCAACAGTAAAAATTTCTGAAGTGTCATTTACTCGAGACCACGAAACCTCCATTATATGACATAAACAGTCTATTTGTGAGTCTAATTCGAAAAATACTCCAAAGCTTGAAGTTGCTTTTACTATTCCATCTACTATTTGACCAACAGTATATTTTTCTAAAATTTTTGCCTTATCAATTTTTTTATTTGTATCTAATACTTCTTTTCTCGATACAATAACATTACCTCTAATCTTATCAACAGACAGAACTTTTACGTTGATCTTTTGATTTAAAAGATGGTTAATTTCTTTAAGAGGCCTATTGTCTATCTGGCTTCCTGGCATAAAACAATGCATACCAGTATCTATATGTTCAACTACACATCCCCCTTTGATCTTTGAAACAATTTTGCACTCAATTATTTCATTATTTTCAAATTTTTTTACTAATACTTCCCATCCTCTAATTTTTTTTGCTTTAGAAATAGATACTACAGCCTCTCCACTAGCATCTTCAATTCTTTCAAGCCAAACTTCAATTGTTTCATTTGGCTTTGCTTTATCAATTAATCCTAGTGACTTTAATTCGTTCAAATCTAGCGCAGGTTCACTTTTAAGACCAGGTATGTATATAAAACAAAACTTTTCAGTCACTTTAGTTACTTGACCATTAACGATCTTGTTTTCTTCGACTTTTGTTTTTGATAATTGATTATTAAGAAGTTCTTTAAATTCTCTTGAGGCTTTTGTTGATAAGTTATTATATATTTCCATCAATTTTTAGTTTCTTGTCCATAATTTTTTTAATTTTTTCAAAGCATCGCTTTATATCTAGTTGAGTAGTATTTATCAATATACTATCTTTTGTTTTTTTTAGAGGTCCGTATTTCCTTTTACGGTCAGATTTATCCCTATTTCTAAGGCTTTTTAGAACTTCTCTATAAGTAATCTTTTTTTTTAGACTTTTAAATTCTTTAAATCTTCTTTTTGCACGAGCTTTGAGGGTTGCAGTTATAAAAAATTTGAACATTGCATCTTTGACTTGTACTGTAATTATATCTCTTCCATCAAGTACAGATCCTACATATTTCAATGGAGGATAATAAGCATATCTTTGTTGAAATCGATGAACTATATTTCTTATTCTTTTATCTTTAGCAATAATTGATGCAGAGGTTGCAACTTTATCAGATAATAATTTTTTGCTTTTTAAATGACTCATTTTTAAATTGTTTATTTTTTTCTTTATAAAAGGATAATTAAATTTTTTTGGATTTTCTAACTTTAGTTTTCCAATAAGTCTATATATGCGTCCAGTATCAAGGTGTAGTAAATTATAATGTTTAGCAATTAATTTTGCTTGAGTTCCTGCACCGGCTGCTGCCGGAGAGTCAATTGCTACAGTTATAATATTTTTTCTTTTTTTCAATTTATTTTTGCCCCTATTTTTTTTAAAATTTTTATAAAACCTGGAAATGAAGTTTTTATAGAATCTTTATCGTGAATTAAAAATTTTCCTCCAAACGTTAAAGCTGCAATGCATGCCATCATAAATATTCTGTGATCTTTCAAATAATTTTTAAAAATATATTTTTTATTAAGTTCTAATTTTGGATTTCCATAAATTTTTAAACTATCAAATTTTTCTTCAACTTTTATGCCTATCATTTTTAAAAAATTAGAAGTTATTTTTAATCTATCAGATTCTTTTTGTCTTAATTCGCTAAGATTATTAAAATAACTAATGCCATTTGCCCTAGCGCATATCAAAAAAATTAATGGAAATTCGTCAATTGCCCTACTAGTATATTTTTCATCACACTTAATTGCTTTTAAAGAATTACAACTTTCAACTATTATATCTGCAACATATTCTCCATTGTAATTTCTTTTGTTTTTAATAATTATTTTAACATTCATTTTTTTTAAAATATCTATAATTCCAGTTCTAGAGGAATTAACATTTACATTTTTAATTAATATTCTTGAATTTTTAGAAAGTGCAGCTAGACAAATAAAAGGTGCGCTTGAACTAATATCGCCAGGAATTTTATAATTAAAAGATTTATATTGGGTTAAGCCTTTAATTTCTATAAGATCAAATTTATTTCCTTTATTAATTTTTATAGGAATTTTAAGATATTTGAACATTAACTCAGAGTGATCCCTAGATTTAGCAGCTTTAATTTTTGTTATTCCTGGAGTATTTAAAGCAGCTAACATTATACAACTTTTTACTTGTGCACTTCCTAATACTTCATCAAATTTAATTGGCTTGAGGAAGTTTGTACCTTTTATTTTTATAGGCATTCTATTTGAATTTGATAGGACTTTTACACCAAATAGATTTAATGGTTTAATTACTCTTGAAAAATCTCTTTTTGAAAGACTTGCATCACCTTTAAGAATTACAGTTTTATTTGATTTAACTAATGTTCCACAAATCAATCTAGCTAAAGTCCCAGAATTTTCACAGTTCAATTCAACATTATTTTTAAAATTAAAGCCATTTAAACCCAAACCTTCTATTTCGCAGTAATTTTTTGTTTTTTTTAACTTTACACCTAATTTTTTAAGTAGCTTCAATGTGCAATTAACATCTTCTGAATTTAAAATATTATATCCTTTAGACTTTCCAATCGCTTGCGCAGCCATAATTGCCCATCTAATTGATAAACTTTTATCAGGGTTTGCTTTTATTATTTTATTAAAATTTAATAACTTTTTTTTAATTAGAACATAATTTGACATTGATGAATTAATTTATTTTGAATGAATCTCCAAAATATAAATTTTTCGAAATTTCATCATTAAGAACCTCATTCACTGTTCCAGTCTTTATTATTTTTTTATTTGCTAGAATTACAGCTCTATCACATATAGCTAATAAATCTCTTGCAGCATGGTCAGAAACTAAAATTAACCTTTCACTATTTTCAGTTTGAAGATTTACAATAGTTTCCTGAAGGTTTCTACAGGCTAACAAATCTAATCCTTGAAATGGCTCATCCATTAAAACAACTTTTGGATTAGAAAGTAAAGCCAAAGAAATTGCCAATCTCTTTCTTTGACCGCCTGATAAATGTTTTGCTTTAACATTTTTTACTGCATCTAATTCAAATTTAGCTATCATTTTTTCAATTTGAAAAGATCTTTCATTTGTATCCTTAATTACAATTTCACCTATTGCTTTTAAATTTTGAAAACATGTAAGATCAGAAAAAACACCCCCTGACTGAGGAACTATTGAAACTCCAAAACTCAATGCTCTTTCAAATATAGGAATATTAGTTACTTCCATTTTATTAATATATACTTTTCCATAATCAGGCTTAATAGAGCCCATTATAATATTAAATAAAGATGATTTTCCAACTCCATTTGGCCCAAGAAGACCACAGATTTCTCCCTGTCTAAGAGTAAGGCTAATATTTTCTAAAATTTGCCTTTTATTAAATGATAAAGAAATATCTTTTAACAAAATTTTTGGTCTATCTTCTTTAAATTCAGTAATTCTAAATTTTTTAATTATTCCCATAAATTTTATTTATTTATAATTTTTATTTTATCTTCGTTTTTAAACATATTAATATTTATATCTCCAGTTAACAAATCAAAATCTATAAAATCTGCTTCTAACTCTGATGTATTGTTTGCATATAAAATGTTATTATAAATATAGACTCTATTATTTTTAAGCAACAAGTCTAAATTATTTGCATTTACATTATTATTATCATATTTTACTTCTACTCCATCATAGAATTTTGTATCATAATTTAATTTATTATATTCTGCATACCTAGAATAAATATAAATTGGTTGTCTATTAATTAAATTAATAACAGCTTTTACATCTGATAAGAATAATATATTTTGATCTTCCAAACTTGAATTAGCAGATTTTGATTTAATTAAATATTGGTTACCATCGCTATCAATTGATTTATATTCTAAATTTTCAATTACATTGTCAACTTCATTTGAATTAATTATTGTTTTTTTTTCTAGTACCTGTTTTTCTACTAATTCAATTTTATTATCTTCATAAAAATAAGCATAGAAAACTGCAAATGAGACTATAATTATCAAAAATATTAAGGATAGTTGGATTATTTTTTTGGTTTCCATTATTGAATATTAGCCTTTAAAATAGCATGAACGCCAATTAAGCCTATAATTTTTTTTTTATTACTTTTTTTATATACACAAAGACTAGTAATCTTTTTAGAGTTCATAATTGAAAGAGCTTGTGCTGCTAACATATCTTTGTTTACACTTATAGGATTTTTTGTCATCAATTTTTTTATAGCAATCTCATTAAAGTTTTTATATTTTTGACTCGCTCTTTTTAAATCTCCATCAGTTAAAATACCAACTGTGGTAGTGCCTTTTCTAATTAGTATTACTCCGAGATTTTTATTATTTAATATTTTTATTGCATTTTTCATAAGTAAATTTTCATTTACAAATGGCACTTTATTTCCTTTGATCATTAAATCTTCTACAGTTTTTAATTTAATCGATAAATTTCCACCAGGATGAAATTTTTTAAAATCTAATTTTCCAAATTTTTTTTGCTCCATGCAAGATATTGCTAAAGCATCACCAATACTTAATTGTGTTATTGTGGAAGATGTTGGCACAATATTGCCCGGTCCAGCTTCACTCACAGTTGGTAATAAAATACAAATATCAGAAGCAATACTTAGAAGAGAGTTTTTCTTAGAGGTTATACCTATAAGTGATATTTTTTTATTTCTTGAACAGTATTGAATAATATTTTTTAATTCCTCACTTTCACCACTTAGACTTATAAGTATTACAACATCATTAGATCCAATTTGACCCAAGTCTCCATGGCTTGCAGATGAAGAATCTAAAAAAAAGCTTGGAGTCCCTGTAGAAGCTAATGTGGAGGAAATTTTCTTTCCTATTAAACCTGATTTTCCAACTCCTGAAATTATAACTTTTCCATTTTTACACTTTGTAATTACATTAACAGCTTTATTGAAAGAACTGCCCAAGCTTGATTTAAGTTTTTTTAAAGATTTAATTTCTGTCTCAATAACCTTATTAGCAATTTTTAAAAAATTTTTATTTTTCATTTTAGTGTGACCAAATATCTTCTGAAAATTCAGCTAAATCTAGATCAACCCTAGTCTTTATGAATCTTATAGCATCTTTATATAATTCTATCCTTTTTTCTCTTTTAAGAATTTTAATTAGATCATCATAAATTTTGTGTAAGTAAATAACGTCATTTGCACAATATTGTAATTGTTTTTCTGTCAAATTCCCCCCAAAGTCAGAACTTTGAAGTTGTTTGCTTACATCTGTTCCAGTAAATTCTTTTATTAAATCTTTTAACCCATGATTTGAAGAATAACTTCTGGCTAACTTACTTGCTATTTTTGTACATTCTACGTTTTCAACATCAACTAAAAGATATTTTTTAATAAAAGCTAAATCCGCTCTAGCAAAGTGAAATATTTTTTTTATATTTTTATTTATTAAAACCTTTTTTAGATTTGGTGCATCATAATTTTCTCTATTTAATTGAATAATATGTGCATCATTTTTTCCAGAACTTATTTGAACTAAACAAAGTCTATCTCTGTCAAAATTTAAGCCATTAAATTCACAGTCACACGCTATTCTGTCGCTATTATTAAAATCAATTCCATCTGGCAAATCCTTTT
>CETH01165532.1_pt1 | contig 14079 bp, 16 predicted proteins | sample 361461 | NCBI WGS metagenome assembly CETH01 (sample SAMEA2622695, study PRJEB7988) | marine metagenome | isolation source: saline water (ENVO:00002010), including
ATTTATATCAGGTGCGGCAAGAAAGCTAAGAGCTTAGCTAAAATTAGCATATATAAAAAGTTTATGACTATGAACATTATAATCAGAAATATACAGTTAGTAGCTGTAATATTCATTCTCATAGGAACCGTACTTGCATTTGGTTTTGAATTAAATGAAATGTATAAAGTTGGTAGAGTAACTTTAGCAGACCTTCTTTTGATGTTTATCTATATTGAGGTCATCGGGATGATTGGTGTTTTTTGGGCTAGTAAAATGATTAGAATAACTTACCCAGTATTGATTGCAATAACAGCGTTGGCTAGGCTTATAATTTTACAAGATAAAGATAGCGCATCTATAAATTTAATTTATCAAGGTGCAGCAATACTTCTTTTAGCTTTATCAGTTTTTTTCTTAACATTGAGATATAGCAAAAAACTTGGAATGGATAAAAAAAATCCCGGAGAAGAAGCTTAAATATGAAACAATTAATATCAATAGTTTTGTATTATATGTTCGGTTACTTAATATTTTGGACACTTCTTCACGAGACAAGTGTATTACCAAAAATTTGGATGGAGAAAAATTTTAGTATTGCAATTTATTTGTGGATTTTCTTTTTTATAATTCCCTTAATGCTTATAGCTTTGGGAAACGATTACATTAAAAATCGTATTTCTGATTTTAGATCCCTGAGTCAAAGTACTAGATGGCCACTTTACTTATTGTTATTTGGAGTTTGGGATTTAATGATAGGATTTGCGTACTTACTCTTTTCATACTTCGAAATTTCACAGGTAACGATGATAGTTGCTAATGCCTTATTTATTACTGGAACTTATTTAACTTTTTTAAGCTTTTCAGTAGCAAAAAAACTTCAAATTTCTAAAAGAAATTAAATTTATGGCGGGTAAAATTTTAATATTTGGAGCAAGTGGGGCGGTTGGGAGTTCGTTGGCTAAATTATTAAATGGTGTATCTAAAGAAATACATCTAATAGGTAAAAGTGAGGGAGAGGTTTCTAAACTTGCAGAGGAAACTAATAGCTCGTTTAGCATAGCAGATGTTACTGCATCAAACCTTATAGAAAAAATTGACTCAGATTTAAAAGATACTGACATTGCTGGAATTGCTTACTGTGTTGGTTCAATTGATCTAAAGCCGGTAAACCTAGTGACAAAAAAAGACTATTTGAAAAGCTTTGATTTAAATTTTTTTCCAATTATAGAAATTATTAAAAAATTTAAGGAAAATTTAAAAAAAAATAAATCCTCCATTGTTGTTTTTTCTACAATAGCTGTAAAACAAGGATTTCCAAACCATAGTATTATTTCTCCGGTCAAAGCATCTTTAGAAGGTCTAACAGTTTCACTAGCTGCTGAACTTGCGCCAAATGTAAGAATCAATTGTATTGCTCCTAGCTTAAGTAACTCGAAAATGGCAGGAAGAATTCTTGGAAATGCGAAAATAGCAGAAGGTATTGCTAAACAACATCCCTTAAAGAGAATTGGAGAAGGTATGGATAGTGCGGCACTTGCTAAATTTCTTCTTTCAGAGGAAAGTTCTTGGATTACAGGCCAAATTATCGGAGTTGATGGTGGTAGATCAAATGTTGGCTAAAAATAATTTTAAAATATTATAATTGCTAAGAGAAAAATCTGTACAAAATTTATTATTACTGAAGCAGTATGGGCTATTTTAAACTTCTTATCTTTTTTCTTGTCTCTAAATTTATTGATTAGTGGCATTAATATAAAAAGTGAAATTACAAACAGAGCACAACAAATATAAATTAATGCTAGTGAAAAGTTCATTCCATGATAAATATAAATAGGTATTGATACTAATGCTAAAATTACTAAATTTATTGAATAATAATAAGGAAATATTTTTCTTATAAATTTTCTATAACTTTTTTCATTTAAAGATTTAAATCCTATTGGAGCTACTACAAATGAAAAAAAAAGCATTATCCCAAGAACTCCTGCTATTGATGCAAAGACTAAATTACCAAGCATAATTTTTAATGTTCATGTTTTTCAATACCATGTTTTTCAAGTAAATCATGCATTTTTTCATGTTCCTTGTAAGTTAAACTATAAAAAATAATCGTAGTAACAATTGATCCAAGAACTACACCTTGTACAAATCTAAAAATTGTGCGTCTATTTCTAGCTTTTGTTTCTTTTGTCATTTTATTTCCTTTTTGTTTTGCTTCATAAAATTTAAAGGCTGCGTAAGCAATAAGTAAACCACTTAAAATCCAAGATATTGGATGATTAACTACTGCCAATAGCGATCCTCCAAAAATTGCTGCTACGAAACCTGATATCCAACAGATAGGACACATAGAGTATCAAGATAATATACTATTAATGAAATACGTATGCGACAAACACACTAATATAACTAATTAATGTTAATATTTTATTAAACTTCCAAGTAAGTTTAAATTCTTATCCATGATTATCATTTCACCTGAAGAAACTGCTAAATTAGTAATCTCTAAAATTACAACATAATGAGTAATTAAAACTAAGTTTTTTTTGCTTTGCCAATTTTGAAGATATTTTAACAAATCACTTACTTGTCTTTCCTTGTTTTTTTGAAATTTAGTTGAGAAGAAAGAGTTTAGAGCATTAAATGTCTTGTATTCTTGAAATGCATATTTAGCCGTATCTTTACAACGGCACCATTCACTCGATAAAACCATATCTATTGGAATCTTATTCTTTGAAAAAAATAGACCAATTCTTTTTGATTGTTCTATACCTTCATGGTCTAAATTTCTTTGTGTTGAACAATCTTTTAATTTGAAGTTTTTCGGATCTCCACTCCCTGGTGCAAGAGCATGCCTAATAAAAATAATATTGCTCCCTTTTTTCAAATTTTCAATTAGATTTTCGCTTGCAATTGCACTGGTGAAAATAAAAGTAAATATGGATAAAATAGTTAAAATTTTTTTATACATGTGTCTAAATATATAATACCAAATAACTTAAAAAAGTATTAGTTAAAGTAAAAATAAAATATGAAATTCGAATTAACACGAGAAGGTGCACTAAAAAAACTGGATGATTTCATAGAAAATGAAATTGGAAACTATAGTTCTAAAAGAAATTTTGACTTTGGACCTAATGAAAGAAAAAATATTTCTTGCCTATCTCCTTATATAACTCATAGACTAATTACAGAGTATGAAGTAATAAAAAAAGTTCTGAGAAAGCGTTCTTATCAAAAGGTAGAGAAATTTATTCAAGAAATATTTTGGCGGGTTTATTGGAAGGGTTGGCTTGAATTGCGTCCAAAAGTTTGGGCAGATTTTTTACAAGATTTAAATAATATTGAGAATAACAAAAAAATTGAACAAGCGAAAAATGGAAAGACTGATATTTCATGTTTTAATGATTGGGTCAAAGAATTGAAAGAATTTAATTATCTTCACAATCATACAAGAATGTGGTTTGCAAGTATTTGGATATTCACTTTAAAATTACCATGGCAGAAAGGTGCAGAATTTTTTTTAGAGCATCTTTATGATGGTGATGCTGCATCCAATACTTTGAGCTGGAGATGGGTTGCAGGACTACAAACAAAAGGCAAAAACTACATTGCTCAATCTTGGAATATAGAAAAATTTACGAACAAAAAATATCAAAATATAATTTTAGACGAAAATCCAATTTCGATAAAAGATGAACGAGAATATAAATCAATAAAAATTGAAAATAATACTAACGATAAAATAAATGATAATCTAATTTTTTTTGAAAATGACTTGAATTTAGAAAATATAAATTTTGATAATTATAAAAATATTTATTGTTTATTACTTGATAATAATACGAGAAAAATCAAACTTAGCCTAAAATTACTAGATTTTAAAATGGGAATAATAAAAAATTACTTAAAGTCAACTTCTAAAGAAATTAAATTTTTACAAGATCAAGATAATTTAAATTTGTTCGATCAGACAAAAGAATTTGACGTAATTTACCCTGCAATAGGTGAAAATACATCTTTTCTAGAAAATCAAATGAAAAAGAAAGATTTAAAATTTAGATTTATAAAAAATGATAAAGATATTTTTTGTTGGAAATTTTCTAACAAAGGTTACTTTAATTTTAAGTCAAATATTCCAAAAATAATTTCGCAATTCAGTTTGACCTAATCTTAGAGCATTTTTTTGAACAGTATTTTACTTTGTCCCAATTTAATCTCCACTTTTTTCTCCAAGTAAAAGATTTTTTACAAATCTCACAAATTTTATAAGGTAAGTTTTCTTTTTTTATCACTTAAATAGTATTTTGTTTAACAAATTTTGCTGCTGCTTTAAGTATTAACTTCTTTCTTTCAGACTTCATTTTATCAAAGACTCTTACCATCATTGAAAGTCTAGGGTTTTTTAAGAAAAATTTCCTGTTTCTGTTTATAAAATTCCAATAAAGGCCGTCCATAATATTACACCATTCGCCCTTTTTAAAATCCATCATTTTAAGAAAATAACTTGAACCACAAATATACGGCTTGGTTGCAAAAATTCCTCCATCGCTAAAAAGACCCATGCCATAAACATTAGGCACCATCACCCAATCAGAAGAATCAACGAACATTTCCATAAACCATTTGTAGACTTGTTTTGGATGTATCTGGCAAAGGTTCATGATGTTAGCTAATATCATTAATCTCTCAATGTGGTGAGACCAACCATAATTTAAAGCATTTTTAATTGAGTGATCCAAAGGATCCAAACCGGTAGTTCCATTATACCAAGATAATTTCATTTTATTTTTGTGATTAAAAAAATTTGTTTTTTCAAGATTTTGATTGTAATTTTGATAAATACCTCTCATAAATTCCCTCCATCCGATTATTTGTCTTACATAACCCTCTAGAGAATTAATTCTTGTCTTCGACTCGATTTTTTTAATTTTTTCTAAAATTTCACCTGGGGTGATTAATCCTAAATTAATAATTGGACTTAAAGCACTATGAAATAAAATATTTGATTTTTTACTAACAGCATCTTCATAATCTCCAAAAAGATTGAGTTTGTCTCTTAAGAATTGATCAAAAAGTTTTTGGCTCTGTTCTCTTGTGGTGGGAAACCAAAAATTATTTGTTGATCCAGGATGATTTTTAAAATTTGCTTCAATGAATTTTTTAAGTTCTTCTGTGTGAAGTGTATTTTTAAATTTTAAATGTTTGGGTATTTGAACTTTTTCAGGTAATTTTTTTCTATTGTCCTCATCAAAACTCCATTTCTCTCCCTTAGGTGTCCCATCCTTATTCATTAGAATATTGAATTTAGATCTATTAATTTTATAAAAGTTTGCCATAAAAGGTTTTTTTGTTCCTCTAAGGTATTTTTTAAATTCTTCTCTGGATGTAAGAAACATTGGAGATCTTATTTCATTAAAATTAATACTTTTCTTATTCAAGAATGATTTAATTCTTTTTTCAAAGAAAATATCCTCTATCTCAAAAAAACTTATTTCTTTTATTTTTTTTTCTTTTATTATTTTTTCCAGTTTTTTTTCATAGGAAACTTTAAAATCTTTGTGACAGTCGTTATATATTACTTTAAAATTTTTTGTTTTAAGTTCATCTCTATATGAACGCATGGATGAAAGAAAAAGTAGTATTTTAAGTTTGTGATGTTTTTGAAAAGTACATAATCCAAGGTCTTCAGACATATAAAAAGAGTGGTCTGAAAACTTTTTAATATATCTTGTGTTAAATAACTGATTTCCAAGAATTAAAAATAATTTCATTGGTACAAATTATATAATTTGTTACTTTTTAAGAATTAGATCTTTTGAAGCACTCAAAAGTGTTATTTAGAAGACATGCAATTGTCATTGGGCCTACGCCTCCTGGTACAGGAGTGATTGCTTTAGCTACTTTTGAAACTTCCTGAAAATCAACATCTCCCACAATTCCTGTTTTTGTTTTGTTAATTCCCACATCAATTACAGTAGCATTTTTTTTAACCCAATCACCTTTTACAAGTTTTGGTTTACCTACGGCAGCTACAATAATATCTGCTCTTTTACACTCTTCCTTTAAATTTTTTGTCTTAGAGTGGGCGATAGTAACTGTGCAGTTTTCTCTAAGTAAAAGCTGAGCCATAGGTTTACCATTTAAGTTTGATCTTCCAATTATCAGTGCATGCTTACCAGTTAAATTTTTTTCTACCTCCTTGATTAAAAGGAAACAGCCTAAAGGAGTGCAAGGAATATTGCTCTGATAACCAGAAGACAGATTTCCTACGTTGACAGGATGAAAACCATCAACGTCTTTTGTTGGAAGTATAGTTTCAATAACCTTCTTTTTGCTAATGTGCCCAGGTAAAGGAAGCTGAACAAGTATGCCTGAAACGTCTTTATTCTTATTAAGTTCCTTTATTTTGCTTAAAAGAACTTTTTCCTCTATATTCTCAGGATATTTTATTACCTCTGAATTCATACCAACTTCTTTAGAGAATTTTTCTTTATTTTTTACATAGATCTTACTTGCTGGATCCTCTCCAATTAATATTACTGTTAAACCAGGAACAATTTTAAAAGTAGATTTAAGATCTGCTATTTTTTTTTTTAAGTCTTCTCTTAAATTTGCCGCTGTTTTTTTTCCATCAATTATCATATTTAAAACATTGAAGGAGCTAGAAATTCAAAAATTAAATTTCTTGCAAACATTAAAAGTAAAATTAAAACTACTGGAGAAATATCAACACTACCTAAATTTGGTAGAAAATTTCTTATAGGTCTTAATAAAGGGTCAGTCAATTTGTAACTAATATCGAGTAAAGAATAAACTAGTCTATTTGAGGTATTTAAAACATTAAAGGCGATAAGCCAGCTCAAAATAGCATTTATGATTAATATCCAGATGTAAATAGTAACTATACTGTCTAATAAAATTAAAATAGATTTCATTATTTCTTCTCCACATAAATGGATTGGCTTGGAAAAGCAAAGGAGGCTTTGTTTTTTTCAACTATTTCTTTTATTGCAATTGCCAATCTTTCTTTTACTTTTAACCACTCTGACCATCTGTCTGTATTAGTAAAACATCTAACATACATGTCTATTGAACTATCTGAAAATTTATCAATTCTAACAGCATGCATTGTATTGTCGCTAATCTTATAATCTTTGGAAGATGAAATATATTTATCAATTTCATCACGAATTTTTTTTAGTTGTTCAACAGTTGTATCATACTGCAAAGTTATGATCCAACTTATCCTCCAATTAGTTGTTTCACTGACATTAATAACAGCGTTTTCTGCAAACTGAAAATTTGGAATTATAGCAACTGATTTATCAAATTTCCTCACAACAGTTGATCTAAAACCTATTCGCTCAACAATTCCTTCTATAATATTTTCAACAATAATCCAGTCGCCGACTTTAAATCTTTTTTCTACTAAAACTAAAATTCCAGAAATTAAATTCTTAAATAAGTCTTGTGCGCCCAAAGCTACTGCTACTCCAAATAAACCAAGTCCTGCGATTATTGGGCCGATCTTAATACCCCAGAGTTCTAAAACTGCCGCTGCACCAAGAATTAAAACTAAAATTTTAAAAGCTTTAATGATCCAATTTAATAAATCTTTAGATAGTAAATCCTCAACTGTTTTTATCAGAACTGATATAGGTCCAATTATTTGATGTAGAGACCAAAAAATAAGAATTGTAATTAAAGTTCTATTGGCATTATCTATAAAACTTTCGGTACTTTCTCCTAGGGATACATAGCTAGTTGCTATAAAAAATCCAATCACTATAGGAAAAAATTTAGTCGGACCCTTTAAAGACTCAACTAATGAGTTATCAAATCGGTTTGTGGTTTTAGAAACATATTTTTCAAGTCTTTTAATAACAAATTTTGAAAATAGGCCTCTCAAAAAAAGAAATAAAAAAAAAATTAAAAGAGCGATAATAATTTCAGAAATATTAATTCCCGAAATACCATTTTTCCAAACATCTACAAACAGACTTATAAAATTTTCTAATTTATCCATTTTTAATTTGATTTATTTTTATCAGTTCCTCTCCAGGACTAAAAATTTCAGTTTTTTTCCAACCTTTTGATTTTAAAAATTCTTCAATTTTTTTACTTATACACATAACTTTACATTGTGTCATTAGTTCAAGAAGTGAGTATTTTCTGACTATCTCATTAAAGCTTTCTGCGCTTCTTTGAGAATATATGAGAGTTACGTCTGGAAAATATTTTTTAATAAGATCCAAATTTTCATCATTTAATTCTATTATTTTTTTTGAACTATAATTGATAATTTTTTTAACTTTATAACCCTCTTTAATTAGTTCTTTATCAAGCTCGAATGAAATAAAGTCACCACAAAGGTAAGCTAAATTTTTAATATTTTTTTCTGAGTTGAGAATAAGATTTTTTAACGCGTTTACTGTTCCTGATGCGGCTACTGTGTTATTAAATCCTTTAATTCTCAAGGACCTTTCAGTAAGACTTCCAACACAAAAACATTTGATATTTTTATTATCATTTTCTAAATTTAAAAATCTTACTGCATTTGCACTTGTAAATACTAGACCATCATAATCTTTTATATTTAAAGGGGTCATATTTTTTGAAATAATATTTAAGGTCGGTATATGAATAACTTTATGACCCGATGATAAAAAATTTATCATTAGATCTTCGGTGTCTATAAGTGGTCTAGTAAAAATTATGTTCATCTTTTTTTAATAAAACTATTTTCAGACTTTTTTAAAATCTCTTCACCTAATAATTTACCTAGTAGTTTTGGATCATTAACCGCTCCAGATTTTATTGCATTAAAAACTTTTTTGCCATCATCTGAAAAGAGCTGGGCCTTAAGCTCTATATTATTATTATTAATAATTGCAGCACAACCTACTGCAGTATCACAATCTCCACCTAAAGTTTTCAAAAAACTTCTTTCCGCTAATGCACAAACCTCTGTTTCACTATGATTAATTTTTTCTAAAATCTTTATAATATACTTGTCGTCCTCTCTACACTGGACAGCTATAATTCCCTGGCCTGCTGTTGGAAGAAAATCTGTTAGGGGAAAAATTTCTTTTGAGTACTCACCTAAGTTTAAAGTTTTTAAACCTGCCAGTGCTAGTATGGCTCCATCATACTCTCCGTTTTGAATTTTATTTATCCTTGTATCAATGTTCCCTCTAATATTTTCTACCCTTACATTTTTATTAATTAATTTTAATTGAAGCTCTCTTCTCCTTGAACTAGAACCAATTTTTCCATTTTTTAAGTCTTTTAATTTTTGAAATTTTTTTGAAACGAAAGTTTCTCTTGGATCATTTCTTTTAATATAAGCTTTTATAACTAAACCTTTTGTTTCAATTGAGTCCATATCTTTTAAAGAATGAACAGCTATATTAATTTCTCTTTTAAGCAATTTATCCTCTATCTCTTTACAAAATAAGTTTTTTCCTCCTATTTCAGAAATTTTTTGTTTTTGATGTATATCCCCTGAGGTTTTAATTGCTTCTATTTGAATATTCTCAGTTAAGTTTTTATCTTTTTGATAGATAAGTTCTTTTACTTTATTTGCATAAGCTAATGAAAGTTTACTGCCTCTGGAACCTATAATAATATTGTTATCCATTTATCTAAAAAGATATATATTTTATAATAACTAATTTAATGAAAAAAAAACTTACTTTTTTAGGAATAGAAACAAGCTGTGACGAAACTGCAGCATCAGTAGTGCGAGAAAATACTAATGGAACTGCAGAAATTTTATCTAATGTTGTTTCTAGCCAGATTAAAGAGCACGAAAAATTTGGAGGGGTCGTACCTGAGATAGCTGCTAGATCACATGTTGAAAATATTGATTTTATAATTGAGAAAGCTCTGTATAAAGCTAGAGTGAAACTTGATGAAGTTGACGGTATAGCTGCTACAGCTGGACCTGGTCTAATCGTTTGTTTAACCATAGGTTTTAACATTGGAAAAAGTCTAGCTAGGGCAATTCAAAAAAAATTTATTTCAATAAACCATTTAGAGGGTCATGCTCTTAGCCCATCTTTGGAAAATAATATCGATTTTCCTTATCTTCTTTTATTAGTTTCAGGAGGACACTCCCAATATTTAATAGTGAAAAATCTAGGAGAATATAAACAACTAGGTACAACAATTGATGATGCGGTTGGTGAAGCATTTGATAAAACTGCAAAAATTTTAAATTTAGGATACCCTGGTGGCCCCCAAGTTGAAAAGTTTGCTAAATTAGGAGACAAAAAAAGTTATATTCTCCCAAAACCAATATTAAATAGAGGGGGATGCAATCTCTCGCTTGCGGGACTTAAAACAGCTGTTCTAAGAAAATCAAAAGATATCAAAACTATAACAGAAAAAAATAATTTGGCTGCATCTTTTCAGGATACTATCAATGAAATTCTTAAAGTGAAAACAAAAGTAGCAATGGAAAAATTTGATGAAAATTTTTCCAGTCTTCAAAAAAAATATTTTGTAATTGCAGGAGGTGTTGCAAGAAATAAAACTATAAGGGAAAGTTTAATAAATTTATCAATGGAGATGAATTTTAAACCAGTATTTCCTTCTGAAGAGTTTTGTGGAGATAATGCTGCAATGATTGCATGGGCTGGTATTAAAAGATACAAAAAAAAATTATTTAATAATAACGATGAAGGCGTTCGTTCAAGATGGCCTTTAGATAGAAAGGCTCCATTTTTAAAAGGCCCAGGTCTAAAGTTTTAAATGAATTATTGGTTACTTAAATCAGAACCAGATGTATGGTCATTAGACAACCAGATGAGGGCTGGCGCTAAAGGAATTGCTTGGGACGGTGTGAGAAATTATCAGGCAGCAAATAATTTAAAGGCTATGAAATATGGAGATTTATGTTTTTTTTATCACTCAAATATAGGAAAAGAAATTGTGGGTACTGTTAAAGTTATAAAAGAAGCTTTTTTAGACAAAACGGACAAAAAGAAAAGGTTTGTAGCTGTTCAAGTCAGGTTTGTAGAAAAATTTAAATCGCCGATTTCCCTTCAAAAAATTAAAAAAATCAAGGCTATTTCCCATTTACCACTTCTTAAACAAAGCAGATTATCTGTGATGCCCATAGACTCAAAAAGCTGGAAAATTATATGTAAGATGGGTAAAATAATCTAAGTTTTGGATAGATAGGAAATCATGTCAAAAAGAAAAAAGAAAAAAAGAAAAAAAAATATTAAAAAAAGAAAGAAGAAGATTAAAAAAAAAATAACTTCTAGAAAAAAAGATACTCAGCAAACTACAGATTCTGACGGCAATATTGTTTACAAAGTATCTGAAAAATGGTCAAAACAAGCGTATGCTAATAAAAGCCAGTACGAGAAAAAATATAAATTATCAATAAGAGAAAATGAAAATTTTTGGAAAAAAGAGGGCAAAAGAATAACTTGGATTAAACCTTATACAAAAATTAAAGATGTAAAATACAGTAAAGAAAAAGTTAGTATTAAATGGTATTATGACGGAACATTGAATGCTTCTGCAAATTGTATCGATAGACATTTAGATAGAAAAGGAAACAAAACTGCTATTATTTGGGTTGGAGATGATCCAAGTGATTCAAAAAAAATATCTTATAAAGAGCTGCACAAAAATGTTTGTAAAGCAGCAAACGGTCTTAAAAGTATTGGGGTACAAAAAGGTGATAGAGTTACTATTTATCTTACAATGATTCCTGAGCTAGCTTATTTAATGTTAGCATGTGCAAGGATAGGAGCTGTGCATTCAATTATATTTGGTGGATTTTCTCCTGACTCTATTGCAACAAGAATAAATGATTGTGAATCTGATTATGTAATTACTGCAGATGAGGGTGTTAGAGGTGGAAAAATAATTCCTCTTAAAAAAATTGCTGATGAAGCGATGATGCAGTGTCCGAATGTAAAAAAATGTGTTGTAGTTAAAAGGACAGGGAATTCAGTAAATTGGGATGACGAAAGGGATGTTGCTTATGAAGATATTATAAAAGGTGTATCAGATAAATGTGTTCCTGAAGAAATGAATGCTGAGGATCCTTTATTTATATTATATACCTCTGGCTCAACTGGAAAACCTAAAGGCGTTTTGCATACAACTGGCGGATATATGGTTTATGCATCTATGACACACCAATATATTTTTGATTATAAGGCAAAAGACATCTATTGGTGCACTGCAGATATAGGCTGGGTCACGGGGCATAGCTATATTATTTATGGACCACTATCAAATGGTGCTACAACAATAATGTTCGAAGGTACTCCAAATTATCCAAGCAGTTCTAGGTGGTGGGAAATAGTTGATAAATTTAAAGTAAATATTTTTTATACTGCTCCAACTGCAATTAGAGCTTTAATGAGAGATGGTGACGACCCAGTAAAAAAAACTAGCAGAAAATCACTTAAACTTCTTGGAACGGTAGGTGAACCAATTAATCCTCAGGCCTGGATTTGGTATTATAAAACAGTTGGTAATGAAAAATGTCCTATTGTTGACACATGGTGGCAAACTGAAACTGGGGGGATTTTGATTGCGCCTCAACCAGGAGCAATAAATTTAAAACCTGGATCTGCAACAAAACCTTTTTATGGAATTAAACCAGTAATAGTAGACGAAACAGGAAAAGTTCTTAAGGGAGCATGTAAAGGAAGATTGTGTATGACTCAATCTTGGCCCGGCCAAATGAGAACTGTTTACGGAAACCATCAGAGGTTTATTGAAACATATTTTTCACAATTTGATGGAAAATATTTTACAGGAGATGGGTGTAGAAGAGACAAAGATGGATACTATTGGATAACAGGTAGAGTAGATGATGTTATCATCGTATCAGGTCATAATTTAGGTACTGCTGAAATTGAGAGTGCATTCGTTGCTCATTCAAAAGTTGCTGAAGCTGCAGTAGTTGGATTTCCACATGATATAAAAGGTAATGGTCTTTATTGTTACGTTACATTGAATGCGGGTGAAAAACCAAGTGGAGAACTTGATCGTGAACTTAAGCTTTGGGTTAGAAAACAAATTGGTCCAATCGCAACTCCTGACCACATTCAGTTTGCTCCAGGTTTGCCAAAAACAAGATCTGGCAAAATCATGAGAAGAATCTTAAGAAAAATTGCTGCAAACGAACACGAAAATCTTGGAGATACAACAACCCTAGCAGATCCATCAGTCGTTGACTCTCTTGTAGAGAATAGATTAAATAAGCAGTAAATTAAACTTCTTCAAATTCATCGGTCTTCTTTTTAAAGTCTAGTTGCACATTATGCCATTTGAGCATCATAGAATTTATTACAATTTGTTTGTCTAGTTTCTTTAGTTCGTCAGCAACTGGGGCCCAATCGTAAAGGGCAGTACTACTATTTTTGAATGGATTATCACTAAAGTGGGAGGTCCAATTTATCTCATTGTATCTTATATCAAATTCTTTTTTCGCCTCCTCACAAATTTTTTGGCTCATACCATTACCTCTTTCTATCTCAATTATTTCATAAAAAATCTTTTTAGAAATTTCAATATTTTTAAGTTTTTTCGTGTTGTATAAAAATGATGAGCAATAAAAGACACAATCAATTAATGCGATTGAATAAATATTCCATTTTGCAAGATTAATAGATTTTAAGTATTCTTCTTCTTCAAACATCAAAACATGTTTTGCTCCCATTCTAGTCTTTAAATATCCGTACAAGGTCATTTGGGTAACCTGAGAGGATTGTTCTTGAATAAAATTTTTGAGCTGATCCAAAGATTTAATTTTTTGGAAATTTTTAAACAACCTTTTTACAGGAAAGAGGTATTTTGCGATATCTTTAAGATTCAATTTCACGTTGTATTTATAAAAATATCAGACTATTTTACTTATATAAAGGGGGTCTTTTACGATTATTTTATGGTTTTTTGCTTTTAATTAATGCTGTTTTAGGTATGCTTCGCAAAAAACTCTTAACAATAAAAGGGAGGAAGACATGTCAAACAAAGAATCACATTGGAATAAGACTAAAAGCCATATGATAGTTACATTGGCTATTTGGTTCTTTTTCTCAATAGTAATATTTATGTTCG
>CETH01180963.1_pt1 | contig 14072 bp, 12 predicted proteins | sample 361461 | NCBI WGS metagenome assembly CETH01 (sample SAMEA2622695, study PRJEB7988) | marine metagenome | isolation source: saline water (ENVO:00002010), including
GAGACAGGCGACTACGTTTCATTTATTGAGCATGGAAAAACGGATGGGCCACTATCGGTCTATCCGATGATCCGCCACGCCGCCCGGACATCCGGCTTTTTTAAGGTACGAGGCGTTAATATAAATCACGCAGATTTTGAAGACTTTATGAACCGAAAACTCGATATCTCAGATTTTAAGGTCGATATTTGGGAAACCGACACACTCGATAGTATGACTATATCGATCGAACTCGGAAAAAATAACAATGTCGAAAACACGATCAATGTTCTCAAACAAGAGGTCCGTAAGGTCTTCCAGGTATCACCCGAAGTCGAAGTGATTGTTCCCGGGACGCTCGAAAAGGAATTTCAGACCCAATTAAAACAGCAGCGTTTTATCGACAACCGCGGCTGAGACCGCAAGGGAACCGGAATTTTGAACAAGCCCGCAGCTGCACCCAGCGTCTTAGTAATAGGAGCGGTCCTCACACTTTTAGTCGCTGCAAATCCCGTGAGCACAGACACACTTGCTCCCGGTGTGCCCGCACTCCGGGATTATTTTGGGGTCAGCACAAGTAGCGCAAACCTCGTGTTTAGTACCTACGTGTTCGCATTTGGCTTCATGCAACTGATTTATGGGCCAATTGCCGATAGGTTCGGCCGCCGCCCGGTTCTTCTGATTGCAATGAGTTTATATTGCGTCGCAACTATCTTGTGTGCTTTCGCCCCTACATTTGAGACCTTGCTTTTGGCACGCGCGCTACAAGGAGCCTCAGCATCCGCCGCCCCTGCGCTAGCGCGCGCGGTTATCCGGGATCTATATGGCGTCGATGGCTCTAGAAAAGTAATGAGCTATGTGATGTCGGCATTTGGTATTTTCGCGATCGGAGCACCCGCCGTCGGCGGCATTCTTGTCGCTTGGCAGGGATGGCAGGCCTCATTCTTTTTCTGCACGGTATACGGACTTGTCACTATCGCAGCAGTATTCGTCTATCTTAAGGAATCGCGTCCGGAAGGGGCCCCTGACGCCCTTAAACTCTCGACGACTTTCGCCCTATACGTTCGATTGACACCAAATCCCCGATTTGCAGTTAATTGTGTGTCGAATTTGTTAATGTACTCTGCCATGTTCGTCTGGCTATCAGGCAGTATGCTTGTGATCGTCGACGGCTACGGTATTTCACCCGATATTGGCGGCCTACTCTTCGCCTTCGGATCCGCAGGATTCATGGCAGGCGCAGCGGTTGCTGGAAGGCTAGGAACGCGCCTTGGACCCCACATATTGATCATGACGGGAAGCGCAATCGCAATATTCGCAGCCGCAATTATTGTTCTTCTCGGCTATCTCGAAGTTCGAAACGGAGTCGCGGTTGCCTTGCCCGCCCTAGTATGGATGTTTGGACACGGGCTTCACTATCCGCAATCGATGGCGGCTGCGGTGGCTCCTTTCCCGGAGAATGCGGGTGCGGCATCATCCCTAATCGGCTTTTATCAAACCACTGCCGGGGCGATAGCTGCGATCGCAATCGGCATCCTCCACGACGGATCTGCTGTACCATTCGGCGGTTTGATGCTCGGGTTAAGCATCGCAGCGCTTATTTCCTACGCTCCTTTTTATCGACGTTTTCTCTGATACTGAAAATGTTTTTCCAAAGACTGTGTTCTCTTATGCCAAGGAACACAAATATTCCCGATTTCAAGGATTCACCAGTTTTGAATATACCTAAAAATCGACATCATCATTATAACGGGTCAGAGGTAAGAGATCTTGCAACCCGAACGGAGAACCGGTACGAAATAGATCTATGTTCGAACCATATTATAGACCGAGCCTACTAGGCAGATTTATTTTCTAAGGCATATCATTAACATCCTATATGGAAGAGAAAAGTTAGTAGGATCTGAAACACGGGTAAAATTTAATTTCTGGCATTATTTTCGGAATGTAGTTGATGGCCTTAATCAATTCTGAACAATCGTTTGTCGATACAAATTTTTCAGCTCTTTCAGTTACACCATGTTCGCCAAATATCGGGGCGGAGATTGGATTGTTGGATTTAACCAAGCCTCTTAGCAACATCGAGGTAAAGGAACTGAGGGACGCTTTTATCAAATACCAAGTAATTTTCTTCAGAGATCAAAAAATATCTTTCGAAGATCACATACGTTTAGCCGAATATTTCGGAGTACTCGGGTCTCACGTCGGCAAATCCACGATAAGCAAGACTACCGAGGATCCTCGTGTGAGAAAATTTCATTACGATGAGAATACGCCGCGCGTCTCGGGTGATGTATTTCATACGGATCAATCGTGCGCCGCGGTGCCCCCCCTCGGAAGCATTCTTTATAATCACACCCTTCCACCGAATGGCGGAGGTGATACTCTTTTTTCCAGCATGTACGCGGCTTACGACGCCCTTTCGGTGCGAATGAAAGTTTACCTACAAGGCCTTACCGCATACCATGACGGGGTTCCAACCTTTGGTGCAGGAACCCCGAATGCAAACCATCCGGTCATAGTAAAACATCCGGAAAGCGGGAAAAAGTTAATATACGTTAACGAAGTTTTTACGATGAAAATTAATGAGCTGTCAGAGCATGAAAGTAAGGCAATTTTAGAGTATTTATGTGCACATTGCGCTAGGCCTGAATGGACTACGAGGTTCAGATGGAAGCCTCACTCAATTGCCTTCTGGGATAATAGATGCACCCAGCACATGGCGATATCAGATTACCTACCCAGTGTTCGATCTGGGTATCGTGTTCAACTAGATGGAAAAAGTCCGCCCGTCGCCGCTTGAGCGTCAAAGTGTAAATTTTAGTTTTGGTACGAGGCCAAATAACCTTCTTAAACAATACCTGTTCAATTGGACTAGCAACAAAAGGCTGCGGATGTTATACGGCCGGGTCTGATGATCCTCGGTAGCTCAGTTGGTAGAGCAAGCGGCTGTTAACCGCTGGGTCGGGGGTTCGAGTCCCTCCCGAGGAGCCAACACCCTTATCCAATCCCCGTAATCTGGGATTGATCGATAAGCTGGGACATTTTGCTGGGGGCGGGTAGGACAGAACTGTTTTTGATATGTTCCAGTCCGCTCGACCCCAGTTTCTTTTTATTCGGCTGGGCAGTGTAAACGTCAGCTTGTTTTGGCGTTATCCAGCCGAATGTTGCTTTCAGCTCCTCAGTCCTCGCCTCCTGATACGCAAGGGTTATTGCCAGCGTTTTTCGCACTCCATGCGCTGAGAAAATTTTTGTTAGACCTGCCTCGTCAATCTAACGGCTAAATCGCATCGCCAGTATTACGGCCCCAAGGCTGGACGAACAGCCTTGGGGCCGATGCCCGTGGAAAAGGACCTAACCTCAATGCAACTTGTGGTGCTAAGATTATGCCGCCGCGGCTTCCTCTGCTGCATGGGCCGCTTTCACGCTGTCGCGGGAGCAGCAACGCTCATAGTAGGCCGCCACGTTCGGATAAGCCGACAGGTCGACCTTAGCCGGGACGGTCCAGTTCAGGATGGCCGCGGCGTAGCAGTCCGGCGCCGAGAAATCGGCGCCCATCAGGTATTGTTTGTCCTCTAGCGCGTCATTCATGTAGCTGAGTCGGACGCCGAGGCGGTTGCGGGCGATATCCCGGTAATCGTCGGGGATGCCCGGTAGGAAGATCGGCGGCAGGTTCTTGTGTAGCTCGGAGCCGATAAAACTTAGCCAGTCCATAACCTTGTAACGTTCCGGCGTGCCGGCGGCCGGGATTAGGCCTTTTTCCGGGTGCTGATCGGCAAGGTACTGTATGATCACGCCGCACTCGCTGAGGCCGGTGCCGTCCTCCATTTCGACATAGGGTACATAGCCCTTCGGATTGTGCGCTTTGTAATTTGCGCCGTCGTCAAGCTTCTTTTCCATCAGGTTGACGGCGACGAGTTCAGGTTCGATGCCCAGTTCGCGCATCGCAATATGCGGGGCGAACGAGCATGTGCCCTTGGTGTAGTAAAGTTTCATCTGGTTATTCCTTTTTCGTCATGATTGCGAGCTCGGCAAAGCGTGCAAGCAATAACTCAATACTAATCTCAGAAAGGATTGAATAAGGATGGGTGTCCCCCCTGAACTAAGCCCTTGATATCAGATTCTTTTTATTGGCCTAGCCAGCGTAAACGTCAGCACTCCTTGATGTTTTCCAATCGATCTGCGGCACAAAATTCTTTTATTTATCTATCACAGGGCCCTTCCGCAGGGCCCTTCGCGCAAAAATTTTTATGCATCAAACACTACAAAATGGCAATCACGTTAAGATATTTATTTAACAGTCAGGCCACCGTTAAAGAACAACTTCATAACTTCTATAAAGGGCTGTTCGTCGAAAGAATCAAAGGCGGATACAGATAAATATAAATCCGATATCGAGCGGCGGGGTGTTTTGGTTCCGACATCCTTCCTCGAAGTCGACAAATGCAACCATTGAAGGGACGACGGGGGCCAAAGGTTTCCGATCTAAATTATATCTCCGTTCAACTTATAAGCATTATCCAACCTACGTTAATTTAAAATTCGTAGTATAATTATTAAAAATTTTGAACCGGAATTAGGATAATGCCCGAGGCAATTGAACAAAGACTTGCGGCGATATTGGTCGCCGACATGGAGCAATACTCCCGACATATGCATGAAGACGAGCGAGGCACCGTCAGGGAATGGCAAGCGATCCGCGAAAAAATTATAAAACCGAGTGTGGATAAATTTTCCGGTCAAATTATCAAAAACACCGGTGATGGATTTCTAGCGGAGTTTAAGACTGTAAGCGGTGCGGTTGAGTGCGCAGTAGCGATGCAAAGTCTCTTAATTGGTCGGGCAAACCACCAACCGGAGCAGCAAGAATTAAAATTCCGAATGGGTATTAACCTAGGCGAGATTACATTCGATCAGGACGATTTTTATGGTGACGGTGTCAACATTGCCGCACGGCTGGAGGGTCTATCTGACGCACCGGGTATTTGTGTTTCATCGCTCGTATACGACCAAGTACGAAAGAAGGTAAATTGCTCTTTCGAGGATATCGGTGAGCATACGGTAAAAAACATAGATGACCCTGTTCGAGTATTTCGTATTTCCTGCGATGGGCCACCGACCAAAAGCGCGGAAAATTCAACAGAAACGAGCAATGAGGCCCAAATGCCCTCAATTGCGGTACTTCCGTTCGACAATATGAGTTCTGACCCTGAGCAAGACTTTTTTGCGGATGGGCTCACAGAAGATATTATTACCGAGTTATCACGTTTTAACGACCTGTTTGTCATTTCAAGGAACTCAACTTTTACCTTCAAAGGAAAAGCAACGAGGGCAATAGAAGTCGCCGAAAAATTAAATGTACAATACGTGGTTGAAGGTAGCGTTCGTAAGGCCGCGAACCGTGTTCGGGTTAATGTACAGTTAATTGACGGCCGTGCTGATCGGCACGTTTGGGCAGAACGTTATGATAGAGATCTAGAGGATATTTTCAAAATACAGGATGAGATAACTGCATCAATTGCGTCAACGTTACCGGGAAGGATCGTTGCCGACAACGTAGATCGCGCTCGAAAAATTCCTACTGAAAGCATGCCGGCTTACGAGTGCGTTCTTGCTGGAAAGGTACTTCACCACAAGAGTAACAAAAAGGATAATGCCGAAGCCTTAAGACTCCTTGAGCGCGCTATAGAACTAGACCCAAGCTATGCACATGCAATCGCGTGGAGAGCCTGTGTAACAGGCCAGGCATTTACATACGGTTGGCTAGAGAAAGATTTTTCCGCTGCACTTGAGGGTATAACTAAAGACTTAGAGAAGGCCCTATCACTTGACGGTGATGACGCTGATATACACCGAATTCTCGGTGCAATTAATATCGCAAACAATAACCTTGAACAGGCGCAACGTCATCAAGAAAAGGCGCAAAGGTTAAATCCTAACTACGATTTAGTAGTGGTCCAATCTGGGGAATTAATGACGTGGCTTGGACGTCCAGAGGAAGGAGTGAATTTAATCCGCCAGGCGATGGAACTTAATCCATTTCACCCTCCACGATTTTGGGGTCACCTCGGGAGAGCCTATTTTACCGGCAAACACTACCAGGAAGCGGTATCTGCAATGGAAAACATTGAAACGCCAGATGTACTGCAACTCGCATACACAGCCGCTAGCCATGCATATCTTGGCGATATCCAAAAGGCCCGGATCTTCACTGACGCCGCACTTGGGCTTAATTCGAACCTGACTATTAAAGATATTATGGCCATGCAACACTACGGAAACGCCGATGATGTTTCCCATCTTAGTGAAGGTCTATCATTAGCGGGTTTTATAAACTAATGAAAACGCCTTTTGGGTTTTAACTTCTAGTTTGGGTCCTCTAATTCGGCTTTAAAGATAAGGATCCCCATTCTAACTTGTTACAAAGGAAACTTGGCGAAAAAAAGGGATTAACTATGACGGTTTAAATAAAGCGTATATTGCTACAAATAATCGAGTATAGATTAATTATTTTTCGGGTTCCTAAAGGTTATTTTTTGTTAAATGTCAAAACGTTTTCCTCCTTCGTGTCTTCTCTGATTATCCGTTTTTATAATTTTTTAGATATATTTCTATAATCAAAGGTTGAGTCTTGGATCTCATTTTAACATTAATCTTATTTATAATAACATTATCTGTTTTTACATATGAGATATCTCGGAAAAATAAAAGGAATGTCTTTCCTTTTATGACACTCGTGGCAATATATTATCTATTCTTTTATGGAATATCATCAATCTGGACCTCTCTTTACCAGCTTCACCCAATATATCCCCTAGAACTCGGCGGAGTCACAACTGTTTACATTGTTGCATTCATCTGTTCACAATTAATCGGCTATTTTCTCTTCTCTAATTTATTATTTCGGTTTATTGATCGAAGTTTATTTCGCCGACTACAGTCACCTTTAAATATCGGTTTGCATAATTTTCAGACCAAACCGATGCTTGTTTTATCGAGCATCGCAATATTAGCCCATTTCACATTTTCCGCCGTTCCACTACTGAAGGAAGTACCGAGCATTAACCAACTCCAACAACCTTTGTGGTATTTTGGATTTGGAGTTTTAATTTGGCTATCTCTTGGTAAGAAACGGCCGTTAAAAGAGATTTTTATCGCGGGATTTGCTTTTCTACTTTGCCTCGTGAACTTTGTTTTGACAGGATTGACCACGCCAATTTTCATATCACTTTTTATCTTTTTATCTGCGGCGTTTTATTGGAAAAGATATTTCTGCACAGTAGCTACATTCATTTTCTTGAGTGTACTTTTCTCAAGCTATGGTCATGTCAAATATGTCGCAAATACATATATCAAAGGTGGTGAAACAGGTATTCGTGACTTCAAACCGAATATATCCTCGTACTCTATATTTGCATCGGTAAACGCTGCGGCTAGAAGATCATCCCATGGGCTAGTTCTTGAGAAAGTAATCCAAAAAACACCTAGAGAAATTCCTTACGCAAAATATTCTCCTTTCTTAGACGCAGCGATTAATCATATTCCACGAATAATATGGAGAACAAAACCCGAGGAAGTCCGGGGAAACTGGTTTGGAAAACGGTTTTCTTTTGTCCATCAAAATGATCATAGAACATCTTGGAACTTGCCATGGACCGCAGAATTTTACCTTATTTATGGCCCGATAAAGGCAGTAACTATTAGTTTCTTTATTGGTGGTTTTATATCGTTATTCGTAATATTTTTATCATTATTACGGCATAGGCCAATCGGATTTGGGATTTTTTCATCGTCGATAATTCCATTATTTTACCAAGAATCAAATTTCTCATTAATGTTTGGGAACATAATCACTATCGCATTATTTTTACTCATATCATCATATTTATTTATGTTAATATATAATTTCTTTCTGAAATCAGTTGAATACAGATAGCGATAAAACAGTTCGCCACCTACTTTTCCAACATTATACTAGTTGTCGGAACACTCTCTTTTTAAACTATCCCAACTCATTCCACCTCATATTCGAGTAAGTCTTTATTACCTAATCTGAAATACCGCCCACAATAATTGAAATAAATCCCTCGGAGGACGCAGAGAATCTTTTGACGGAAAATGTACCGCGACGTACCTTTATCAAAACGCCCCTGTATAGTGCTGGCGTTAATAACACCGCAAGAATATCCTTAATAACCAGTCTAAAATTTGCTCCAGGGGGTCACTATGGCGAAAAAAGAAAAGTTGCGGAAAGAATGTGTTTACATTCCTGGTATGACCGAGGCCTTAAAAAAGGGAAAAGTACCGTTGTCACCTGCCGTTAAGGCCAACGGATTTGTCTTCGTGTCGGGCTTACCACCAATTGACACAAAGACCGGGAAGCTCGTCAACGGCGATATATCTCGTCAAACGCGTCAATCACTAAGGAATGTCCGGGACGCGCTAAAAGCGGCTGGATCCTCAATGGATCAGGTTGTGAAAGTAAATATTTACTGTTCAAATTCTGGATATTTTGACCGGATCAACGATGAATATCGGAAATTTTTCCCAAAAAATCCACCAGCTCGGACTTTCGTGACCGTCGGCTCATGGCCTTGGGAGTTCGACGTCGAGATTGAATGCACCGCCTTGTGTGACTTATAGGCTTATCGCGGGAGAATAGTCATGGCGTCTCGCCTACCCATTAATCTGATGAAGTGGATCAACGACCACGACGAAGTCCTTAAGCCACCAGTCGGTAACGCCCAGATTTGGCAAGATGGAGAATTCATGATCACTGTTGTAGGTGGGCCCAATATCCGTACAGACTATCACGATGATCCTGGTGACGAATTCTTCTACCAACTGAAGGGCGATATGAACCTGCGGATTATTGAGGAAGGCAAACCTAAAGATATGCCAATTCGCGAAGGTGAAATTTTACTGTTACCGTCGCATACACGGCACTCCCCGCAACGCCCAGCTGATACCGTAGGTCTGGTAATTGAACGTATACGCCGGCCCGGGGAATTAGATGCATTCGAGTGGTATTGTGAGAAGTGCGACACGAAGGTTCATCGACGTGAAATCGAAGTGAACAATATTGTCACAGACCTCCCACCAGTTTTCGAAGAATATTATGGGGATTCGAGCCTAAGGATATGTCCATCCTGCAGTCATCAAAACCCCGGCAAACCAGACAGCTAGACTTATTAGCGTATCCTGCCTTTAAGACAGCCATTTGATAATAAGTTTAAAAATATGCATTCAACTACTTCCGTCAAAATAAAAGAGAGGGGTACTAACAACAAAAAATGTTAGGTGCCGTAACCACGGGTCTTCACCGACATGCGGAAATCAGTGGCCTTTGTGGTGGCCGAATCCCTGCATGTTGCCTTTTATTCGGTCACCCATCGCGGCAGCCGTCGTGACCTCGACTTGGATGATATACTCTCCAGCCTTTTCAAATACTAACGTAAGCGGAAAAAAATCACCTACCTTGAGCGGCTTATAAAGGCCAATCAACATGACGTGGTATCCGCCCGGTTTCATCTCGACCGTACCGCCGACTGGTAGGTCAATACCATCAACCTGACGCATACGCATGACACCATTGTCCATCAGGTGGGTATGAATTTCTATACGTTTTGCGACACCTCCTTTTATCATCATAAGACGGTCTTTAATCTCACCGACGTTAACAATCCTTAGATAAGCTGCCCCGTTCTTGACCCTACCCAGGGTTGCACGTGCCCAAGATTTCTCAATTTTTAATCCGTTCATACTATGAGAACGAGAGTCATTTTTATCGCGCATTATCTTGTGGGAATGAGCGAATACTATGTTTGCGGAGGTGATTACTATTACAGCCGAAATACCGATTCTAAAAAGCCGATTCATTTAATTTTTTCCAAAAGAAAATTCCATTTAAGGAATGATTTTGCTGGACTGTGTAGCGCTGTTACGCAGCTATTCTACCACATTTGGTGATTGTTAGTTAAATCCCAAATCTCGACGGTGAGTTATAACATACCCACTTGTATATTGGACTTAGCCTGAGGTGAACTCTGTTCGAAATGGATAATTAGCTCGAAGACGAAACCAACTGCGCACGAATAGCAATGTTCACGCGACGTCGATATCGGACATGGACCCTCTAATAGGCCTAATCTTTTGGGAAAGAGATATCTAGCCACAATTGAAAGCTAGGGTCTGCCGCGACAAACCCCGGCGGCAATGTATAAGAAAAAATATTATTTCTTAGATTATAAATGTTCCGTTGAGATCTTTAAGGTCAATTCACATGCGATGACGCTTGGCGGCCTTGCCGAAGCAGCTTCATGGCTGCGTCTAGCCCATCGACTGTCAGTGGAAACATACGGCCTTCAAGGAGCTGATACGTAATCCGTATGCTGGGCGTCGACATCCAACGCTCCGGAGGAACGGGGTTAAGCCAAACCGCATCGGGGTATTTCGCAAGAAAACGTCTCAACCACAAATCGCCCGGCTCTTCATTCCAATGTTCGATTGATCCACCTACTTCACTTATCTCGAAAGGGCTCATGGTCGCATCACCAACAAAGATGACCTTCCAATCGGGTCCGTACGTATTCATGACCTCCCAAGTCGAGGTCCATTCGTTATAACCTCTCCGATTTTGTCTCCAAACACGCTCATACAAAAAATTATGGAAGTAATAATATTCAAGGTGCTTGAACTCTGTTCGCACCGCTGAAAACAGCTCTTCCGAAATACGGATAAAGCTGTCCATTGAACCTCCGATATCGAACATGGTTAACACCTTTACCTTGTTCTTGCGCTCGGCGCGCATCTTGATGTCAAGCATACCACCGCGGTCAGCAGTAGATTTTATCGTCTCATTCAGATCAAACTCATCCTCAGCCCCTTCGCGGACAAACTGGCGTAAACGACGCAGAGCCATCTTCATGTTGCGCGTGCCGATCTCGGTTTCGCCACGTAACGACCGGAAATCTCGTTTCTGCCACATCTTCGCGGCACTTTTACCGCCGCCATCACCGCCGATACGTACCCCCGCCGGGTTCTGACCATTATTGCCAAAGGGCGATGTTCCACCGGTACCGATCCAGCGACTGCCTCCATGGTGAGCAGAGTCTTGTTCCTGCAGTCTCTTTGCCAATTCGTCCATCAGTTCTTCAAAAGACATGGCATCGATCTCCTCGTCGGAGAACATTTCTCTAGCGAGACCGTTTAACCAATCCTCGGGAATATGTTCATCCATAAGGCCCGCGGTTTTATGCATCGCCCCCTTAAAGAAATTTTCAAAAACAAGGTCGAAGGTATCAAAGAATCGCTCGTCCTTGACGAGAGACGCTCGCGACAAATAATAGAACTCATCGATATTCGCTTCGGCAACCCCCTTATCTAGTGCCTCTAAAAACGTAAGATATTCTCGTATGGTGACGGGAATTCTGGCTTCTCGAAGATTGTAAAAGAATTGGACCAGCATCGGGTATTAAGGATCCTGTCGTCGTGACATAAAGGCAAGGCGCTCAAACATGTGAACATCTTGTTCATTCTTTAACAAGGCACCGTGAAGTTTTGGAATTGCCTTGGTTGAGTCACCCCGCAGTACCTCGGGATCGATATCCTCAGCAAGGAGCAGCTTGATCCAGTCCAGTAGTTCAGAGGTCGACGGTTTTTTCTTAATACCGTTAACATCACGAATGGAGAAGAATACCTCCATAGCTTCTTTTAGAAGGCGTTTTTTTATATCTGGAAAATGCACCGCAATGATCTGTTCCATCGTTTCTTCATCCGGAAAGCGAATATAGTGGAAGAAACATCGGCGCAAAAACGCGTCGGGGAGTTCCTTTTCGTTGTTAGACGTAATGATAACTACCGGCCGGTTAACTGCCTTCACCGTTTCCTTCGTCTCGTAAACGTAGAATTCCATACGATCGATTTCGCGCAGCAAGTCATTGGGAAATTCGATATCAGCCTTATCGATCTCATCGATTAGCAACACGGCCTGCTTTTCCGAAGCAAATGCTTCCCACAGCATGCCACGCTTTATGTAATTGTTTATATCCTGAACTCGATCATCACCGAGTTGAGAGTCCCGAAGCCGTGAAACCGCATCGTATTCGTATAATCCATGGCTCGCTTTAGTAGTAGATTTGATATGCCATTCGTGAAATGGCATATCAAGCGCCTCTGCCACTTCCATCGCAAGCATAGTCTTGCCAGTACCGGGCTCGCCTTTAATTAAAAGGGGACGCTGAAGAGTGATAGCAGCGTTGACGGCCGTCATGAGATCATCCGTCGCGACATAATTTTGTGTACCGGTAAACTTCATAAAGTGATCTTTCTACGGAAAACAGTTACAATACGGCCGGAAAATAATGCACCCCCCACCAACGATCAAGCGAGTGCCTCTGTATGATCACTATCTCCCTCGCCCTTCACGTGCTCGCCACAGTCGTATGGGTAGGTGGTATGTTTTTTGCCATCATGGTTCTTCGTTTGGCCGCTGGAGAACTTGCACCTCCGACCAGAGCACCTTTATGGGGCCGCGTCTTCGCGAAGTTCTTCCCGTGGGTTTGGGTAGCGGTCATTATCCTTCCATTGACAGGTTACTGGATGATCTTTGCGGTGTGGGGAGGTTTTTCTTCACTTCCAACACACGTCCATATTATGCATGGGATAGGCCTTATAATGATCGCGATCTACCTTCACCTTTGGTTTGCGCCCTACAAGCGTTTTCGAGCAGCGCTCGCAGATGGAGACATCCCAACGGCTGGCAATAATCTCAATCAAATCCGCGTGTTGGTGACCACTAACCTTTTGGTCGGGTTAATAACCTCGGTGATTGGAAGTACTGGGCGCTACTGGTAGAAACCTAAAAGGTTTAAACAACCATATGTTCTATGAAAACCCAGAAACTTGCAAAGGACTGTGGTGACTGCAGCTACGATGTGAACAACCGAAACTCAACTCCGGCAAGTGCGATAACGATCACACCGCAATTAATTCCAGCTACTTTAAAATTCAATCCCAATGAATCTCTGTATCTGCAGCCGATGTCCCACCGAGCTAATTTAGATTTTGATTTTTTAGTGAGAAAACAGATGAATAACGACATTCCCACCCTCGTTGAAACGGACTGGCTAGCCGCCAATCTCTCCAGTGGTGAGATCCGAATTATCGATGCTACCTGGTATCTTCCTACCGTCGATCGTAACGGGATAGAAAATTACAATGATGGGCATATCCCTGGGGCCGTCTTTTGGGATATCGACGCAATTTCCGATCCAAATACTCAGTTACCGCATATGATGCCAGATGAGGCGATATTCGAAGGTCACATGAGAGAGCTAGGCATAGGCAGCGAACATCACATCATCGTCTATGACAATGTGAAAATGATGACGGCACCGCGCGTATGGTGGACGCTTCGAGCGTTTGGACACGATAAGGTTTCCATCCTGAATGGTGGTCAGAAAAAGTGGGTCGCCGAGAACCGGTCACTGACTAAAACCAGTTCCTGTACTCACGCGACAAATTTTATCGCGCGCTTAGATACTCTTATGATACGTTCAATCGACGAGGTCCGGGAGAATTTGATTAATAATCAAGAACAATTACTCGATGCCCGAACCTCCCGCCGTTTCAATGGCATCGACCCAGAACCCCGCCCGGGATGTCGGTCAGGGCATATCCCCAAAAGCCTTAATTTACCGTTTAATCAATTAATCGATGAGGAATCTGGCTTGTTCAAATCGGCGGAAGACCTCAAATCTATATTTGACGCCGCCGGCATCGACGAGGCTAGCACGATCGTTACCACGTGCGGTTCGGGGATAACCGCCTGCGTTTTGGCACTGGGTCTTTACTTGACCGGACGATATGATGTAGCGGTCTACGATGGTTCCTGGACTGAATGGGGAGGCCATGAGGATACGCCAGTAGCATCCTGATGCCACCCTCTATATGTTACTCATTCTAATTTCCACAAGTTTTCGAGAGCCATGAAAGAAGATACCAAAATTGTTCATAAGGGACGCGACCCCGACGCCAATCACGGCATAATAAATCCCCCGGTGTACCACGCCTCAACAATAGCATGGGGCTCC
>CETH01184323.1_pt1 | contig 14071 bp, 9 predicted proteins | sample 361461 | NCBI WGS metagenome assembly CETH01 (sample SAMEA2622695, study PRJEB7988) | marine metagenome | isolation source: saline water (ENVO:00002010), including
AGCATGAATATATACACCACAATCAGTTTCTCTCGATATTGAACTTCCAACTACATTAACAACTCCAATAGTAATAGCACCTAATGATTTACATTTTTTAATTGCTGCTAAAGTATCAGCAGTTTCTCCAGATTGACTAATTGCAATAACAGCAGTTTTAGAATTTACAGGTACCTCCCTATATCTTAATTCAGATGCATATTCTACCTTAACTGGAATATTTAAAACTTCTTCCAACATATAACTCCCAATTAAAGCTGAATGCCATGAAGTCCCACATGCCGTTATATAAATAATATCTGCATCTTTTATATGCTGAATCCAATCATTTAAACCTCCAAGATGTAAGGTTTTTTGATTTTCAAAATTAATTCTACCTCTTACAGAGTCTAATAAGGAAACAGGTTGTTCATAAATTTCCTTAAGCATAAAATGAGCATAATCTCCTTTTTCAATTTCTTCAATAGAGTGTTCTATTTTTTCAATTTCTTTATTTACTAAGTCATTATTTTTAATTTTTCTAATTTCATAACCTTCTTTTGTAATAACAGCCATTTCGCCATCATCAAGTATAATAATATTCCTCGTATAATCAATAATTGGAGAAGAGTCAGATGCTACAAAATATTCATTATCTCCAATTCCAATAATTAAAGGGCTTCCTAATCTTGCAGCAATTATTTTATCAGGTTCATCATGACACATTCCAACGATACCATAGGCTCCAACGACTTCACTTAAAGCAACTCTTACTGATTCAGAAAAATCCAAATCTTGTTCTTTATAAATATAACCAATTAACTGTGATAGAACTTCAGTATCTGTTTCTGATTTAAAATTTAATCCTTTAGATTTTAAATATTCTTTTATAGAAAAATAATTTTCTATAATTCCATTATGAACTATAGAGATGTTTTTATCTTGATTAAAATGAGGATGAGCATTATTCTTACTAGGTTTTCCATGTGTAGCCCATCTTGTATGGCCCATGCCAACTGTACCAATATGATTATTTTCTATAATAGAAGAAGATAAATAATGAACTTTACCCTTACACTTAGTTGTAAGTAATTTTGTACCTTCTAATGTTGTAATTCCAGCTGAATCATATCCTCTGTATTCTAATCTTTTTAATCCAGAAACTACAATTTCAGAAGCCTTATTATTGCCTATATAACCTACGATTCCACACATAACATTATTTATACATTATTCCCATTCAATTGTTCCTGGAGGCTTTGAAGTAACATCAAGCACAACTCTATTTACCCCTTTAACCTCATTTACTATTCTATTTGAGCATAATTTAAGTATTTTGTACTCTAAATCATACCAATCTGCAGTCATACCATCTAAACTTGTAACCATTCTTAAACAAATAACATTTTCATAAGTTCTTTTATCTCCCATTACACCTACAGTTTTAAGGGGAAGCAAAACACAAAAAGCTTGCCATATATTATCATATTCATCCGTATCTTGCAATATATTAAGAAAAATATTATCAGCTTCTCTTAAAATATGTAATCTTTCATTATTAATCTTACCAATAATCCTAATAGCTAATCCAGGTCCAGGGAATGGATGTCTTTTTAAAAATTTTTGTGGAATTCCAAGTTGAGAACCTACTTTTCGAACTTCATCTTTAAATAATTCATTTACTGGCTCAACTAACTGAAAATTTAATTTTTCAGGCAATCCTCCTACATTATGATGAGATTTTATTGTCTCAGCAACACAACCATATCCTCCAGATTCAATAATATCTGGATACAATGTTCCTTGAGCTAAAAATTTAATTTTACCAAATTTTTTAGTTATCCTCTCAAATTCTTCAATAAATTGATTACCAATAATTTTTCTTTTTTCTTCTGGATCATCAACTCCATTTAATTTTTTTAAAAAAGATTCAGAACAATCATACAAATTAACATCTAAATCTAATGATTCATTAAACATATCTAAAACTTCTTGAGCTTCATTTTTTCTTAATAAACCATGATCAATAAAAACACATATTGCATTGTCACCAATCGCTTTTTTCATCAATGTAGATACAACAGTAGAGTCTACTCCACCACTTAATGCACACATAACTAAATTATTACCTACTACATTCCTAATATTATCAATAGTAGTATTGATAAAATTTTCTGAACTCCAATTTGGATTTGATTTACAAATTTTAAATAAAAAATTATTGATTATCTTTTTACCTGATATTGTATGTACAACTTCTGGATGAAATTGTACTCCATATATATTATCTGAGGGGCTACAAATAGATGAGATTATATTATTTTCAGATTTACTCGTAATTTGCCACTTATCTGGAATAGTTTCCACACGATCACCATGACTCATCCAAACACTTGTTTCTTGCTCAACATTTTCAAATAAATCAGTATTATCATTAATAATAATATTAGCTTGTCCATATTCTCCCGTTCCTAAATTTTTCACTGAACCATTATACTTTTCAATCAATAATTGTAATCCATAACATATTCCTAAGATAGGAACTTGATATTTAAAAATATTATCATTTAAAAAAGGTGCATGTTTTTCATAAACACTTGAAGGACCACCTGATAAAATAATCCCCTTAATAAAATAATCTTTCAAATAATCTTCTTTAAAATCATATGGCAAAATAAGTGAATGGACATTAAATTCTCTAACTCTTCTTGCAATCAATTGAGTATACTGTGAACCATAATCTATAATTATAATAGTATCTTTATTCATTTAAATTATTCTTTTGAACTAATAATTTCATCAATAATGTTAATTTATTTTTTAATTCCTTTCTATGGATAATATGATCAAGAAAACCTTTTTCAAGTAAAAATTCTGATTTTTGGAATCCTTCAGGTAAATCTTGACCTATAGTTTGCTTTATGACTCGAGGACCTGCAAAACCAATTAAAGCATTAGGTTCTGCAACAATTACATCTCCCTGCATTGCTATACTTGCAGATATTCCTCCGGTTGTAGGATCCGTTAATACGGGAATAAATAAGCCCCCCAGCTTAGAAAACTTTGCTAACTTTGTACTTGTTTTAGCTAATTGCATTAAACTAATAACACCTTCTTGCATTCTAGCTCCACCAGATGCTGTTATAATAATTAAAGGAATGTTATATTCTGTGGCAGATTCAATAGCTAATGATATTTTTTCACCTACTACAGATCCCATACTACCACCAATAAAACTAAAATCCATAATACCTAAAATCACTTCTATATTATTAATAGGACCTTTAACAATAGTTATTGCATCATCTTTTCCGGTCTTATCTCTTGCTAATTTAATTTGTTCAGAATAATCTTTTGGAACATTAAATTTCAAGGGATTAGAAGAAATAATATTATCTCCAATAGCTTGAAATTTATTATCTATCAATATATCTATATATATATTACTTGGAATTCTAAAATGATAATTACATTCATGGCATACATAAAAATTATCTTTTAACACATTTTTATATATCATGATACTACATTCATTACACTTAATCCAAGATCCCTCTTTAATATCTTTTCTATTAATTGTTTGAATGTTCTTTGTTTTTCTTCTAAACCAATCTGACATATTAATTACTTATTTTTAAATAGTTAGGTGACAAATTATCATAATTCATAATTGATTGCTTATTATATAATCCTATAGATTTATAACCAATATTAATTGAATCTGGTATTACTTCTTTAAAATCTCCATTGAAAATTTCACTTAATCGATAACCAATAATTTTATATTGATTAATTTTTGAAATCTTAATACACAATTGTTCAGAATCAGGTTTTCCATTATTAAATCTCTGACAATAGACATAATCTCTATGTGAATAAATTGCTATATAATATTTTCCTTCTTCTTCAAGACTAAAATTGATAGCTTCTATTGAATTAATAGGGATTACAGGAATGTTTAATCCATATGCAAAACCTTTGACAAAACTTGTACCAGCTTTAATCCCTGCATAGGATCCTGGGCCAATTGAGATAGCAATATAATCTATTTCATTTATATCTATAATATCTTTATTAGTCATTTCTTCTACTATAAGTGGAAGACTACGAGAATGATGGGAATCCCCATCTGAATACAATGTTTCTATATGTTTATCATTAATAAATAATGATACACTTGCAACATCTATTGATGTTTGAACAGAAATAAAATTCATAATGTTGTAAATATCCTTCTTTTATTCTCACTAATATGCTCAAAATTAATTTGAATCATATCATTAGGCAATAATGTTTCATGTAGATTTGACCATTCTATAATAGTAATATTTTCACACAAATTAATATAGTCATAAAAGCCGATTGTCTCCCATCTACTCAAATCATTTTCTCTATAAAAATCCATATGTACTACCTTTTTATCTGCTTCATATTCATTAATTAATGTAAAAGTAGGAGATGTAACATTATATTTATAATTAAGTCCCAATAATACACCTTTAACAAACGTCGTTTTTCCAGCTCCCAAATCTCCGACTAAACCTAATGTATCACCTAAATTCAATAATTGAGATATTTTTTCACCCAATTGAATACACTCTTCAAGACTATTAACTATTTTATCAAATTTAATACTATTCATTTAGATTTTAAATGAGCAACAGGTACAATCATTTCCTCCATTGTAATTCCCCCATGTTGAAATGTATTTTTAAACATATTAACATATTTATGATAGTCATTTTTATAAACAAAAAAATTATTATTTTTTGAAATTACATACTGTGTATTCATATCAAAAGAAGGTAGTTTATAATCAATAGAATTTTCAATTTTCAGTACATCTTGATTTTTAATATTTAAATTTCTTCCATATTTATATCTCAATCCTAATGAAGCTGAATGATCGGCTTTAACTACAACTGGTTTTTTAACTTGAGTATTACCATGATCTGCAGTTATTATAATATCAGCATTCCACTCATTAAATATATTCAGAGCATTTTTCAACCAAGATTTTTCAAACCAATTAACAATTGATTTCCTATATGCTGATTCATTTGGAATTAACTCTTTAAGTACATTTGACTCTGATCTAGAATGTCCTAATATATCAACAAAATTTACAACAATAGATAAAATATCAATATTTTTATAATCATTTAATTTATTTAAAAATTTCTCCCCTTCATTATAGTCTGAAATTTTAGAATAATGAAAACTCTTATTGATATGTTTTTTTTCTAACATCTTCTTGAAAAAAACATCTTCATAATGATTTAATTTTTTTTCTGAATACATTCTATTCCATATTTCAGGATAAGTTTCTTTAATTTCAGATGGAAAAAGACCACTAAAAATAGCATTTCTAGCAAAAGGTGTTGCTGTAGGGATAACTGATATATGATGATTTTCAACAATTCTAAATGAATCTGATAAAAATTGTGAAATTTGTTTCCATTGGTCTAATCTTAAACAATCAATAATTATAAAAATCAATTTCTGATTATTATTAATTATAGGATATAAAAAATTATCAAAAACTTGATTAGAAAAAATAGCAGATTCATCATTAATTAAATCAGTATAATTTTCAACTATAAATTTACTAAACTGCGAATTCAGCAATTCTCGTTGTTCAAAAAACATATTCTGTATATTTGCATCATCAATATTATCTAATTCAATTGACCAATCACAAATTTTTGAATATATAGAAATCCAATCTTTAATATTATCAATTTTCAGATCATTCACTGAATTAAAAAAATCAATAAATTCTCTAATAGTTTTTTTTGTACTAATATCTTTCTTATCTAAAACTTTTTTACATGCCATTAATATCTGACTAGGATTAACAGGCTTAGTTAAAAAATCTTCAATTTTTACTCCAATAACTTCTTCCATCAACCATTCTTCTTCATTTTTAGTAACCATAATTATTGGAATATCTATATATTTATTTTTAATAATACTTACTGTTGACAAACCATCTAAGCCTGTCATCATTTCATCAATCAATAAAACATCTATTTTTTTATTAGAGCATATATCAATAGCATCTTCTCCTGAATTAACAGCTATAACATTATAACCTTTATCTTCAAGAAACATAATATGAGGCTTAAGAGATTCTATCTCATCATCAGCCCATAAAATATTTTTTTTATTTATTTCCATATTATTTACTCTCTAAAGCATATACCCCATCCCAATCTTTATCAGGAGGATTATCTTTGAATTTTTCACTTCTTTCAATAAATACTAAACTAGGATTTGTTTTCCTTCCATCATATTTTTCTTCAAAATCATTGGCTCTAGAAAAACATTTAATTGCTTCATCCCATTCTTGATTATGATAAAAATCTAATCCTTTATGAAATTCTGCAAGTAATTTTTTAATATTATTATCTATATCTTCAATATTACACATCAATTCATATACATTTATAGATTGATTCCTTCCTACAACTATAATTTTTCCTAAGTTTCTAAAAATAAATTGATCTTTAACCTTATTATAAATATTTTCACCTACCTGAACAGTAATTCCTAATTGTTTTGCACTAGATTCCAGCCTTGCTGTTAAATTAACTTGATCTCCTGTCATTGTATAATTAAGCTTCATTTCTGAACCCATATTACCTACAACTATATTCCCAGCATTAATACCTATTCTATGTTGCATTTGCTGAACTATAATTGGCCATTTATCACCTTCTTTTTTCCATTTCTTCCTCAGTTTATCAAGCTCCTTATTCATTTCTAATGCTGTTTTACAAGCTCTGTATTCATGATTTTCTATTTCAATGGGAGCTCCATAAAATGCAACAATCGCATCTCCTATATATTTATCAAGAGTACCTTTATTATCAATTAATATATTTGTCATTGCAGTTAAATATTGATTAAGTAATGCTAATAACAACTCTGCTTCTAATTTTTCTGAAAATGTTGAAAAACTTGCAATATCAGAGAATAACATCGTATGATATCCTGGATTTCCACCCAATTTAGGCTCTCTTTTTTCTTCATACATCTGGTCAATTAAATCTGTTGATATATAAGCTCCAAATGATTCCTTTAAAAATTTTTTATTATTACTTTCTACTATTAGTTTATAAGATAAATTCATACCATATGTAATAACTATTGTAGCAATAGGAAAAAATACAGGTATTAAAACTTTATTATCATTAACATTTAATGGATAATCTAATAAAATTTTAAATATCCAAAATTGATCACCAAAAAAAACTCCCATTGAATAAGAAAACCATAAAGAAATAATAGAAATCATAATTAAAATTCCTGATAATAATTCAAATTTTGTTGAAATAAATAAAATAAGAATTACTAAAAATATTATTATAAAAATATGATAAATAAAAGACTGATTTGTTAGATTTAGTGTTTTTGTTGGAACATGTAAATAATTATTATCTATTAATTGTTGAATTGCATTAGCATGAAATTCCATACCTGGCATTGGATTTTCAATCCCCATGAAACTAAAAAATGGAGTTTCTTTAAAATCTTGATCTTCTTTTAAAGATGAACCAATAACAACAATTTTATTTTTAAATGGACTTTTATCTTCTCCAAATCTACTGTATAAAAAATGGTCATCATTAACATACATATCCATCCAATCATTATCTTCATCATAATCTTTTAAATCATAATCATTATTATCTATTACAGAAGATAAAGAATATACTGGAAAAGTACCCCAAACATTAGAAACAGGTCCATAATAATCTACTAAAAAAGATGCTTCTTTTCTAAATGGCTTCATTTCTAAATCACCTATCGATATTGTATTTTCTTCAATATTTTGAACAACTGGAGAATCTAAATCAATATCATAATAACAGAGTGCACATTGCACAGCAAAAGAATTATATTTTAAAGTGTCAGCTGGTATTGAATTAAAAATTGTATATCTTCTACTAACATTATCAATTTCATCTACTTCATGATCAACAAAACCAATATAAGGATTAGCATCCATAATCTTCTGTGTAGGCTTAACGATGTAATATGGTGGAATTCTAGTTTGTTCATAGCCAATCTTAGAAGCTAATACTATTTTAGTATTATTATCATGTGCATACTCAATAGCTTTATTAAGTTCCACATCTCCATCTTTGAAGGAGCAATCTTGACATTCAGAATCTAAATTATTAATTATTGTTTGAGTAGTATGATCTTTAGAATCAAACTGTATATCAAATGCTATTACTTTAGCTTTAGCATCTGTTAAATTTCTTATTGCTCTTGCCCATATTTCACCTCTAGGATAAGGATACGACTCAGGGATTAATCTATATGATTCATCATTAATTTCTACAAGAACTACTTGAGATTCAAAATTTTTTTTAGGGCCATTGATTTGAAACCTTAAATCATATAATTTAGTTTCTATAATACTAAATATTCCAAAAAAATGTAGCGATAATAAGATAAGAACTGATAAAAAACCAATTAATATAACTGGATAATAGTCTTTTATTTTTTTCATCTATTTAAAATTTATAAGCTATATTAGCTTTAAATATAAAATTACTGTATCTATCTTCAGTTTTACTTGATTCTGAATCACTATCTATTACAGTAGTAATAGTCTTAAATCTTTTACTAAAATCTAAGGTCATATCTAAGTTCTTATAAAGATCTAATTTAGTTAATAATTTAATACCGACTTGACTATATTTAGTTGATCCCTTGCCTATTGAGTAATCAATCGATGCATTTAATTTATCCAAAAAATTATTATCCGTATATGTAAATCCTAAACTCAACATTGAAGATAATTGTTTTTGGAAATAATCAACAGAAGACTCTTGTGCAAAATCAAAATAATTATTTGTCATGTAAACAGTTGAAGACCAAGACTTATCATATCTTGTCTTAAGATTAAAACTTACACTCTCACTCATTGACCTTGGAGAAATATATTCAGAATTTGTTAAAATCAACTCATCAAAAAGTAAATCTATTTTATCTGAACTAAAATAAGACAAACTCAATGCATGATTAAAATTAGAATTAATATTTTGAGAAAAAGTAAAATTAATATTCTTTGTTTCAGTTTCTAATCTGCTATCAAAAGAACTCAAATTATCAAATGTACTATCAGGAATATCATCCGGAATTGAAGAATCCCAAGTAGTATCAACGATACTAGATTCTGTTCCACTTGTTTTATTATATATTCCATATCCCAATGTTACTGAAGGCAAATCGATACCTGGATATATACTAAAGTTCACATCATATTTTTCAGTTCTAGATGAACTAACACCATCAATTAAGCCATTTTTAATATCTTTCCACTTTAAATTAATATATAGTTTATTTTTAAAAAATCTAAATGTATCACTAAAATATCTTTCTCTGGAATCTTTCTGTAAATAAGGATTACCTAAAGAATTATATGAGCCACCTATCTTCTTAATTCCAAATTGTATTTTTTGTTTTTTTAATGATAATACAACATCAAAATTATATGCAACTTCAGGAGAGTTTAATAAATCAGATAATTCTATACTTTCATCATTTTGTGATTTTTGTAATAGAGAATAAAATGGAATTAGAGGAGTAGAATCAAAATTATAATGAAAGATACTTGAAAAAGATTCAGGATCTGGTATAGCACTTAATTCAATTCCTGATTCATCAATGTTTAAAGTTATAGGTGTACCATCAGCTTCATAAGCTAAACATTCATCCCAATAATAATCTTCAGAAAAATTATTTAAATATGTTCTACCATAATAACAATCTTCATATTCATCTGCATAAGTATCAAAATCTTCAACTGTCTTAACAGGATTCCATGTATTAGAATTAGATAAACTCATAGACATTCCTGATTTAATTTTAACAACATTATTAAAATTCAAATTCATATCTGTACCAATAACAAAATTATCTTCGGGTTTATCACCCTCCCACTGTTCAGATAAATGATCAATTTGGATATCAAGAGTATCAAATGTTACATTATTATTTAAGACTGTTTCTAAATCATCAAATAAAACATCAATATCCCAGACACGTTGTTTAATTAAATATTCATTATCATTATCATCAATATATGTACCAATTTCTACTATGTTATCATCATCATAATTAATAAATTCACTAGAATTAAAAATAATTGGATTATAGATATCAATACCATCATTACAATTAGACAATGTTCCATCAATATTATATATCATGTCATCATTAGTATCATCTCCATCTACTGAGCAGGTATATTGATTGTCATTATCAAAATCAATAAATTGATCTGAATTAAATTGTTCTGTTAATTTCTTAAGATTAATAACTGCACCTGGAACAAATTTATTAATTGAATTTATATCATCTTTAGCTTTAACAATATTTAAACCAAAATTTGCTTTTTGCTTACTGCCTAAAGCAACTCTTAAACCAGTAATATCCCTTTTAAATGTATAATTATCTCTTGATAATGTTAATATTGATTGATTGGGATTAAACTCATCAATATATTGATTAGATAAATCTGAAATTACAATAGCATCATCCAATGGATCGCCTTCAATTGACCTATTAAGCTCACCCTGAATAACATTAAATTGAAAATATTCAGTATTAACATTGAATCCGGCACCTCTAACTCTTGTACCATTAAGAGAATAATCTCCAAGATTAGGATAAAAATCTCCAAATTTAAATTTCACATTATTACTACCCAATTTAAATGTATATCTATCCTTAGGTTGTTCATAAATATTCTCTAAAGAATTCTTTTTATATTTAATAGAAAAATCTAACCATTCTGTTTTTCCATTAAAATTAAAATTAAATACATTGTAGGCAGATTCTAAACTATCAACTTTATTACTAATATAATCATTCCAAATTTTTCCATTATACTCAAAATTATTAACTTTTGTAAGTGACTTATCATCTGAAACAACATTAAAAATCCATTGTATAGGTTCAAAGCTAACACCAGATAGATTTTTCATATTAAGAATAATTTTATGTTTTCCATCTTTCAACTTAGGAGGCTCTAATATCAAATGATTACGCTTAATAATTGCTCTGTTTGTTAAATTAATATTATCTATAAATATTTGAATAGAATTAACATCCAATTCATCTAATTTAAAATAAGATAAAGAAATAATTAAATCCTCTGAAGGAACAGTTTCAAATGGTAAGGGACTAATAATACTAACATCTGCTTGCAATAAATTCAAATCACCAATAGAATTAATATTAGTTATATTTTCATCAATAATATTTATTTGCAAAGGATATTCAACTGGAGATGTTTTAGGAAAAGTAATAATTTCTCCATTAAGCATTTCTAATCTAATATAATAATCAATTTGACCTACGATATTATGATTAGGTTGAATAACGGAAAAATAATAACCATTATCTCCCTCAAGCATTGGCTGCTGAAAAAAGCTAACCTGACCATTTATTCTATAGAATAAATTATATGATATATAAGGTTGATTATTTAAATCTGTAAATACTTGTACTTCAATAGGAGTTGAGGGCTGGACATTCCCAATAGAATCATGATAAATTGATTGACTAAATAGGAAATTAAAAAAAAATATATAAACAGAAAGTCTTATTTTATTATTCATTATTATTCTGAATACCTAATAATTATTTCTTTTTCTTCTCCTGAAGGATTTGTTACTAATATTCTAATTTCATTAATATTCTGCTGAGAATCATCTTGCATTCCAGAATCATTATTATCAAAATCAGGAACATTGTTATCATCAATGTTGTTGATTTCTGACTGTGATTCAATTTCTTCTATAATCAAAAGATCATCTTGTGTTATTTCAGCTTGACTCATTGCACCTGATTGAAAAGATTCAACCTTATTATTTTTTGATAATCTTATAACTTGATTAGATGCTTTATTAACAATTTCAACCAGACCATCTAATCCATAAAATAAATCACCTTCTCCACTAACATCAATAATAAAATCAGTTCCTTTAACAGATGCAACTGAAGATGGAGTTACAACAGTAAATTCATCTCCTTTTTGTTCCTTAACATCAAATCTAAAGACTCCACCATTAACATTTAAACGTTTATTAATATTCCTATTATCAATTTTTCCTGTTACATATATCTCTGAATCTTTGTGTACTTTAATTAAACTTCCATCATCTAAATAAGCAAACATAATAAATCCATTATCTCCGGTCTTCAATAAATCATCATTATATAATTCTAATCCATTTTTAATTTTATCAACAAAGACTTCAGAATCATTCTTTTTATATTGAACTAAGCCTTTTGATTTAGTTACTATAGCCAATTCATCACTTGCTAAAATAAAAATATTAAAAATAACCATATATAAAATATATTTCTTCATTCTACCTCAACATCTAAAATATTTATTTGACCATTATTTAACATATCAATTAAATCTAGAAGATAGCTAACAGATACTTCCTGATTATTTAATTCTAAAACAGGAGAAACATTTATATAATTTTCTAGAACACCACCATTAGAAAACAACTGATTAAAATTAGCTTCTCCAATTAATAATTTTATATTTTCTAAATTAATATCTGAAGAAGATGTTATTTGCGAAGAAGAAGTTGAATTTTGAGATTGCATTTTAAAAACAAATATTGGACTCAATTCATCATCAAACCCATTTGTTGTTTCAAAAGTTCTTTTAATCTGCCATCCATAAACCTTACCTTCAACAAGAATATCTACACCTGTTGAGGGATATTGAAAAATATTATTTGATGATTCAATTTGATAATAGCCAGATCCAGAAATAGGTAAAACAGAAACATCTTCTATCGCTTCAATTAAAGAGCTATGTTTTTGAGAAGAAAATTCACAAACACGAATTGAATAACTACATCTACTACAATAATCAGAATTCCATTGAAAAACAGGATATGTAGAATATACAATATTAGATAATGTATCTGACAAAACAGATGTTCCTGGCATTATTAATTCTAAATAATTAGGAACAAAAATTTCAATATTTTTAACTATTGGTTCACTACAAATCTCATCATCAAATTCATTGTTACAAACTTTAAAATAAAAAGAATACATTCCATTAGGAATTCTTCCTTGTCCCATGATAATTTCTGTTAATTCAGAAACTTCAGTTTCAGAAATATTAACATCATAATCATTTTTATTAAAATTAAAATTAACTCCTCCAGGTAAAAATTCTGTATCTAAATTAAGATCTGTATTCCTAAAATGAATTTCATTAGGAAAAGAGCTACCTAATGGTGGAGTTAAATAAAATTTACCTGTTGTTAAAGGCTGCAATGAAGTAGAATATTCAGAACCAACTAAAGATGGAACATTCATGAAAATTTCAAAATCAACTTCTAAAGAATTAAAATTATCAGGTATATCTGTAATAGAATAATCAAAAAGTAATAAATTTGATTCTCCGGTTTCAATATCAATTGCACTTAAATAGTATCCTATAATATTCTCATTAAAAAAATTTTCTTCTATGGAAAGTCCAAAAACAGACTGGAAACTAAATAAGATAAAAAATATTGCATTTTGTACTATTTTTAATATTCTATTCATAATAAATACCTAGTTATAAGTTAATTTTAGAAATATATATATACAATAAATAAAAAGGGCTCTATTTAATTCATAGAGCCCTTTATAAAAATACCGGCAACTTCCTACTCTTCCACACTGGTCTCCCGTGTAGTACCATCGGCGTAACAAAGCTTAACTTCCGAGTTCGATATGGTATCGGGTGGTTCCTTTGCACTATTGTCACCGGAAAAAACAAATGGTTGAAAATAAAAATAAAGATAAAAAATATTGTTTACCTATAAATAACTAAAAACGTAAATAAAAGAAGTCAAGCCTCACGACTACTTAGTACCACTCGACTAAAAATGTTACCATTCTTACATCTGTGGCCTATCAAACCAGTATTCTTCTGGAAGTCTTCAGTCTATAAAGAAGGGAAATCTTATCTTAGGATGGGTTTCGCACTTATATGCCTTCAGCGCTTATCCCTTCCGAACGTAGCTACCCTGCGATGCTATTGATA
>CETH01443719.1_pt1 | contig 14056 bp, 12 predicted proteins | sample 361461 | NCBI WGS metagenome assembly CETH01 (sample SAMEA2622695, study PRJEB7988) | marine metagenome | isolation source: saline water (ENVO:00002010), including
GCCAGTTCGGCTGGATTTCTTATATTCAATTTCCCCAGAGCTAGGGTTTTTATGGGCGACGTTGGTAGTCAGTTTATTGGATTTACATTTGCGGCGCTCGCTGTAATTGCAGCTGAGATAGATGCTTCGCGGACGTCGTTTCTCGTGGTGCCCCTCCTTTTCTTCAATTTTTTATTCGACACAATTTTCACTCTATGCCGGCGCGCACTGTATGGCGAAAACGTTACGCAGCCGCACCGAACGCATCTCTATCAGCTTCTCAACAGAACTGGATGGAGTCATATTCGTGTTAGCGTCTTGCACTTCGCCATGACTGCGTTACAAGGAATGGGGGCATTTATTTTGATTGGATCTGGCTCAGAAGACCGAATACTTATATTTATACCATTCTTAATAATACAGATTTTCTACGCTGTTCTAGTTATGCGTGCCGCTCGACGACACGGAATTCTCTCTCCTAACGTGCCATAATCACGAAATACACATGCTTTCGTTAATCATTGTGGGCCGAGAAATTTAATCAAGGTTAATGATTTCGCCATCAATAGTTTTACCCTTGCGCCGATAAAACCCGAGTTTCTTGAGCGTTGGCTCATCGCTGGCGACGAAAAGACTTGCGTCTTCGCCGTCGGCTCCGTTGAAATGCTGATACCACTCCCCGCCCGGTAAAGCGATTGCATCGAAAGGCTGCCAGTCAAACCGTTGACCCCCAACGATGCTGTACCCTTTACCGTGGAATGGAAACATGATCTGACTTGCATTCTGCTGTTGGGGTAAGGTGCTGTCGCCTGGGCGCATGAGCTGTCCGAAGAACGTCATCGTGGGATACACTGTGCCGCCGGTAACTGGGTCGGTGTATTCCACTAGGATAGAATCCCAGGGGCTGCCATCGTGGTCTCGAAAGCTTTGCAGCAGGTCACGGGTATGATTCCAGCGATACACGTACATGGGAGAGTGCCTGCCGGAGCCCCGATCATGTCTCATCAACCGCGGTCTAAGGCCACCAAAACCATAGGTTTTGTGTGAATGATCGTCGGTGTAGCGTGTTGACTGCTCGCGCCTCGAAATCATCCGCCCGTTTTCCTCTTCCTTATAATCGTGCTCAAACGCTGCGGCATTGAGAACTTCTGAAAGAGGAAGGTCGAGGATGCTGACATTTACGGCAAAATCATCTCCATTGTTACCGTGATTGTGCCAGGCATCGGCCGGTGTGAGTACGACGTCGCCGGGTCCGAAAGTAATTGGCTCCCCCTCCACGCCAGTAAAATTTTGTTTTCCCGTCAGGCCGATGCGGACAGCGTTTATGGAATGTCTATGAGGCGGCATAATTTCACGCGGATCGTTTAGCCGGTAGGCTGTGTAAAGTGTCGAAACTGTAGCTCGAACCGGAGCTAGTCCTGGGTTTACAAGTACGATAGAACGCCGTTCTGAATCATCCATCGTTATGAGTTCCGCTGCCTCATATAACAAAGGTTCAATGTCGGAATATTTCCACATGTGTGGGAGAGCTTTACGAGCTTTAAGTACCTGATCGTCTTCGTCATGGTTTTCGGGATCGTTGTCCGTAGCCCAATACGCAGCCAAATCAAGCTGGTGGAGGTTATCATATATTTCTTTTAGCCGAGACTCCCGGTTTGTATCCCTTTTTTTGGAATCGTCCGTCGAAGTAGCCATGATGACATCTCCTTATGACCTTAATCTGGGTTTATAATATCATTCAATATGGTTGTTCCGAAATGGGTACCCCGAATAGCAATACTATATTCTATCCGGACCTATTTCATTGTGGAGCGTATTTCTCTCTGAATGCGCATTCAGGGTTCTCCGATCAGAAACTTATCACCCGCATTTGCGATTACATGCAATCGGTTTATGTCTGTTCCACAATGTGGAACCCTCTAAGGCGATCGATGACGTAGATCAGCCCGCGACTATCTACAGTTATGTCATTAGCGCAGATCCGGTCGCAACCAGGTTGCGGATCAGGTTCGAAGTGGCCAACTTCCCTTGGCGAGTGAGGGTTCGAAATATCCAACATCCTTATACCTTTTGAGAACCAAGCAAACGGGATCACGGTCCCGGTCACAATCTCGCTAGGCTGATGGCAACCGGTGAATATACTCTGTGGTTCACCCACGAGGTCTAAGCCGCTTGCTTGCCAAGATGAGATTGGGATGGGATTGGACTCATCTGTTATGTCGAATATCCATGTAAATGCAGGTGCGTGGGGACGCAGTTTGGCGACATCTTCGTCGGCGACGATCATATGCCGGTGTCCGCCGATTTCGAATGGGATAGGTAGCGCCGTATGGGTGGGATGTGGGAATGTCGGGCCAGTATTGAAGCTTGAAACCAGTTTCGGATTTGAGAGATCTGAAATGTCCAATATGAAGGCACCGTGGTGCCAGTAACTCATATATAATCGATTACCCATGCGAAGTGGGTGATGGCAGCGTGGTTCGGGACCGTCACCCCAAGGATAAGCCTCGCCCCCCGCCGCCCATTGCCCGGGAATCCACCACCTGCATACTTCTATTGGCTCTTCGGGGTTTTGTAGATCGACGACGACCATAATGGGACCTCGAAAACCTTCAACCGTAGACGAAAAATAAACGTATCGACCGTCAAAATCGAAACGATGAACTCCACGACCAATGGTATCCCAAGTTGAAATAAGTCTTGGTTTCGACTTATCTGCAACATCGTAAATACCGATACCGGTAGAAAATTCTTTAGGTTTTCCTGGGCCTATCAGTTCATGATTCCGGACCATAATATCGCCCTGCGCGTGTACCTTATGTGAATGGGTGCCGTCGGGCATACCGGTATGAGATAACAGTCTCGGGTTTTTCGGGTCGCTGACGTCTACCACGCTTGTACCGAAGGGATTGGCCATGTGACCGATATAAGCGGTGTTTCCATCAACGCGGATCTGTCCACCGCCGGCACAGTCAAAAAACCCTACTTCCCTTATTCCTTCGGCACTGGCCATACTGCTTCCCTATACGAATTCCGAGTAGCGTTCGATGCACGTGTCGATGACCTCAACGGGATCGCGTCGCCACCAATTACTTTTAGAGAATATTTCAACTTCGTTGAAGCCACGATACCCAGCTGCTTCGACCCAGCTACGGATACGGGGAATATCAATAACCCCATCCCCCATCATACCTCTGTCCCAAACAAGATCCGATGTTGGTATAAGCCAGTCGCAAATGTGGAATCCTAAGATTCGTTCGCCCGCCCGCGCAATTTGATGTTCGAGCTTAGGGTCCCACCACACGTGATAAACGTCCACTGCGACGCCAACTCCTGCGCCTAGTGCGTCGCATAGGTCTAGCGCATGTTCTAGTGTATTGACGCAGGCCCGATCTGCCGCGGTCATCGGGTGCAGCGGTTCTATAGCTAATGGTACCCCTGCATCTCTTGCATAAGGTAACATTCGGTCAAGACCGTCAGCGACTTGTTTTCGGGCTTCGATCATATCTTTTGAACCGTCGGGTAAACCGCCACATACCATCACAAGGCATTGCGCGCCGATCGCTGCTGCTTCATCGACGGCCCGGAGATTATCGTCGTGAGCACGCTGCCGGCCGTCGGTATCAATCGCAGGAAACATACCGCCCCGGCATAGGCCAGTGACAGTCATACCGTGATCGACCAACATAGTTGCAGCATTTTCTACACCACATTCAGTCAGTTTATCCCGCCAGACTGATATTCCCCGCACGTCTTTTGCTGAATACTCCTCGATCGCATTGCGCAGTGTCCACTGCGTCATGGTAGTGGCTTGGTTGATCGCCAGTTTGGCTTTGTCCGGTATTTCCATGTTCAACATTATATCCCATGCACCGATAGCACACGGTCCATACGCGCCGCTGCTTGTTCTGGGTCGCGCAGTAGCCCGGCCTTGTCAGCAAGTCGAAATATCTCCGCGAGGTGTACGATAGACCTAGCGCTCTGCTGTCCACCCACCATTACGAAGTGATTCTGGTGACCGTTTAAATAGGCCATGAAAACCAAACCGGTTTTATAAAAACGAGTAGGTGCTCGGAAGATATGTCGTGATAATGGAACAGTCGGCTCTAAGATACTATGAAATTCAGCCGGACAGCCATCTGCGAGGGCAGAAAGGGCCGCTGATGCGGCCGGAGCGATTGCGTCGAAAATTCCGAGAAGTGCGTCTGAATATCCTTGTTCGTCACCAGCGATCAGTTCGGAGTAATTGAAATCATCCCCAGTGTACATCCGAACCCCATTGGGTAGAGCTCGCCGTAGCTTGATTTCTTTTTCCTTATCCAGCAACGAAACCTTTATTCCGTCAACTTTCTCGGCATTTCTTCGAATAACATCTAGACAGACATCCATAGCGTTTAAATGGTTTTCATGTCCCCAGTAGCCTTCTAACTCGGGGTCAAACATTTCTCCCAGCCAGTGAATGATAACGGGTTCTTTGACTTGGCGGAGAACACGGCCGTAAACGGTGTCGTAATCGTCCGGTGTTTTGGCACAGGCGGCTAACGCTCGGCTTGCCATGAGAATGATACGTCCACCGCAGGCTTCGACTGCTTCGCACTGTTCCTCATAGGCGCGGATTACATCTTCCGTGGAGGGTGAGAGGTTGGTTGTAAGATGGTCGGTGCCTACGCCGGAGGCTACAACGGCACCCGGCATATCTCTAGACGCTTCTACACTCCTTTTTATCAGTTCGATGGAGGTTGGCCATTCAAGCCCCATTCCCCGTTGAGCTGTATCCATCGCCTCCGCTACACCAAGACCAAGGCCCCACAAATGACGCCGAAAAGCAATTGTTCGATCCCAGTCCAAGTGAGATTCAAGCCACGGGTCGTTATCCGCCGAAGTATCTGGCACTACGTGGGCAGCGGAATAGGCGATCCGGGTAAATGAACCTATCGCGACCTCGGGAAAATTGTGCGGTTCCGACGTCAAGAAGGTTTCCAATGTCCCATCCTGCATCGGGAGCGAGAGTGCAGGCATCAGGCGGGAACCTCATCAATATCAATCCAGCGGCGTTCCTGCCAGCTTTGCATTGCCGCCTCCGCTAATTGAACGCCTTTTGCACCTTCCCTCAGGTTCCAATGGAAAGGTTCATCTTCGTACAGGCTGCGGATGAACATTTCCCATTCGGTTTTGAAACCGTTGTCGAATTTCATTTCCGAGCCGTATTCCTGCCAGGTGTCAAAAAAAGGAATGGTTTGAGGTTCATCTGGATTCCAGATAGGTGAAGGTGTAGCCGCCCGATCCTGCGTATAACACTTCGTCAGACCGGCTACGGCAGCCCCTTGAGTGCCATCAGCGTGAAATGTGACGAGGTCGTCTTTTCGAACACGCGTACACCAAGATGCGAAAATCTGAGCCACAGCACCACCTTCGAGTTCAACTAGTGCATAGGAGGCGTCATCCGCATCTGAATCATATGGTTTAGCATTTTCGTCCCATCGCTTGTCGATATTCACACGGCCAAGGCAGCTAATACTTTTCACGCCGCCAAAAGTATTATCGAGGACATAACGCCAGTGTGGCATCATATCGAGAATGATGCCGCCGCCATCTTCCTTCCGATAGTTCCAACTCGGTCTTTGCGACTGTCTCCAATCACCCTCGAAAACCCAGTACCCGAAGTCGATTTTCACCGACAATAACCTACCAAAGAAACCTTCATCCATCAGGGTTTTCATCTTTTGAAGACCGGGTAGGAATATCTTGTCTTGAACCACACCATGCCGGACGCCCGCTTTTTCTGCACGTTGATATACTTCTATCGCGTCGTGGAGTGTACTTGCCGAAGGTTTTTCACAATAGATATCCTTGCCGGCATCTATCGCTTTTCTTAACAACTCGGCCCTAAGATTGGTGCTTGCAGAATCGAAGAACAGGGTGTCGCCTCGGTTGGCGATCGCGCCGTCTAGATCAGTGGTCCAGCGACCAACTCCGTGCTTTTTTGCCAAGGCTTCAATCTTTTCGGCGCTCCGGCCGACCAGAATGGGGTCCGGCATTACCGTGTCGCCATTATCCAGTTTAATTCCACCGTCTTTCATAAATTCCAAGATGGATCGAATGAGGTGTTGGTTGGTTCCCATGCGGCCGGTGACGCCATTCATGATTATACCGAGACGATGTTCAGTCATGTGTATTTTCTCCTAAGATCAGGCGGCGACAAAGCGTTCGACCATTTCATGGATATGGTCCCGCCACGCATTGATTTCCTCTAAGTCGAATAGATTACGGTTAAAAAAAACCGACAGCGAGTGACTATTCGAGAGATAGTAGTAAATCAGGCCAACCATCGAGATGTATAGGCGCGGACCGTTTACGCCGGGCCGGAATTCCATTTCTGAGACCCCGCGCATTAAAAGATCATCTAGCATCTTTTCAAAAGGCGATTGAATGGAACTGATATGTCTCGAACGTTTTAGATGCCTCGCTTGGTGTAAATTTTCAGCGTTTAAAAGTGTGATGGCGTGCGGATGATTGAGGTAAAAATCGATTACGAAATTGATTAGTTTGGTCAACCCATCTCGGGCGGAGCCAGAAGTTATGTCGAGCGCCGCGCTCTCACTACAGATTTTCTGGTAAACTTCGTCAATGACAGCCCCAAACAGGTCATCCTTATTGCCAAAGTAGTGATAGAGCATACGCTTATTAATTCCGGCTCGGGCCGCGATATCATCGACGCGCGCTCCATCCAGACCCTGCGCCGCAAATTCTGTTGTTGCTGCCGTGAGGATGCGTTTGCGGGATGCGTCCGGATCCCGCTTGGCTATCGGCGTTCTCTCTCGCTGTGATTCACCCGTGGGTTGAAGCAACATTCTCTATTCCGATCTCTTGACAGCTCAGTTTGACGTCCGTAGCTTGATATAACTGAACAGTTACTTACGATAGACAGGACGTTTCATCAAGGGCAATCATTATGGACACCTCTCCTCGCATTAAGACAACGACAGTTGGTTCTTACCCGGTGCCAGCTTGGCTAGGTAATAACCCGTCAGAACAGGATATCGTAGACGCAACGCGCATCATCCTGCATACGCAGGAAACTGCTGGTCTCGATGTAGTTTGCGACGGTGAGGTTTACCGCTACGATCTCAGCCATCCGGAAACCAACGGAATGATCGAATATTTCACGTCGCCGATGGAAGGTATCCGCTCGGACCTAACGTTCGATTTAGTCCGCCAATTTGAGTCCAAACAGAATATGGGCTGGCGTCGATTGCCAGCGGGGGTTGTTGAAGGCCCAATCAGTAGCGGTACAATGAATTTGGCTATGCCTTGCCGACGCGCGAAGGCGCTCGCTCAAAAGCCATTTAAATTTGCGCTTACCGGGCCACACATGCTGGCGAAAACGCTCGTAGATCATCACTACGGATCAATCGAGGCCGTGACCGAAGCCGTCGCCGATGTACTAGCAGAGCAGGTTGCTCGACTGGATGCCGATATTGTGCAGATTGACGAGGCAAACTTGCCTGGCTGCCCGGAAGAATGGGAATGGGCGGCGGCGGCAATAAATCGGGTGCTTGATGCCGTACCCGGGATTTCGGCAGTTCACCTTTGTTTCGGTAATTACGCAGGACAGTCACCGCAGGATGGGTCTTGGGGTCGGTTGATGGATTATCTCAACGCACTTAACGTCGATCATATCGTCATGGAATGCGCTTATCGCCCAGCAGAGGAGCTTGTTGCCTTTCGGGAATTAAGACCCGAAATCGGTATGGGTCTGGGCGTTCTCGACGTCAAGCGCACGATGACGGAAACACCGGATCAAATAGCGGCGCTGATAGAGAGAGTAGAGAGTATAATGGGTGAGGGTCGGGTGACGTACATCCATCCGGATTGTGGATTATGGAACCATAAGCGTTATGTTGCAGATCGAAAAATTTCTGTATTGAATGCTGGACGTGATCTTTATCTAGGTATTGACCGCGCTAGCGTTGCCTGACTGAACACAAAGAGAATCAGATTACTCGGCATATAGCCCAGAATATTTGCGGATTTATCATAAACCAAGTGTCGGGTTGACTTGGGAAGAACCGGTTATTTGCTATAATGGAATTCATTTCCAAGACGTTATGCGGAATAATTGAATAAACTGAAAAGTCCCTTCCTTATAACCATCACAAGGTTCAAATCCTTGGCGAGCAGTATATCGACCACCCTCCCCGAGATTTCTCCAAAAGACGCCAGCGGGGCCAAATTGGAGATTTACCAATCGATTGAGAAGGCGCTTGGGGTGCGGCTAGTAAATTTGGTTTACCGGCATCTCGCAACTATCCCGGGGGCGCTGGAGTGGGCGTGGGCAGTGGTCGGTGATGGCTTCCATAATAAGATCTATGAGGATAGGTCCGCGCCACTTGCATGTTATGGAATGCGTCTGGCTGATGTCGCAGACAATCTCCCAACTATATCGTTGAAGGGTTGTGGATTGACCAAAAGCGATAGCGCGGCGGTTTTTACGACTATCGATGCCTACAACCGTGCTAACCCGATCAACGCCCTGAGCCTTCGAGTGATTGCCTTATCGCTAACCGCCGGATGGAGAGCACCGGCGGTTAGGACAACGATCAAGAGACCTGAAACCTCGGGGGAGCTGCTGCCGATGGGTGACTTGCAAAATTTAGACCGGGAGATGTCGAAGTACATGTCTCGGCTCACGATATATGTGAATGGCATGCAGTCGGATCTTGTTCCATCTTTATTTCGCCATTTTATTCCTTGGCCTAGTTTGCTAGCGGCTGTATGTGATCTGTTAAAACCTCTTCACGAAGATGGTTTTATCGCTCAAAGTTCCGTCCAAATCGCTAGACAAGCTGAATCAATCGCCAAAGATATATTTCGAAACCTTGATGAGGTGAAACACACCCTTGCTCCGCCCGATGAAGATATTCGGATGGCCCTAACACAGACGATTGATCAATTTCTCCCGGCCATTTGTCGTATGATTGCCATCGGTGGGCTTTTAAAATCTTCAATCAGTTTTGATCCCGGCAAATGACGACAAAGAGGGTGGTCGTTTTCCCGATATAGGTACAATATATCCATCGATGGCTTCGTATCGTGGGAATATACGGTCTTAAAAATGAATGAGAGGGTTGATTGTTTAGTCATCGGCGCTGGTGTCATCGGTCTCGCGATTGCTAGAGCGATGGCACGTTCTGGGCGGGATGTGATCGTATTGGAAAAGGCGAATACAATCGGAACGGAGACAAGCTCCCGGCACAGTGAAGTTATACATGCCGGTATTTATTACCCAAAAGAAAGCCTAAAGGCGCAATTCTGCGTAGAGGGTAAACACGCGTTATACAAATTCTGTGATGATTATGGTATATCCTATAATAATTGTGGAAAGATTATCGTCGCCACAGATCACGAGCAGTTACCTGAGCTTGATCACCTTACGAAAAAAGCAGCCGCCAACGGGGTCTTAGACCTCACATGGATGACCCCGAGACAAGTCAACGATATAGAGCCTGCCGTTCGCTGCGTCGGCGCTCTCTGGTCTCCATCGACGGGTATCTTGGACAGCCATTCCTACATGCTTGCGCTACAAGGTGACGCGGAATCGGCAGGAACAATGATAGCATTTATGGCACCGGTTATAGGCGGTGAAGTCCTCGATAAGGGTATCAGAATTTATTGCGGCGGCGAGGCGCCATTCTCAGTTATTGGGGACCTAGTTATAAACTGTGGAGGGTTGTGGTCGCAATCGATCGCAGCCTCGATAGATGGAGTTCCAGAGAACAGCATCCCGCCTACATACTACTGTAAGGGTAATTATTTTACTCTTTTAGGTCGCCCACCGTTTACCCGGCCGATATATCCGGTCCCGGAAAAAGCCGGTCTCGGCATCCATGTCACGGTTGATCTTGGCGGTCAAGTGCGACTCGGACCTGATGTCGAGTGGGTAGACAGAATCGATTACAATGTTGATTCCGGTCGGGCAGATAAGTTCTACGAAGCGGTTCGAAAGTATTACCCCGAATTAGCCGATGGCTCCCTTCAACCTGGTTATTCCGGTATCCGCCCTAAAATTCACGCTCCCGGAGAAGCGGCGAAAGACTTCGTTATACAGGGTCATGAAGAACATGGCGTCGACCGGTTGATCAATCTTTACGGTATCGAGTCGCCCGGCGTGACGTCGTCACTTGCGATCGCGGATTACGTGCTAAAGCTAATTTAAAACAAGGGGTTTGTTCCCTTGAAAACTAAAAGAATATCCCTACATAAAAAATGTTCAATGCCCATAAAGGGGTTGAATTTTTTTTAAGAGCCGGCCGAAAAGGCGGTTCGATAACATGTTGCTCAAAGGAGAATATGTAAAATGAGAACATTTGATTTTTCACCACTTTATCGCTCAGCCGTTGGCTTTGACCGCCTCATGAATGTGCTTGACGCAGCGCAAAAAAGTGGCCCCGCTGACAGCTATCCCCCTTATAATATTGAGAAAATAGATGACGATTCTTATCGAATTACGATTGCGGTAGCAGGTTTTAGCGCGACGGACCTCGAGCTGGAGGTCCGTGAGGGACAGCTTGTGATTGTAGGTAAGGGTGGGTCTGAACGCCAGAATAACCACTTCTTGCACCGAGGAATCGCCCGACGCGCTTTTGAGCGTCATTTCCAACTTGCAGACCACGTTGACGTGACGTCCGCCGAACTTGCGGATGGACTTTTACAAATTGATCTGGTTCGCGAAATCCCGGAGGCTCTAAAGCCTCAGAAAATTGAGATAAAGTCGGTGAGGACAATAATAGACGACCAAAATGCGAAAGCAGCCTGATAACTAATGGTTTTGAGGCCGGGCCCTTACTTTGGGGGCCCGGCTTTAACATTGTTAAATATTAATTTTCTAGAGGATTCCAAGCCTCAATTTATAAGGGATTTAAAAACGGCTGTTGACGAACCGCCTTAGGGGCTATAACGGGTCGCGGTTCTTAATGCATATCCGTTATTAAAGCCGGTTTCGGGGAAACCCCGAGCATCCCTTTGCTGGGATATCCGGGAGGTGTCAATGACTATTAAAAAAATGCTCGAGATTAAGAGCCTTACAAAAGAGTTTGGTCATTTTAAAGCGGTTGACGATGTAAGTTTATCTGTCGACAGTGGCGAAGTACTGGGATTTCTAGGCCCGAATGGCGCAGGCAAATCCACCACCATGAAAATGGTTACGGGCTTTCTATCGCCTACGTCGGGTACCGCTATAGTGTGCGGAGCCGATGTGACCCGAGAACCAATCGAAGTAAAACGTCACATTGGGTATCTACCGGAGGGCGCTCCCTTGTACGAGGATATGACGCCAGCTGGCCTTCTTGCATTTGCCGCAGATATCCGAAAACTTGCAGGTGCTGATCGCCAGAACTCGATCGATAACGCCGTCACGAAGCTGCAGCTTGACGAAGTTTACAATCAGCAAATCGGGACACTTTCCAAAGGATTTAAACGGCGTGTAGGTCTAGCTCAGGCGATCCTACATGATCCCGATGTACTTATTCTCGATGAACCGACCGACGGGCTAGATCCCAACCAGAAACACCAGGTCCGCGCGTTGATTACAGAGATGGCTAAAGATAAAGCAATCGTGATATCGACACATCTTCTTGAAGAAGTCGGCGCTGTTTGCAATCGGGCGGTTGTCATCGCGCGCGGTAGAAAGGTCGCTGACGGAACACCCACGGACCTCGAGCGCAGATCAGGTTACTTTAACTCGGTTTCCATTCATTTACATAGTGATCAAGTAGACGATTTACGACGCGCTCTCGAAGGTGTGGAGATAGTATCCGGCGTCGAGATTGGCAGTACTACAAGTAGTGTACAGCATATTACCGTTATGTCCCGAGACGGGGCAGATATCATCGAGACAGTTAACTCTCTTATTCGTGAAAATAACATCAAAATTGAACAACTTTATTCTGAAAGAGGCCGGCTTGACGATGTTTTTCGACAAATTACCAGCGACGGAGGGCCGCAATGAATACTACTTTTGCGATATCTCGCCGTGAGTTAAATGCCTATTTCTCGACGCCTCTAGCATACGTCTTCATCGTAATCTTTCTAGGTCTCGCCGGTGCGACGACGTTTTATTTTGGGGGTTTCTTTCAGCGTGGCCAGGCAGACCTGGCCGCGTTCTTTTCCTTTCATCCTTGGCTTTATCTTTTCCTTATCCCTTCTGTCGGAATGCGGCTGTGGGCCGAGGAGCGGAAATCTGGAACAATTGAGTTGCTAATGACCTTGCCAGTCTCGACAACCGAAGCGGTTCTTGGAAAGTTTATCGCCGCATGGGTGTTCACCGCCATTGCGCTAGCCCTCACATTCCCAATCTGGATAACCGTAAACTTTCTGGGATCGCCCGATAATGGGGTAATCTTTGCCGGTTATGTCGGTAGTTTCCTGATGGCTGGGGCCTTTTTAGCAATCGGTAGCTTTGTATCGGCCCTCACCCGTAACCAAGTCATTGCGTTTGTTATTGCATCGGCCGCATGCTTCCTTTTTATGATGAGTGGACTCGAACCTGTTCAATCAGCGTTCCGAGGTTGGGCAAGCGCGTTTGTGGTCGACCTAGTCGCTTCTTTGAGCTTTCTTACGCATTTTGACGCGATCACCAAGGGTGTCTTCGATCTTCGAGACTTTATCTATCTCTCATCCGTTATCGGCGTGTTCTTGTTTTCGAATGTTGTCGTCGTCGATTTGAAAAAGGGCTCGTGAGGGTTGATCATGGCTGAATCTCCGATAAAACCACCGATCAAAGATAGTGGACTACTTAGTATTGCGTCACTTGGTCTCGCTGTCGTCCTGTTCCTTTCTATAAATGTTTTTTCTGAAACGTCTATTAAAGGCGTACAGGTTGATCTGACTGAGAAATCACTTTACACGCTGTCAGATGGAACCAAGGAAACGCTCGCCGCAGTTAAGGAACCCATTACCCTCCGGTTCTTCTCCACGCGTCAGCTGACGGAAACGACTCCCGGGCTCACGGCCTACGGGGAACGTATACAGGAATTGCTGGAGCGCTACGTGGCGCTTTCAAACGGTGCCCTTAAGCTGGAGTTAGTAGATCCGGAGCCCTTCTCCGCCGACGAGGACCGTGCGGTCGGTTTTGGACTTAGTGGCGTCCCGATTTCTGAGGCCGGGGATCTCGGATATTTCGGTATCGCGGCAACTAATACTACCGATGACAAAGATGTTATCCCTTTTCTCACACCTCAACGCGAACAATTTTTAGAATACGATCTGACCCGGATGATCAATAACCTTGCGAATCCGAAGAAGAAGGTGATAGCGCTAGTTTCGGGTATTCCAGTAGATTCTGATCCCCTCAAGAAATACAAACCGTGGGCGCTTATTGATCAACTGAAACAGTTCTTTGAAGTCCGGCCTCAAGGGCTTACACCCAAGATTACGGACGATGTGGATTTGATGATGATTGTGCATCCCTTCGGCCTGAGTGATGCATCGTTATATGTTATTGATCAGTATGTTCTTAGTGGCGGCAAGGCAGTGATCTTTGTCGATCCGCATGCGGAAGAGGGTGCACGCAGTAACCGCGCCTTGCGATTGCCGGCAGGACTCGGATCACACATGCCAAAACTTTTCAAGGCATGGGGTATCAAGTTTGACCGAGACAAGGTTCTTGGTGATCTAAAAGCCGGACAACGAGTTCAGGCCGGCGTGGACTCTTTTGGCCGCCCAATCATTACGAGATACGTTGCGTGGACGTCCTACGGCCCCGAAAATTTAAATTCGACTGATGTGACCACATCTCAGCTTCGTCTTGTTAATTTTGGAACACCTGGTTTTATTGAAGTTGAAGAGAGTGGTAGTACCAAGGTTGAACCGTTGATTACCTCCACGGAAACCTCTGGACCGTTTGACGCTGAAAGCGTGCGTCAAAATCCGAAACCGGCAGAAATTCTCAAAGCCTTTAAACCTCAGAATAAAAAATATCTGCTCGCGGCCCGAATTAGTGGTGATGTCAAGACCGCGTTCCCCGATGGTCCACCGAAGGAAGACGCACCGAAGGAAAAAGGCGGCAAAAATGATACTT
>CETH01025689.1_pt1 | contig 14052 bp, 14 predicted proteins | sample 361461 | NCBI WGS metagenome assembly CETH01 (sample SAMEA2622695, study PRJEB7988) | marine metagenome | isolation source: saline water (ENVO:00002010), including
CTGAAAATGAAGCAAAGGTGAATGAATATAAATCTGGAAAAACTAAACTTTTAGGTTATTTTGTTGGACAAGCTATGAAAAAAACTGAAGGGAAAGCAAACCCAAAAATTCTAAATGAAATTTTATTAAAACTTCTTAATTAAAAATTATTAACCTTAAGGTAAAAATTCTATAACAAAGTATTATTAATGTTAAAATAATCCAAATAATAGTCCCTTCATATTTTTCTGCTGACCTCCATATTCCAACTGTAATGTATACAGTCCATAATATAAAAATTACTTTTGAAATTATAGAAAACCTTCCAAAATCAAGATAAGGCAATTCAACGAATATATAATCGTTTTGAAACAAATATATTTCTAAATTAATTAAAATAAACAAAACTAAAGCGTTTAATAGCTCACCTATTAGCCAATAAGATTTCCACAAAGGAACATTTCCGTACCAAAAAGATAACATTTATATATAACTATTATGAAATATAGATTAAAAAAATAATATTTAAATATACTATTTAATGATTGGACATAAATTCAATTCAGTAATATATCAAATTTAAGAGAAAAATTATGAAAAAAAGGAGAGATGGGTGAGTGGCTTAAACCACAGGTTTGCTAAACCTGCGAAGGAAGCAATTCCTTCCGAGGGTTCGAATCCCTCTCTCTCCGCCATTGAGAGATAATATGTTTTATGGAAGTATACCTGCATTAATTACGCCCTTTGAAAATAATAAAGTAGATTTTAAGTCTTTTGAAAAAATTATTGAGTTTTCTATTAATAATGGATCAAACGGTTTAGTGCCATGTGGTACAACAGGGGAATCACCTACTTTATCACATGAAGAACACACAAAAATTATAGAAGAATGCATTAAAATTGCAGATAAAAGAGTTCCCATAATAGCTGGTACTGGTTCTAATAATACTGAAGAGGCGATTGACTATACGGTACATGCAGATAAGTCAGGAGCAGATGCTGCCCTTGTAGTAACTCCGTATTATAATAAACCAACTCAGAATGGACTTTATGAGCATTTTAAATTAATTGCAGAAGCAACAAAATTACCAATAATAATTTATAATATTCCTGGAAGATCAATTGTAGATATGAGTATAGATACAATGATCAAACTATCAAAAATTGAGAATATAATTGGTGTAAAAGATGCAACTAATGATTTATTCAGACCACTTTTAACTAAAAGTAAAATTAAAAATAGTTTTTGTTTTTTATCTGGAGAAGATGGCACTGCACTTGCTTTTCTTGCTCAAGGTGGTCACGGTTGCATTTCTGTTACGGCAAATGTTGCTCCAAAATTATGTTCAAAAATGCAAAATGCATGGAGAAATAAAGATATTGATTTAGCGCAAGAAATAAATATTAAATTATCCAATTTACATCATGCATTATTTATTGAGTCTAGCCCAGGTCCAGTAAAATACGCAGCTCATCTTCTGGGTTTATGTAATCCTGATACCAGACTTCCATTAGTAGATGTTAATGAAGAAACAAAAAAATTAGTAAAAAAATGCTTAGTGGATATTGAATTAATTTGATGAAAATAATTGCATCTAATAAACGTGCAAATCATAACTACTTTATATCTTCTAAAATTGAAGCTGGAATTGTTCTAACTGGTTCAGAAGTTAAATCCTTACGTCTAAACACAGGTTCAATTAACGAATCTTATATTCAGGATAAAAATGGCGAACTATGGTTAATTAATTGCTTTATAAAAAAATATTCTTCATCTAGTGATCAAGAGAATAATCCAACTAGAGAAAGGAAATTATTAGTTAATAAAAAAGAATTAAATAGATTAATAGGGGCTCAAAATAAAAATGGAATGACTATTATCCCTATAAATTTACATTTTGATAATAAAGGGCTTGCTAAAATTACTATAGGCTTGGGCAAAGGAAAGAAGAAATACGATAAAAGGGCAGCTATAAAAGAAAAAGAGTGGGGCATAAAACAACAGAGATTGCTTAAAAAAAAATCAATTTAGCAACTTTCATATTTACTTTCTATTTTAAGCTATCTATAAGCCTAAAAAAATGGCCAGAATCACTGTAGAAGACTGTATAGATAAATTTTCAAGTAGATTTGAACTTGTATTAGTTGCTGCCAACAGAGCAAGAAAACTCCATTCTGGAGATGCTCCCACTGTTGAAAATGATAATGATAAAAATACAGTTATAGCTTTAAGAGAAATAGCTGAAGGCACTTTAACAACCGAACAATTAAAAAATAACCTAATAGAAGAACATCAAACAGTTTCATTAAAAGATGAAGAAGAAGAACTTGGTTTAGAAAATGAAAATCATGAAACTGAAAATCAAGACGAGCAAGTTAATAGTGATAATATTGATCAAAATCAGTCAGATCAAAATTCAACTGAATTAAGTAATGAAGAATTGAATTCTGCATCTGATAATTCAAATGATGATACAATTATTGATCAAAATGATCAAATAGAAAAAGAATCTACTCGTAGCCTTGAATCTAATCCCATTGAGGATAATAAAAACACTGATAATCAAGATATAAGCTAACACTATTATAAAATTTTATTTAATATCCAATTATGATAATTGAAAAATTTAATGAGTTGGATAAATTAATAACATACTTAAAAAATGATGAGAAAAATTTAATAATTAATGCTTTAAATATAAGTAATAAAGCTCATCAAAATCAATTAAGAAAGTCTGGAGAGCCTTTTATATATCATCCGATTGAAGTTGCAAAAATTTTAACTTCAATAAAATTAGATGCCGATTCAATTGCTGCAGGCCTACTTCATGATACAGTTGAAGATACTAAGCTTACAATAAAAGATATAGAAAATAATTTTGGTTTTCAAATAGCTGAATTAGTTGAAGGTCTAACAAAAATAAGCAAATATTCACTTAAAGCTAATAAACAAAAATTAGGAGAAAATTATAAAAAATTGTTATTAGCAGCAACTATGGATTTAAGAGTAATTTTAATAAAACTAGCTGATCGTTTGCATAATATGAGAACCTTGCAATTTATTAAAAATGAATCAAAAAAAATCAATATTTCACTTGAAACTTTAGAGGTTTATTCACCTCTTGCAGAAAGACTAGGTATGAAAGAGTGGCAAGATGAATTAGACGACTTGTCTTTTAAAACTATCAATCCTGAAGCACGTAAATCTATAATTGAAAGATTAGATTATCTAAATTCTAAAGATGAAAATATAATTGATGAAATTCGATATGATTTAAAAAAAATCTTTTTAGAAGAAGATATTAATTGCACTATTATAGGCAGAATTAAATCACCTTATTCAATTTGGAATAAAATTAAAAATAAAAATATTTCTTTTGAACAATTGTCAGACATTATGGCTTTCAGAGTAGTTTCAAACTCTACTAGAGAATGCTATAAATGTTTAGGTGTAATTCATAGAAAATTCCCATATATTCAAGGTAGATTTAAGGATTTTATATCGGCCCCAAAATCAAATGGATATAGGGCATTGCACACTTCAGTAATGGGTCCAAAAAATAAAAAAATTGAGATTCAATTTAGATCAAATGTTATGGAGCAAATTGCTGATTTTGGAGTTGCTGCACATTGGAAATATAAAGATCCAAAAATTATTAAAGAAAAAGATACAAAGGAATACAAATGGATGCATGATTTATTAGATTTAATGAATAACTCTACAAATCAAGACGAATTAATAGAAAATTCTAAAATTCAATTATTTAGAGATCATATTTATGTTTTTACCCCTAAAGGTGATGTTATTGAACTTCCAAAAAATGCCACACCCATTGATTTTGCTTATGCAATACACAGTGAAGTTGGTGATAAGTGTGCAGCTGCAAAAATTAATGAAAAATCACAACCATTAAAAACTGTATTGAAAAATGGAGATCAAATTGAAATTATAACATCTGATCAATCTCAACCCTCACCAATTTGGGAGCGTTTTGCTGTAACTTCAAAAGTCAAATCACATATTAGAAGATTTTTTAGATCTAAAAAACGTGATGAATATATTAGATTTGGTAAAGAAATCCTAAACTCAATATTCAATAAAGAAAATATTGAATTTAATGAAACTACGAAAAATAAAATAATTAAGTTATATAAACTAAAAATGATAGAAGATATTTATGAATTATTAGGTTCAGGAAGTATTACTGCTGCATCAGTGCTTAAAAAAATTTATCCTGAGTTTAATTTAAATGCTCCAAAAAATTTTATTTATGAAGATAGTTCCTCAGTCAAATTAAAAGGTTTAACTGCAGGAATGTCCTATCATTTAGCTGGTTGTTGTTCACCAATTAAAGGAGATAATATTGTTGGTATTGTAACGGCAGGCATAGGAGTTGCTGTTCATACAGTTGATTGTCAAACATTAAATTCTTTTGAGGACAGTCCCGAAAGGTGGTTAAACATATCATGGGAAGAACAAAACAAAATTAATACTTTATCATACGCTAGAATAAAAGTTGTTTTAACAAATCAACCAGGTAGTTTAGGCAAAGTCACTACAATTATTGCAAAAAATAATGGAAATATTTCTAATATAAATTTTTTGAATAGAAAAAATGATTTTTATGAGATAATAATAGATATTGAAGTTAGAGATTCGAATCATTTAAATAATATAATAGCAGCTTTAAGACTTGTTTCAGAAGTTTCTTCTTTAGATAGGGTAAAAGGTTAGTAATGATTATAGGCTTAGGAACTGATATTATTGATATAAGAAGAATAGAAAAAACTATTAATAAATATGGTTATAAATTTAAAAAAAGATGCTTTGTAAAATCAGAAATTAATAAGTCTGAGAATAGAAGAAATTCTATACAATCTTATGCAAAAAGATATTCAGCAAAAGAAGCGTGTGCAAAAGCTTTAGGCACTGGATTAGCTCGTGGTGTTTATTGGAAAGATATTGAAGTTAGAAATAATGAATTTGGCAAGCCATATATAATACTTCATAAAAATGCTTTAAATATATTAAAAAGTATATGTTCGAATAAAGCCAAAATAGAAGTTTCATTAAGTGATGAAAAAAATTATGCTATAGCTAACGTTATAATATTTAATAATGAAAAATAAAAAAAATATTTTAAGCAATATTATTTCAATCTTTTTTGCAATCTTTATAGCTTTAATTATACGTTCTTTTTTTGCAGAACCTTTTAATATTCCTTCTGGATCAATGAAGCCTAATTTACTAGTAGGTGATTTTATTTTTGTATCTAAATGGTCTTATGGATACTCTAAACATTCATTACCTTTTTCTATCCCTTTAATTCCTAATAAAATTTTTTCCAAAAATCCCAAAAGAGGCGATATCGTAGTCTTTAAAACACCAAAAGATAATAGAACCGATTATATTAAACGAGTTATAGGCCTACCCGGTGATAAAATTAAAATTGTAAATGGCAGTATTATTATTAATGATAATTTAATTTATAAAAAAAAATTAAATGATTTTATTGATACAGATAAAAATACTAATATAAAAAGAATAAGAAAATATAAAGAGTTCTTTTTTGAAAAAGAAATTGAGATATTAGATTTAATTGATCAAGGAGTAGTTGATAATACCAACTTATTTAATGTCCCCGATGGACATTTTTTTGTAATGGGTGATAATAGAGATAATTCGCAAGATAGTAGATTTTTAAGTTCTGTAGGCTATATTCCATTTGAAAATTTAGTTGGAAAAGCTCAATTTATATTTTTTTCTCTCGAAAATTCTAGATTTTTAGAATTTTGGAAATGGCCAAAAGCAATAAGAACTGAAAGATTATTAAAAAAAATTAAATGATTTTAAAAAAAAATATTAATGCTTTTGAAAAAATAATTAATTATTCATTTAAAAAAAAAGAAATTTTAGTATCTGCCTTATTACATCCAAGTTTTTTAAAAGAAAAAAAAATAAATAAAAATTCAATAGTTTATGAGTTTGAAAGATTAGAATTTTTAGGTGACAGAGTTTTGGGATTGGCAATAGCATCTCTTATTTTTAAAAAATTCAAAAAATTAGATGAAGGAGGACTATCTAAAAAATTATCATATTTAGTTCAAAAAAATTTTTTATATACTATTTCTTCACAATTAAATCTGAATTCATTTTTAAAATTTTCTTATAAAAAACAAAATTCTAAATTAAATATCTCAATCTTAGCTGACACAGTAGAGGCAGTAATTGGAGCAATATATTTAGATGGAGGATTCAAACCTTCAGTTAAATTTATTGATTATTTTTGGGGACCACATTTTGATGTTGAAGCTTCAAATCAGCAAGATCCTAAAACTAAATTACAAGAAATATCTCAACAAAAATATAAAAAATTACCTGATTATAAACTTATCAAAAAAACTGGCCCTTCTCACTCGCCAATTTTTACTGTTAGATTAAAGGTATTAAATTTAAAAATAATTAAAGCATCTGGAAACTCTATTCGTGAAGCTGAAAAAAATGCCGCATCAATTGCACTAGAAAATTTTTATGAGAAAAAAAATTCTTAAAATTGCTTTAGTCGGCAATACTAATGCAGGAAAATCAACTTTATTGAATTCATTTACAGGAGAAACTTTATCTATAGTTAATAAAAAAATTAATACAACTCAGGATTTAATTAAAGGTATTATTAATTCAAATAATATTCAAATTATATTTTATGATACTCCTGGAATTAATTACTTAAAAAATTCACAAAAAGAAAAAAGAAAATTCAAAATTAATTTGTGGGAAGGATTAGAAAGATCAGATATCATTTTATACATTATTGATTCTAGTAAATTTAATATAGATTATTATAATTTTGATATTCATAACCTGTTTAAATTAAAGAAAAAAATAATTGTTGTTTTTAATAAAACTGATTTAGTTAAAAATGATATCTTATTACCGATAATTGATAAAATTAAATCAAAACAAATACATTCATTTTTTAATATATCAGCTAAATTTAATAGGGGAGTCAATCACCTTTTTAAGAATTTAATTAAGTTTTCTAAATTTGGAAAATGGCTTTATTTAAATGATGAGATAACTGATAAAGATGATACTTTTATTGCTACTGAATGCACAAGAAATGCTATTTTAAAATTCTTACATAAAGAATTACCCTATAATGTAATTGTTAAAAATATATTATTTAAAAGGTTAAAAAATAAAAACATAAAAATTAAACAAATGTTAATGATTAAAAATTCAAGATATAAAAAAATAATTCTAGGAAAAAAAGGTGAAAAAATTAAAAATATAAGAGAACATAGCCAATCTCAGATTAGTAAAATTTTAAATTGTAAAATACATTTATATTTAGAAATTTTAAAAAATGATGGATAAAACTATTGGTATTTTAATTTATACTAAAATTATTAAAGATAATGATTTATATATTAGAATTCTAAGTCAAAATGATGAGATCATTAGTGGAATAGTGTATGGTGGAAATTCTTCCAAAAAAAAGAATATATATCAAAATGGTTATTATTTAAAATTTAGTTATTCTAAAAGAAATGAAAATAGACCTAATACTATAATTGCTGAAATTCATAATCCTTTTATGGGATCAATAATTGATGATAAATATAAGTTATCTTGTTTATTATCAATAATGTCTATAATCAATATTGTAATTGTTGAGGGTCAAAAGGTTAAAGACATTTATAAATTGATAGATAATTTTTTAAATAAACTAATTAGTGAAAAAACATGGATTAGGTTGTATTGTAAATGGATTTTTGATTTATTAAAAATAATAGGATATGAAATTGATTATAAATCAAATTTAAATAAAAAATTCTTTAATATTAGTACACAGATGTTTACAGAAAAAAATAATGATAATGTTGTAGTTTTTCCACATCAGTACTTAATTAGTGAAAAAAAAATTGATATAAATAGTTTAAATATTATATTTTTAATATTTGAATATATTTTAAAAAATAATCATTTAATGAACAATAATTATTCATTACCAATCCCATATATGAGATTTAGAAAAATCATATTAGATTTTTTTAAAATATAAATGTCTGACTTAATAAATAACAAAATTGATAAAGTTTTAAGTGATAAATATTTATCTTATGCTATCTCAACAATTATTTCTCGATCTTTACCTGATGTAAGAGATGGTTTAAAACCTGTTCATAGAAGAATAATTTATTCAATGTATCAATTGAAGTTGTCTAACGATTCTCCATTTAAAAAATCCGCAAGAATAGTAGGTGATGTAATGGGAAAATTTCATCCACATGGAGATCAAGCTATTTATGACAGTTTAGTGAGACTTGCCCAAAATTTTTTAACAAGACACCCTCTAATTCAAGGTCAAGGAAATTTTGGAAATATTGATGGCGATAATGCTGCCGCTATGAGATATACTGAAGCTCGTCTTGAAAAAATAGCTAATTATTTTTTTGACGGCATTGAAGAAAATTCAGTTAATTTTAAAGAAAATTATGATGGTCAAAATTTAGAACCTGAAGTTTTACCAGCTCAACTTCCAAATATATTGCTAAATGGCTCTACTGGTATAGCTGTTGGTATGGCAACAAATATTCCCCCTCATAATTTATATGAGCTACATGAATGCATAATTGAAATAATTAAAAAACCAAATATTGCCAATACACAACTTTTGAAACTTATAAAAGGCCCTGATTTGCCTACAGGTGGTGAAATATTATTAACTAATAATGATAAAAGAGACATTTATACCAAAGGGAAAGGATCTTTTTTAATTAAATCAAGATGGAAAAAAGAAATTTTAAAAAATGGATTATACAATATTGTAATTAATGAAATCCCTTATCAAGTTAATAAATCTAAAATAATTGAACAAATTGCTAATTTAATTAATACAAAAAAAGTTCCACTTGATGATGTAATAGATGATTCAGCTGAAAATATAAGAATTGTTTTAAAACCAAAAAATAGAAATATTAATGCAGATAAATTAATGGAACTATGTTTTAAACTTTCTGATTTATCAATTCGTTATTCATGCAACTTTAATGTATTAGAAAATGGTATTAATCCGAAGTTATTGGGATTAAAAGATATACTTACTAACTTTATAAGTCATAGAAAAATAACAATTAAAAGAAAATCTGAATACAACATAAATAAAATTAAATTAAGATTAGAAATATTAGAAGGTTTTTTGATTGCTTATAAAAACATTAATAATATTATTAAGATTATACGAACCAAATTAGACCCTAAAAAAGAATTAATAAAAAAATATAAATTTTCTAATAATCAAGTTGAAGCAATTTTAAATATGAGATTAGGTTCTCTAAAAAAGCTTGACGAAGTCAATACGAAAAATGAAATAAATGAATTAAAAAAAGAAAAGAATTTTTTAAATAAATTAATAAAAAATTATAAATTCCTTAATAATTACTTAATTGATGAAATTAATAAAATAAATAATGAAATAAATAAAAATTTAATTTCTAGAAAGAGTATAATAAAATCTAAAATCGATAATAATGAAGAAATTAATTTTGATGAATTTGAAGAAATTGAAAAAATTACAATTTTAATTACTAAAGATAATAATCTAAAAAAAATCAAAGATCATATTGATATTAAAAAAATTAAAAATAATGACTTAGATATTAAATTTGCTTTTCATATGATGTCTAATCAAAAGATATTAATTTTTGTTTCTTCGGGTAGAGTTTTTACTCTTAACCCTAATATTCTACCATCTGGAAAATCTAATCCTAAATCTTTTATTTATTTTATTAATGCAGGTACTAACGAAAAAATGATTGGTTCTATAGTTGCAGATAAAAATACTAATTGTATATTGGCATCATCATTTGGAAAAGGATTTGTAGTAGAAACATTTAATTTGATATCTTCACAAAGAAATGGAAAACAAATTTTTAATTTAAAAACTAATGATAAATTAATTAAAGTTGTTGAATGTGATAAACCAAATATTGCAATTACAAACAAATCTGGAAAATTACTAATTTTTGAAATAAGTTCACTACCTGTTTTACAAAAAGGTGGAGGTGTTAAATTAATTAAAATCAAAGATAAAGACTTGTTATCTGATATACAAATTATTAATATTGATGAGGGTATTTCTTGGCAAACTGGCTCTAAAATTAGATACTTAGCTAATATTAAGCATTGGATTGGTAAAAGAGGTCAATCTGGAAAAAAAGTTCCAAAATTTTTCAATAAAAATCTAAGGTTTTCTGATTAAAATCAAACAAAATTGTTGACCATTGCATTAATTCATATCAACAAGAGATATAAAATTAAAGAAAGTAATTCCATGTTTTTAGAAATTATTAATTGATTCATTATGTTAATTAAAAATTTAAAAAATTTATCATTTATTATAAGTTCAATAAATAAACTTGCAGGTAATATATGTTCTTTTTTAGTTGTCTTAATGACATTAAATGTATTTTTAGTGGTGGTTTTAAGATATTTGTTTGGGATAAGCTTTATTTGGATGCAAGAAACTTATGTATGGATGCATGCATATATTTTTATGTTAGGTGCTGGATTCACTTATTTAAACGATGACCACGTAAGAATAGACATACTATATAGGAGTGCTTCTTCAACTTATCGTGCTGTTGTTGATTTGATAGGAAATATTTTTTTATTATTACCATTTTTGTATATAATTTGGTCTTATAGCTTCCCTTTTGTATATAAATCTTGGATGATGAATGAAATTTCTAGAGAGGCTGGTGGCTTAACTATGTTGTTTTTATTAAAATTTGCAATTTTAATATTTGTATTTCTTCTTTTTATTCAAGCTATCTCAAAAATTATTAATAATTTCATATCAATTTTCCAAAAATGACTTCTGAAATTTTAGCTATAATCATGTTTGTAACCACTCTATGTTTTTTAATTTTCGGTTTTCCAGTTGCATTCACTTTAGCTGGATCAGCTTTAATCTTTGCTTTTATAGGTGATTATTTAGATATTTTTAATTTTAGAATGTTGTTCTTTTTCCCTCAAAGAATTTATGGAATTATGATTAATGAAGCATTGGTAGCAGTACCTTTATTTATATTTATGGGTGTAATGCTAGAAAAAACTAAAATTGCTGCAAAACTTTTAGAATCAATAGGAGATTTATTTGGTTCTGTAAAAGGGGGTTTGGGTATAGGTGTTGTTCTGGTTGGAATGTTATTGGCTGCATCAACTGGTATAGTTGGAGCGACTGTAGTTACAATGGGTATGTTAGCTTTACCTACAATGTTAAAAGCTGGATATGATGAAAAAATTGCAACAGGAACTATTTGTGCATCTGGAACGCTTGGTCAAATCATTCCACCATCAATAGTTTTAATATTATTAGCTGAAATGCTACAGGGAGCAAATGAAGAAGCTGGATTACTAACAGGTGATCTAGCCCCTCTACCTGTAACTGCAATAGATTTATTTGCTGGAGCCCTTTTCCCTGGTTTAATTTTAGTTGGTATGTTTATTATATATATTGTTGTTCTTGCAATTATTAAACCAAACGATTTACCAATCACAAAATCAACTAAAACAAAATCTGAAATTATCAAAAATGCAATGATTGAAGTTATTCCACCAATTTTTTTAATTTTATCAGTTTTAGGGTCTATTTTTTTAGGTATCGCAACACCCACAGAGTCTGCTTCAGTAGGTGCAGCAGGAGCTGCTTTACTTGCTTTATTTAGAAACCAATTAAATTTTAAAAATATATCTGAAGCAGCAATTACAACAGCAAAAATGAGTTCTTTTGTTTTTATTATTTTAATTGGTGCATCTATGTTTTCATTGGTTTTTAGAGGATTTGAAGGCGATGATATGATTAGTAATTTTCTTACCAATTTACCTGGAGGTGAATATGGGGCATTGTTAGTTGTAATGATTACTATTTTTTTATTAGGATTTTTTCTTGATTATATTGAAATTATATTTGTAATAATTCCACTTGTAGGTCCAGGATTGATAGCTAATGGTGCAGACCCACTATGGTTAGGTATATTAATCTCACTAAATCTACAAACAAGTTTTTTAACTCCACCCTTTGGTTTTTCTTTGTTTTTTTTAAGAGGAGTTGCGCCTAAAGCAGTTAGAACTGTAAATATTTATAGAGGAGTCATACCTTTTATTTTTATACAAGTAATAGCTATTGTTTTAGTTTTTGTTTTTCCACAAATAGCAACATGGCTTCCAAGATTAATTAATTAAAAGAGGTCTTAAAAAAGACCTCTTTAAAAATAAAAAATTAAACAGAGTCAGGATATTTAAAAGGTAAGTCTCTAATTCTTGAGAAATCTTGTTCACCTTTTGTAAACCATTCTTTTATTACTTTTCTAAAAGATAAAAGATGATTAGCAATAGCTTTTGTTTCAGAATTTATTGAACCTCTTTCTGAAACAACTTCTCCAGCCGCATTACCTAGAGCTATTAAAACTTCATCAGGAAAAGTTTTTATAGTAACACCATGCTCACCTACTAATTTTTGAAGAGCTGGACCATTAATGGCTTGGAACCTACTGAAAACAGTCATATTGAATGATTGAGTCATGTTTGTAACCAAACCTTGGGTTGCACTATCTAAAGATTCCCAGGCATTGAGATCAATTGAAAGATCTAATAAAGTAGAAGGCTCATGCCAACCTGGTCCGTAGTAATATTTAGCAGCTTGATAAAGACCTGCACCCAAATCAGCAGCAGGACAAATCCATTCTGCTGCATCAACTGCACCAGAGGCTAACGAAGGCAATACATCAGGTCCCGCTAAAAGAACAGGCGTAGCACCAAGTTTTTCGATAGTTCTTCCACCAAGTCCAGGCATTCTCATTTTTAAACCTTTGTAATCATCTGGTGTGTTGATTTCTTTATTGAACCATCCACCCATTTGATTACCTGTATTACCCATTGGTAAAAATTTTAGGCCTAAAGCATTGTATATTTTGTCAGCTTCTTCAATTCCTCCACCATAGTAACACCATGCATTTTGTTCCATAGCATTCATTCCAAAAGGACATGTTGCAACGAACTCAATTGCATCTGAAAGGTTTGTCCAATAATATGGGGCACCATATGAAGCTTGAGCTGCCCCAGAGCGTACTGCATCTAAAGATTCAAGACCTGGAACTAGTTCACCAGCATGATAAACTTTCATTTTTAACTTATCAGAATAACTACTAACATTATCTGCAAATGCTTGGATTGCTTGTCCTAAAAGACCAGCTTTTCCAAAAGCACTACAAATAATCCATTCCTGATGACCTGCAGCTATTGCAGGAGCAGGAAAAGATGATACTGCTGTTGCAGCAGCACCAGCAATACCTGCTTTTTTTATAAAATCACGACGTTTGAGATTTTTTTTCATTTCTTCCTCCCTAAAAAATTATAATTGAGACTATCTTTAAAACTTATTAAATTAAATAAAATAATAAAGAAATTATGTATTTTATTTAAAAACTGTCAATACCGGTTTGATTTCTTCCAAGAATTAAAGAATGTATATCTTCTGTACCCTCATAAGTTTTGACAGTTTCTAGATTCATTAAATGTCTAATTACATGATACTCTTCCAAAAGACCATTGGCCCCCATCATATCTCTAGAATCTCTAATTATTTCAATGGCTTTTTTACAATTATTTCTTTTAAGAATACTTATAGCATTAATAATGTCTTTGTTTTTATCTTTTGCCCTTCCAGTATGAATACATGCACTTAATCCAATATTAATTTCTGTTTGCATATCGGCCAATTTTTTTTGTATTAATTGTTTTGATGCTAGTGGTTTTTTAAACATTATTCTATTCTCTGTATATTCTTTTGCTATTAACCAACAAATAGTGGCTGAGCCCATTACGCCCCAGGATATTCCGTAACGAGCGTTATTTAAACAAGAAAAAATAGATTTCCAACCATCAGTTTTTGGCAGAACTTTATTTTTGCTTACAGAAACATTATTTAAATTTATTTGCCCTGTAGGACTAATTTTTAAACTAGTTTTGTTTTTAATATATGAAGTATTAATTCCTTTCATATTTTT
>CETH01182632.1_pt1 | contig 14048 bp, 16 predicted proteins | sample 361461 | NCBI WGS metagenome assembly CETH01 (sample SAMEA2622695, study PRJEB7988) | marine metagenome | isolation source: saline water (ENVO:00002010), including
AAAAATAAAAATGTGAAAAATATTTTTTATTATATTTGATTATCCAAAATGACTACTAAAGAGTCAAATACGTCCATCCTCCCAAAGAAGACTATTAATAAAGAAAAAAATAATCTATCATCCTTAAAAAAATATCGTATTTGGAAGGATAATGAAGAAGAATCACTTAAAACCTTGTATAAGCAAGGTTTAGATATTTTCAAAATATCTGAATTAATTAATAGAACTCCATCTGCAATAGCAACTCGTCTTACAAATCTTAAAGTAATTGAACATTATTATATGGCACGTGGATATGATAAAATTATTCACAAAGATAATTTAAATAGTACTGAACAATTTCAATCTATTATAATAGAATTACAAGAGATAAGAAAAATAATTGAAAATATGCCTAAAACAATAGAACACTTGAAACAATAAATAAAATTTAAAATAAAAATATTTTTATTACAATTTCTTTTTTGAAACTTTTTGTGAGTTATGTTGTAATTCAAAACGTGCAGAAATATACATATATGCTAATATAAATAATACCAATGAGAAATAATAAAAATATAAATAATATTTAAATGCTGTTTTTTTATCATCTTGTGAGCACTCACATGCGATTTCTGTTAACTTTGCATTATATCTAAAGAATACAACTGATAAATAGATAAATAAAACTACTATTACTAATCCTAGTACATTTTTGATAAATCTAAAGAATACAATATTAGATAAAGATAATATTAATGACATCAATATACAAAATAAATAATATTTAATTAAATCTGCTAATAAAATTCTGTCATCATTAATAGCACATTCACATTCAGTCTTTTCTAAATCATATAAATATTGTAGCATTAAAGACATAAATATAATTGGAATCATAAAACTAATTATTTGGCCGTATTTTACTTTCATTTATTTTAATAAACATTTTTTATTATATTTTAATAAAAAATTATTTCAGTTTATTTATGTAAATTTATATGATTTTCTTTGGAACACATATCCATATAAAATTTATAAACAACTGGTACATTCATATTTGATGAAGCTAATATTTTATTTTGATGTAAATAATTTTTTATAAAAATTTTATTAGTATTTGGAACTTCTATTTTTCTTTCTTTATCAATATATAAATGTATTGGTTTTGTAATATGCATATAAAATGAAACCACATAATTATATATATCATTTAAATTTTGATATTCATTTAGAAAAAATATATATTTATAATCACAACATTTTTCAACACATATTTTAACACTAGCTTTTTCATAATTATATAATAACTCTTGATATTCTTGATTATCCATTTTAATAAAAATTTAAAAATTATTTTTATATAAAATTTGAAAATTATATTAAAAATTATATAACAGAAAAATGCTTTATTAAAATAATATAATGTCAGATACAGGTTTGACATTAACTGATATTAATTATTTTATTATAAATCCAGAATATTTATATAATTATCTTAAAACAGATTTTGAAACAAATTCTAAATTAATACAAAATATTATTGATAAGGATTTGAATGAAAATTTAATTAATAAATTATTAGATTTATTCAGAATTTATATATTGAAATATGGGACTTTTGATTTAAATCCAAAAATAATAAAAAATAAACATTATTATTTTTTACATCAGGCTAGAGAAGAAGCAAAGAAATCATTATTAAACCATAAACATGGTTGTATAATAGTGTATAAAAATAAGATAGTATCTACTGGTTATAATAAAAGTTCAATAAATAATAATAAAACATATATAAGCATACATGCTGAAATTGATGCTATTAGCAAATTAATAAAAAATAATAAATTTCAAAACAAGGGAACTAGAAATAATTGTTCATTATATGTTGTTAGAATACAAAATGGAACTAATAAATTAAAAATGTCCAAACCTTGTAAGAATTGTATTAAGAATATAAAAAAATATAATATTGGTATGATATATTATTCAACAAATGAAACTTTTATAGATGATTTAATATGTCAGTTTATAAAGGAGAGTATATAAATATTTAAGAAAGACTTAATATAATTATATATGTTTTCATCTAAGTTAAAAAACAATTTAATATATGAACTATTTTATGATGAAAAAGTTGGTTATTATAAAAAGAAGAAGACGATTTATAAAAAAAATACTCAATTAAATAATGAATTAAATACACATAAAAATAAAATAGATGAAATTTATAATGAAAATCCAAGTTTATGGGATGAGATAAAAAAATTTAGTAATGAATATGAATTTATATATACAAATAATCTAGACAATTTTAAAAATATATCAAATATATTTCCAATCAGTAGAAGTTATTTTAAATTATGGGAGATATTGCATGATTTTAAATTAATAGAGTTTACAGAAGATGAGTTATTTGTAAGTTGTCATTTAGCAGAAGGACCTGGTGGATTTATTGAATGTATATATAAATATATTAATAAATATATTACAGATGATTTTACAAATATTAATATATATGGAAGTACATTAATTTCAAAAAATTCTGCTATACCAAGATGGAAAATTAAAAAAAGTATTCAAACAAAGTATAATATTGTTTTAAATAATACATTAAAAGAAAATGGAGATTTATATGATATTGACCAGGTAGAAATGTTTATAAATAAAGTTGGAAAATATACATGTAATTTTTTAACTGCAGATGGAGGTTTCGATTTTAGTCAAAATTATAATAATCAGGAACAGAACTTTATAAGTTTATTTGTATCAGAAATTTATATTATTTTAAATTTGTTAAAAGATGATGGTCATGCAATAATTAAAATATATGATATATATTCCAAATATAGTATAAAAGTTTTATATATAATTAGTTTGTTCTTTGAAAAAATTTATATCGTTAAACCATTAACTAGTAGACCTGCAAATAGTGAAAAATATATATTAGGTTATAAATTCAATCAAAATAATGAATATGATTTTTATTTAAATATTTTAAAAAATATTATTATTAATAAGAATTTAGAATTTTTAAATAATAATAATATTATTGTTCAATTTCAATTTATTGAAAAAATATTAAATTACAATAAATGGTATACAAATAGACAAATCAGTTATATAGATAAAACAATAACTTATATAAATGAATATAAGGTTAAAAATAATATAGATTATCTTAATAATCTATATCAATTAAATAAGGATTATTGTATTGACTGGTGTAAAACATATAATTTATTAAAATTATAATATTTTTTATTCTTTCTTTTTATTCTTTTCCGCTTTACTTTTTTCTATTTGTGGTTTAATGTAAGCATCTACTAGAACTTGACCAATATCTTCTTCTCCTTTTCTTTTTGAAACTTTATTATCTTTAATATCATCAATTTTAGACAACATCATATTGAGAATTTTCATCTCTTTTGTATTACTATGTTTGAGGTCATTATTGATAATAATATTATATAGAAAATTATAATCTTGTTCAATATATTTATATTTTTTCAGATAATTGATTTTATCTTCTTTAGTATTTAAGCTAGAATTTTTAACTTCCTCAAAAACTGCGCGAATATTTAATTTTTGGATTTTTGGCGGAGGTCCTTGTTGTTGCATTATTAATATATGAATTATTATATATTTAAATTAATTTTTAACCTCATTTACTTTCAATAAAACTTGTAATTTGATATAAACAAGAGGCATATATAATATATTCAATTGATAACAATGGATATAAACCAAATAGAGTTAATATACAGCCAATATATTGAGGGTTATTAATTCCAATATTATATGGAAATGTTGTGATCCAAGGTAGATTATAACCGAATTTATTGCCATAATATACTCCAATTATCCCTATTTTATAATATACTGCTATGTTTAGAATTTGTCCAATAGTAATTAATATAAAATTATAAATATTAAAATTATTAACATAAGATATTAATGTATTATTTTGTATAGAATAATTTATAATTAAAATACATTGTGCCAATTTTTGCGACGATGATAATAAAGTCATTAAAAATATAGGATTTGTTCGTAAATAATAAGAAAATTTAATATATTTATCTGTATAATCCCATATAAAGAAATATAAAATATGTGTTAATGATGTTATGAAGTATAACATATTTTAATTTAAAAATTAAATAATTTTTAAATAATATATATATATAAATGAGTACATTACAATTTAGTGATTATGAATTTGAAAAGTATGGATATATGAAACCTAAACCACCTGCACTTAATGGTGGATTATATAGTGGAGAACCATTTAATGGAGCTCATGGTAATGTTCCAGTTCCAGCAGATGGTGAATATATGACAACACAAAACTTAAAAAGTGCAAATGGTCCAGTAGAGGGATTATTTCATTATCCTGGTTATACTAGACCAGGTAATAATAAGCAAGAATTACCAGGTACTAAACAATATAGTAATATACATAGTTTTAGATGTTTAAGCAATAAACATCTAATTAAACATAAGAATAACTCTCAAAATTCTATTCGTACAAATGGAACTAATGGTACATCGGTATCATCAAATAATATTGAACCTTTTACTAATACGCAAATATGTCTATTTAATTGTGATTCTAATACTAATAGCTGCCCTTGTCATGAAGATGACCCAGAACACCCTTGTTATGATACTACTTTACAAAACATAGATAGTAATATAGAATGTAAAAATAAAATATTTAATTATTGTTGTAATCAAAATCCAGATGATATGGTTTGTAAAAAATTAAAAGAAACTGAGCCTAATATGATGAAAAACATATGTGATAGTATTTAATTAAATCTTTGTAATAATTATGATAATGAATAATCATCATCTTCTTCTTCTGTCTTAATATCAGTTATAATTTCCAAAATACCTTTAAAAGATAACCCACCTGCTTTTAAAGTAGGTATCATTGTTCTTGGAGTTTTTTCAACTAAATGTTTAATATTATCAATCTCATCTTGTTCTAAATTATTTGCTAAAATAAAATTATCTAATTCATTTATTTGTGACATTAAATTACTGCCCAGTGAAGATGAACGGGACGACGAACGTGTAGATAACAATGCTGGTGAATTATTAGGAGAAATTCTTTTTTTACCAAAATTTTTCATTTTACTACTGAAAGAAGCTCTTTTTTTTATAGTATTTATTCCATAATATTTATTTATTTTATCACTTATTAAACTTAATAACTTTGTTATTTTTTCTTGCTCCATTCCTTTGCTTAAATCTACATAAAATTGGTCTTTATACATCTTATAAATCCAATTATCTTCATTTTTATCATTATTTTCATTATATGGAAAATTATCCTCTGTTAATACTAATATAAAATCTTTTTGTTTACCTATTATCAATTCACTTTCATTTTTACAATTTTTTGATTTTTTATAATCACTTGACAAAAATACTATAACCAAAAAGGCATCCTCTATTGCATTATTCATAGCTTCAAATATATTACCACTCATACCATCTGTATCAATCCATTTAGGCACATTTTCAAATTCTTTATGTATTATATCATATATATGACGAACGTTATGTTTATGTTCCCATGAATATGAGAACATTATATGTTGATTCTTATCTTCTTCTAGATTATTTTTATTGTTCACATCTATTTCCATCTTATTATATACTTTTTGTTTTTTTATAAATCTTTTTTTATAAATATTTTTTTCAAATTTTTTTACTAAAATATACATTTCAATACTCTTAAATCGTATTAATATTTTATTTAAATTTAATAGTTTCTTTTCTTATTAATTTCATTATTTCATTAAATTCGTTATTTAATATTAATGGAATATATTGCTTAAATATTGATGCGTTCTTATTTCCATTTGATAAATAAAATCCATATCTGGCATATTTTAATATAACATCATTATTATTATATTTTCCAATTGATGATGGTAAAGCAGTTAATAATTTAATATCTTTCTTTTTAATATCTTCTATATCTTTATTGGTTGCTTTTAAGTATGGTACTAATGATATATATTTAGTTTTCTCGTCTTCATTATTTTTAAATGATATTACTGGTCCATATTTAGCAATACGAATTGTATATTCTATATTATTAGTTTTAATTTTATTTTCATAAGATTCTATTTTTACTTTGTTATTTTTCTTTGCATTTGTTTCAACTTGTTTTTTAACATCATTTATATTTTTTGAGAATTCTTCATAGAACTTATTCATAACTGATAAAAACTTTTTATTACCTTCCGCAATTTTATCAAAATCTTCTTCTAAATCTGATGTAAAATTAACATCAACAATATCTGGAAAATTTTTCATCATAAATTTATTTATTATAATCCCTACATCATTTGGAACTAATTTAGATTTCTCATCAGTAATATTTTTTTTTACTTTCTCTTCACTTATTTTACCCTTTGATGATAACTTAAAATGAACATATTCTTTTTCTTCTCCTAACATATCCTTTTTCTCAATATATCTTTTATCATATAACTTACCTAATATAGAAGAATATGTTGAAGGTCTTCCAATACCTTCTTTCTCTAATACCTTAACAATAGATGCTTCTGAAAAACGTGCTGGAGGAGTTGACCAAGTATTACGAGCATTTATTTCAATCATTTTTAACTTTTTGCTATTTGATTTAATATCTTCAACATATTTATCTAAATTAAAATTACTATTAGATTTTTCACCATATACAATCATATAACCTTCAAAATAGTATATTTTAAATTTACCTACAAAACATTCATTTTTAGAAAATGACGAATTTTTAATACATATTTTCACTTCATAATATTTTGCTGGTTTCATTTGAGAAGCAATAGTTCTTTTCCAAATAAGAGCATATAATTTTTTATGTTCCGCTTTAATTTTTCCACTTGTTTTAACATCTTCTGGTTTTAAATTAATATTTGTAGGTCTAATGGCTTCATGTGCTTCTTGTGAATTTTTAGATTTCTTACCTGCACGAGTTATATTTAGGTAATCTTTATCTTTTGTATTATAATTATCTTTTATATGTTTCTCAACTTTTTTTAGAAAATCATCAGATAAATTGTAAGAATCTGTTCTCATATAAGTAATTAAACCTGCTTCATATAATGCTTGTGCTACTCCCATAACTTGTTTAATTGACATCTTTAGTTCCCCTGATGCGGTTTGTTGTAATGAGGAAGTTATAAATGGTGGTGGTGCTTTACTAGATTTATTTGAAGTTTTTACATCATCTAATGAATATTCTTTTGTTAGTTTCTTTAAAAATTTTAATACTTCTTTATCAGTCTTAAATTTATGGAGAGAATCATTTACTTCGTATTTAGCATCATCAATATCGTATTTATCTATTTTAAAATTACCAGATACTGTATAATAAGAGGATGTTTTGAATTGTTGTATTTCAGTTTCTTTATCAATTATAATTTTAAGAGTAGCACTTTGAACTCTACCTGCACTTAATGAAGTCGATGTATTGAATTTCTTCCATAATAATGGAGTAATATGAAATCCTACAATTCTATCTATAAAACGCCTTGCTTGTTGAGCATCTACTAAATCACTATCAATATTACGAGGGTTTAATACTGCGGTTGTTATAGCATCTTTAGTAATTTCATTAAATGTAATTCTTTTAGGTTTCTTTAATTTAAAATGTTCTTTAATATGCCAAGCAATTGCTTCTCCTTCTCTATCCATATCAGCTGCTAACCAAATAGTATCACTTTTTTTAATATTATCCTTTAAATTCTTTATAGACTTTGCAGTAAAATCATTTTCAATTAAAATATAATTAGGTTTAAATTTATCTTGTATATCAATTCCATTCTTTTTATCTAAATCTCTTATATGGCCAAAACTAGCAATAACATTGAATGACCCTAATTTTTTTAATTCATCTGCTTCATTTAGATATTTTTTTATAATCTTTGCTTTTGCGGGACTTTCTACAATTACTAAATTCTTAGTCATTTATTTAAAAATATATAAATTAATATATTCAAATTTTTTAAATTAATATAAATTAATAATAATGAAACGAAATACTTTTATAATTATTATATTAATTATTGTAATGTTATGTTGTAGTTGTTGTTCATATAAAGAAACTTATGCTAATGATAATTTGTATTGGACACAAAACTGGAATACTAATGTATTAGATAAACTAAATGAAATTTTACAAGAACAAAGAGATTCGCAAAATAATGTTTCTAATTTTCTACAAAAAATATTAGATAAATTGAATTATGTTGCTGGATATAAAAAACTTTATAATTATAATGAAGATAAACGTATAGTACAAATTGAAAATATTACTGAATCTAATGATATTATAGAAGAACTTAATATATTAGGCTTAGCAATATTATATAAAAATGAAATTAAAGATTTAGAAGATGATAAAATTGATAATTTAGATAAATATAAAAATATAATCAAAACTAAATATTTAATTGATAATGAAGTAATTACTGCTTCAATTGATGATAGAGCTTATAAAGAGGTTGAATTTAAACCTCCTAGTCCAGATCCGAAATATCCTAAAGATACAAATGAACTTTATTATAATGAGAATATTGTTCCAATACTTGATAAAGAATTAGGTTCAAAAACAACCAATATATTAATTGAATTAAAAACTACTGAAATTGAATCTAGAAAATCAATGCAACCAGAAATATATATAATGGATGATGGTGAAATTGATAAAAATGTAGATAATCAAATTTATTTAAATAATAAATTTAAGAAAAAATTTAAGCAAAGTGTAGACGAATATAATATTGAATTTACAAATACGAATATATTAAAAGCTAAAGTTAAAGAGGATTTTGAAAGTGGATTTTATTTAGGAGATGGTTCATATAATATTAAAAGAGCAGATTATGAAAATGAATTTGGTATAAATCAATCATAATTTTAATCTTCTTAAACTTGTTTTTTCCACTTTACCACGATTATTAAATATCTCATTCACTTTTTCTAAATCTGTTTCATTATCTTTAAAAATATCTTGTAATTTTTGCTTAATTAATTTTTGTGTTAATGGTTCTTTTACAAATGTTTTTTTATATCTTATAATACCTTCTTTTGTATTTAAATCTTCAATATTATATCTTACCATAAAATCCAATATTTTTTCATTAAGTTCTTTTTTTTTTACTTTTAACACTTTTGAAGCAGCTGCTAATCTTTTCATTTGATTATCAAAAGTCATCCAATTTTGTACATTTTTTTTAAATTCTTCTAACATTATTTCATTCATACTCTCAGTCATTTGAGATTCATCAATTGCAACGTCATGATTCAGAATATTATCAGCTAAATCAGATTGTGGTAAATTATTATTTAAATGATTAGCTGAAGCATAATCTCTAATTAAATTATCACTCATTTAAGTTAAAATACTTAATTATTTTTAAATATTTTTATTACAAAAATTATAATTATTAATATAAATGAGTAATACGGAATTAAGTTTATATGAGCAATCTATGAAATACAATTGTGAAGGAATTAAATGTTTAGAAACTGCACAACGTGAAAAAGATATGGGAGAATTGAAAGAGGCTATTAATTGTGGTGCAAATAATACTAGGCAAATTAGAAATGTGGATCATGAGCGACCAATGATGTTTCCAGAATACAGATTTCAACATCTAAATTATTGTACAATCCATAAATTAGATGGATATAATGTATGTAAAGATTGTAAAAGTTGTGCTTTTGAAAAAAATATTCAGATAAAAAAATAATTTAATGAACTGAGGATATTATTTTTAATTATATTTTATTAAATTAATAAAATATGAGTAAAAAACAAGAAATTCAAAATTTTTTAATTAAAAAATATCCATCATATGTTTTTGAAAAATCTAATGTACCAAATGTGCCAAATGCTATTATGATAAAGATTAATGATAAAAACTGTTGTTATAGATTAGTTGCTCATATTGCATATGAGTTATGTGAAGAAGATGGTATAAATTCTATTTATTTAAATTTTATAAGAGTTGAAAATGAATATGAGGGTAAAGGATTATCTAAATATGTCATGGGATATTTCATAGGAGATTTAATAGATAAATATGGGGAAATTTCAATTTCACTACAAAATGCAACAAATGATTTTATTAAATTTAATGTTCAAAAGTGTAATAGAATGAAAACACAAGTTAGAGCATTAACAAATAATCGTAGTATTGTATTACCTCGAAATTCTAAACTAAGAAGTGGTAAAGTAAGAATTGATAAAAATTATTGGAAAAAATTTGGATTTGAATTTAAAGATGATGACCCAAGTGAAATGGAATATACTGGTAGTTTAACTAGTCTATATAATAAATTGGTAAAAGAGATTAATAAGGATTTCGGTTTTTTAACATTTCTATTTGGAGGTAGTGAATATATCAAAACCAAAAATGGTCGTAGAAAAATACATGTAGGTAAAAGAGGAGGTAAGTATTATATGATGAATAATAAAAAAGTGTATATTAAGTGAAGTAAATTGTTATATGTAATTGATATAAAAAAATGTGAAATTTTTCTAGGTATTTTTAAATAAACATATAAACAATAGAGAAAATGCCTTGTAGTATTTGCCGAAAATATGGACACAATAGACTGACTTGTAAGTCTTTTAACGAAATCCAAAAGGGAAATGTCTCAGACTCTGACTCAGACTCTGACTCAGACAACACTTGTATATCTGATAGTGAAGGTGAAGATAATATTAAAAGTTCTAATATTAATATATTAAATAAAAAATGTATTATTGATATATCTGATGAGAAAAGTATTGTTGATGATTTAGATTTCAATAAATTAAATCTAAATGATTCTGAAAAAAAGAAAGAAACATTTAATTTGATAAAAGAGAAACTTCGTGAACGTTTCACTATAGATGTTATTAAAGGATTGAAAACAAAGTCCGGTAAAACACAATCATCTGAAAGAAACTATATACGGGTAATTCAAAATGTGTTGGATGAACTAAAATTTCCATACACTAAAGCAGGTTCACAACAATCAAAGGATTTCAGAAATATTAACAATACTGGTTTAAACTTAGAAGGAAAAAAAACTGATTCATTTAATATATTTTGTAATGATACTTGTCCTTGTTCTGATATTGAGTATATAGTAATCTTTACTGGAACAAAGTACAAAGTAAAGAAAAACATAAAACCGCAAATTATTTTTATCAATGGTAATGATATCATACAAGATTGTGGATGGTTAAATGAATTTAAAAGAGAACTTAAAATGTTATTGGATAAATATTGTAGAGGTAAAAATAAAAAAAGAATGAAAGGATTATTAAAAGTTTATGTTAGACCAACATATCAATTTAGTATCAAAACATTACTTAAAAACTAATAACAATAATAATTTATTACTAATATTTAACATTGTTTAAAACTTCAACTTCCACCTAATTTAGAATAGCTTTTATAACTATTTCGATTAGTGGTGGTGGTACGGCATTTCCAATTTGTATAATTTTTTTAGTATCATTTCCAGCGATTTTATAATCTTCTGGAAATCCTTGTATTTGTTTTAATTCATCTGGTAAAAAAGTTCTTAGGAAATATCCTTTTTTATTTTGTAATGGTACAAATAATCTTGGTTGTCTTGCGTAAGTACATATGATAGTTTTTGCCGGTCTTCTTATATCTACTATTTCCCCATGAATAGATGAATCTCTTTTACCAAATGATAATCGTCTTGGATATGTTTTATCTTTATATACATAATCTTTATCCTTCGCTAATAATTTGAGATTTGGATGTGGTTTATTTTCATCTTCTTTATTATCCATATCTTTTAAAATACATTCTTCTGGTATAGTTGTCATATCAAAATCATCTTTTTCTATTTTAATAGAACCTTTCATATCAAATTTAACAATATTTTTTAAATTTAATTGTTTTGATAATTCAATATTTTCTTCTGGAAATTCAAATAATTTATTTAAATCTTTTCTAATACCAACAATAATTAATCTTTCTCTTTTTTGAGGTATACCATATAAATGAGCTTTCATTATTTTATAAGATACATCATAACCTAAATCTTCAAATTCTTTTACAATTACATCTATATATTTTTCATCATCAGATGTTTTTCTTGATAATAATCCCTTTACATTTTCACCAATTATATATTTTGGATTAATTAATTTTGTTGCTCTTACAAATTCTTTAAATAATGTATTACGAGGGTCGTTTTTCTTTTTTTGACCTCCATTGCTAAACCCTTGACAATTATGAACTATTGTATTTTCTACTATATAACTATTATCATTTTCTACCTCAAAATTATAAACTATTTCATTTTCTACATTTGTTTTTTCTATTTTAAATGGCGCATACCATACATAACCATTTTCTATAAATGATGAATATTTTCTTTTAGTTTCTCTTATATAACCTTCAATTTGATATGTATCTCTTTGATTAACTGTTCTACCTTCAATTATTGTTGTTTTAGGACGAATAGATTTATTTATTGAAAATAAATGCCCTAATTTCAAATACAATCTTTGTAATCCAAATGCTAAATTATATGATACTGTTGTAAATGAATAACATTCATTTTTATTTATAGATCCATCGGCAGTTTTATAACCATCTATAAATTCTTTTACAAATTCTATAGGAGCATCTTGTACCCATTCAGGTATTAATTTACCATGCGCATATTTACCAAATTTTTTTAAAATATTAAACCATACAAAATTAGAACAACCATATTTATTACATTTATCTCCAGATGGACATTTTTTATCAGTCAAATTTAATATATTATTTATTCTATTAAGAACATATTCATTATCATTATTATTTATAGCAAATCTTATTTTATGCATATTCCTTCCATCTATCTTTTTGGTTTCTTCTATCCATCCATCGCCTATAAAATAACCCATCATAAACCACATATCTGGATTATCTAATTTTATTTTAATTAATTCTGATTTATGTTGATTAATTATCTTTTCAAAACTGAATTCAGGTATAATATTATTATCATTAATTTTCATTCCAAAATAATCATTGTTAGTTAATTCAAATGCTTTTTTCCATTTTGGTTTTTCAAATGTATATGTATATTTGTTTAACTGACTATTCCATAATCTATTTTTTGTTCTTGTATAAAATGGATGTTCTTCAGTACAAGTTATTAATGATGGATGATATTTTATTTTAATATTGTATAATTCACCAATATAATTTTTTTGTTGTAAATTGATAATATTTTGAAATTTACCAGTGTGAGTCATTAAAGTATCAGTTAAAATAACATCTTCAATATTTTTATATCCATTTTGAGTTAGAACTTTTGTACCAGCAATAAAACATGGAAACCCCGCAAATATTAAATCAACATTATTATATTTTAAGAATTCTTCATCTTTAGTTTTAGTAATATCACCATCTCCCAATAATTTACAATTTTTAAAATTTAAATCATGTGATTCTTGAAATACTTTTTCCTTTTCTGAATAAGCTACTAAATTAAAACCAGAATTAACTATTGCTAATGAATCACCACCCATTCCAGAAAACAAACTAATAGCATTTAATTCTTTCTCTTTTTCATCACTTTCTTCGTTATATTTTTTTATTAAATCTATTATTTGATGTTTTCTTTTATTACTAAAACCTCTAATATTATTATCGCGACAATATTGTTTTAATTCTTTTAGAGTTTTATTTTCAATATCTACCATATTTTAGTATATATAAAAATTATACTCTAAATTCTTTTTTTCAAATTTTAAAAAATTTAATAAAAATAAAAATCTTAATTTATAGTAATTGTATCAATTTAATTAAAAAACAAAAATGTGAAAATATTAAATATAAATTAGTTGTTTAAGTATAAATGTCATATTATACTAAAAATGGTGATTATATTAGAAATCCAAGTGCATATGCTAAAACTGGTGCTCCTATGTATAAAACAAAATATGACAATAGTCAAAACATAAACAAGAAGCATGATATTTACAAATTAAATTTAGAAAATGGTAAAAAATA
>CETH01054450.1_pt1 | contig 14046 bp, 10 predicted proteins | sample 361461 | NCBI WGS metagenome assembly CETH01 (sample SAMEA2622695, study PRJEB7988) | marine metagenome | isolation source: saline water (ENVO:00002010), including
GGCAAATGTTAAGTTTGGCTTAGGTGGAGAGTATTTATTTTCAAGAGATATAGGTGATAAAAAATTTAATGCAAGTGGTTTATATTTACTTTTACGATATGCGTATGGCAAAAAATGGAATAGTTATCTAAGATTAGGATATAACAGAATTAGTGGGATTCAAGATAAAGATAGAAATGGCCTTTTATGTGGTTTTGGTGTTGATTATAAATTAAATGATAAATGGTATTTTGAAACTGGCTATCATATTTTATCTACAAATGAAACATATGCTTCCAGAATTGCATGCTCTATTTCAAGGCATTTTAAGAAAAAAGATGATAAGTAACTATAAAAAATATAAAATTGTAATAATTTTTATATTTTCATCATTTATTTTTTCTAAAAGTCAATCAAGAATAACAACTACATTTGATTTATTAGATCCATATATAATAACTAAAACAAATATTAATGATCAAAATGATATCATTACTATATCAGATAATATTTCTGGATTAAATTTTTCAACTGACTACTTGGTCGTAAATACAAATATATTTAATATGTATGTAGGTGGTGAATTTATGATAGGAAGAAAGTCTATATCTACTATGGCTTTTCATAGTATATATTTAATGCCTGCAATTTCAATTAACAAACTGTTATTTTCAACTCGTTTTGGCTTTACACATTTAAATACTGATGATCCTGATTTTCTATTTAAATGGAATGGATTATTAACATCTATTGGTATTGAGTATCAAGTATCTAATAATATGTCACTAGGGGTTTCATTTACTTCTTATGATATGAATGATAAAGTAAGTGAGGGTAGAGAACTTGATCTTATTTATGAAAAAATAGGTTTATCTATTATATATGGATTTGCAATGTCTAATAATAAGGAGAGAAATGAAAAAAAATAATTTACATTGGCAGGTATTATGTGCAATGATACTTGGTTGCTTTTTAGGCTATATTTTTAAAACCATTCCACAAAACATGATTGTAGATTCTTTATATCAGATGATCACATTATGTGGAGTATTATTTATTAGATTATTGAAAATGATTATGGTCCCTCTTATTTTAACTTCTATAATTATTGGAGTATCTTCCATAAAATCAGGTAAAAAAGTTGGTAGATTAGGAGTTAAAACATTTTTTTATTATTTATGTACAAGCTTAGTTGCTATTATTATTGGGCTATCATTATCTAATATAATGCAACCTGGTATTGGAGCAACAATTGTAGAAAATACGAGTTTTGATCCTTCTAAAATTCAAACCTCTGCATCAACAGCAGATATTTTGATTAGAATGATTCCTACAAATCCATTTCAAGCTTTAGCATCTGGAGATATGCTTGGCATTATATTTTTTGCAATATTTTTTGGATTTGTTTTGAATATGATTGATTCTAAAAAATCATCAAGTTTAAAAAATGGTATTGATGCGATTTTTCAGGTTATTATGAAAATCACACAACTTATCATTAAATTATCTCCAATAGGTGTTTTAGGGCTTATGACAAAAGTAGTTTATACATCGGGTTTTGATATATTTGTTAATCTAGCAAAATATATGCTTACTATTGCATTAGGATTATCAATCCATTTATTTATTGTTTTGCCAATAATTATTTTAATTTTTATTAAAACAAATCCATTAAATCATTTTAAAGCTATTGCCTCAGCAATGCTTACTGCATTTTCAACAAGTTCATCAAATGCAACTCTTCCAGTTACTATGAAATGTGTGAGAGATAATGTAAAAGCATCTAATGAAGTCACTAGCTTTGTATTACCAATGGGCGCAACTATAAATATGGATGGTACAGCGCTTTATGAATGTGCAGGCGTATTATTTATATCACAGGTTTTAGGTGTAGACTTGAGTTTTAATCAGCAAATGATTGTTGTCATTACTGCTCTTCTTGCTTCAATAGGAGCAGCCGGAATTCCAAGTGCTGGACTTGTGATGATATTTATTGTAACAAGTGCTGTAGGGTTAAATGATCCGCAAGTAGGTATTATTATTGGTGCGATGCTCGCAATTGATAGACCTCTTGATATGTTTAGAACTATGGTAAATATTTCAAGTGATAGTGTTGGTGCGGCAGTAATTGCTAAATCTGAAGGGGAAGATTTATATTAAGCTAATTGCTTAATTGTATTTTCAATTTTTTCTTTAATAATAAGATCTTTAGAAGCATCAATAACAACTTCAATTATTTTAACTCCTTTTAATAAAGATATTTTTTTTAATTTTTTTTCTATTTCATCATTTTTGAACTTATAGTATTTAAGTTTATATAGATTAGCTAAATCTTTTATTTTTGTACTAGGAGGTGTAATCCAATATTTTTCAAATTGTTTTATATTTTTACTACCATAATCAATTTTTGAAAAAATTTGACCCCCTTTATTATTTATTACAATGATAGTTAAATCAATAGTTTTAGAAGATTTTATATGAAACGCATTTGTATCATAGAATAGGCTAACATCTCCAATAACTAAAAAATTTCTTGAAAGATTATTTGTTTCAGCTATTCCCATAGCTGTTGATGTAAGGCCATCAATACCACTTGCACCTCTATTTGAAAAAATATTTACTTTAGTTTTAAATTTGCCACTAAATTGATCAAAGGTTCTTATAGGTGTTGAGTTTCCAATAAATAAACAGTCTTCCTGTTCAAATATTGTTTGTAGTGCTCTTATAAGATTTGGCTCATTATTTTGTTTGCTATTTTGAGTATTAATAATTTTCTCTATAGATGATTCTAGCATATCGATGTGATCAATCCATAATTGATCTGTTGAATTTTTAGATGAAAATTTTATAATAGTATTATTTAAAGTTGATTTAATAATATTTTTACAATCATCATTAAAATTTCCATAGGGTTCTAGTAAAAATGTATGATTCTTATTTTTATTTAAAAAATGACATAGCTTTTTCGATGTAGGTTTTCTTCCAAAGCGTAAAATAAAATCAGGTTTAAATTTTAAGTGTTCTATATAATGATTGTAATAAACTTTTATTTTTTCAGATTCTATATGTCTCATATCTGATAGAATATCAGTAAATATTGGACTATTTATTTTATTAGCTAATGTTAATATTTTATTGGAATCATTTTGAGATAATCCTCCGCAAATGATAAGAGGCCTTTTGAATAAGGGAAGAGTAATGCTTACCTTTTTAACTTTATTTTTAAGGTTTTTTGGAATATATGAAATTAATTTTTCTGTTTTATCAATTAAAGGCTCATCAAAACGAATATTAAAATGAATTGGACCATTTATTTTTTTTGTATTAAACATTTTATCTATTTTCTTTAATGTCCCTATAGATCTTTTATAGCCAATATCTAATGCATGCTTTGTATAATTTCCATAGATGTTTTTTTGATAGATGGTTTGATTTTCTCCGGTATTTAATAAAGACTTAGGTCTATCTGCAGTTATGATAATAAGTGGTATCATACTCATATAGCCTTCTATAATAGCTGGAAATAAATTTGCAGTAGCTGTTCCAGAGGTTGTTAAAATTACAACAGGAGATTTAGTTTTTTTTGCTATTCCAAGCCCGAAAAAAGAAGCAGATCTTTCATCAATATGACTATAGCATTTTAGTTTAGAATGATTTGTGAACTCATAAATGAGCGGAGTATTTCGTGATCCAGGAGATATGCATACATGTCGTACTCCTTTATTGTATAAAAGGTTTACAAGTTGCTTTGACCAAGTTAAATTTGATTTAATATTTTTCATTACACATTATTACAATTAATTAATATTAATGATAATTTAGATGTCATAAATTTAAAACATGAAAAAATCAATACTTACTATAATTTCATTATTTGCATTATCTTTCTGCCAAATTCAGTATGGAGGAAGTCCTAAATATTTAGATATTAGAGAATTTGATGTAAATGTTGTTATTCCTAATTCAAATAATATTATTGATAGAAATTTTGACCCTATGGTATTCCAATATGGCGTTGAATATGATCTTGATATTAATGTTTTAAATGAGGCTACATCTATTTATGAAAATAATGAAGTTACATATTTACTAAGTTTCTTTTCAAAGGGTGCTTATGGAATTGGTTTGAATTTTGATCGATTTTATCTAAGTAAAAATTCTGAAATGTTTATTTACGATGAAGAGCGTACCTATTATTTAGGAGCATTAACAAATCAAAATAATAAATCTAATAATATTTTTTCAACATCAATTATTAAAGGTGAAACAATTATTTTAGAGCTTACAGTACCAGTTAATGAGGTTGATGATATTCAATTGCATATTGACTCAATTATTCATGATAGTACAGATATATTAAATTATTATGGTACTCATAATGATAGCTCTAGAGAAGATTGTAATACTAATGTTATATGTTCTCAAGGAGATGATTGGAGAGAGCAAATTAATGGTGTTGTAAGAGTTTCTATGGGATCAGGTTTATGTTCAGCTTCTGTTATTAATAATACTGCTAATGATAGAACACCTTATGTTTTATTTGCTGATCATTGCGTGAGTGGTAGTGCAAGTGGATATGTATTTTATTTTAATTATCAAAGTACTAGTTGTCTTGGTACTTCTGGATCTTTAAATCAAAGTTTGAGTGGTTCAACACTTTTAGCTTCAGAAGATATAAATTCAGGACCAGATTTTGCATTATTAGAAATGTCTTCAGATATTCCTGAAGAATACAACCCATTCTATGTTGGTTGGTCAAGACAAACAACCCCACCACAAGAGGCTGTTGGTATTCACCATCCAGGAGCAGATATTAAAAAGATTTCATTTACAACAGATGTTGTTTCTTCTGGAGGAACTGGAAATAATTATTGGGAGTTTAGGTATGATGATGGGAGAGTAATTCCTGGTTCATCTGGATCTCCGTTTTTTGATGAGAATAAAAGACAGGTTGGAATAGCAAGCTATATTTATACAAATTATTGTGATCCTTCACCTGATTGTTATTGTTCACAACAATATGATCATGGTTATGGTCGTTTTGATCGGGCATGGGGTTTAGGTTTAAGCCAGTATTTAGATCCACTTAATTCTGGAGTGCAAACTTTAGATGGAATAAGTAGTAGTGGTATTGGAATTGTTCATGATTCTTATGAAGATGTACCATTTGAGAATAGTAGTTTAACATTTTCTGCAACTGTAACAGCATATTCTGGATATATCGATGCGGTTGAGCTTATTTATGATTTAGGTGATGGTTGGAGAGCAGAAGAAATGAGTCCTATACAATTAGGTTCTGATACTTATAGAACAACTATTGATGAGCTTTATGATGGTATGTTAATAAAATATTATATATCAGGTGTTAATTCTGAAGGGATTGTGCAAACATATCCAAATAATGCTCCTGATAATTCAATATTATTTATTTTAGGTGATTTACCTAATCTTTATGCAAATGATTTTGAATCATCTGATGTGTGGACTATTGGAGATTCTTCAGATACAGCTACAGCTGGAATTTGGGAATTAGCAGTTCCAGAAGCATCATTTAATGATCAAGGTTTTCAAGTTCAAACAGGATTAGATCATACGGAAGATGGAAGTATGTGTTACGTAACAGGAAATGGTTATGAGTTAGACCCTTCAACAAATCAAAATAGTGCAAGTTTTGATGATGTTGATGGTGGTTATACTACATTATATAGTTCGACCTATGATCTTACATCAACAGATAATGCTATTGTTACTTATTGGAGATGGTATACTAATGATATTGGAGATAATGGTAATAGTGATAAGTGGGTAGTAAGTGTATCTGATAATGGAGGGTCCTCATGGGTAGATCTTGAAAATACATCTATTTCAAATGCTAGTTGGGTTAAACAGAGATTTTTTCTAACAGATTATATTAATCTAACCTCAGAGGTTTTATTTAGATTTGTTGCAGAAGATATTTTTAATACTGGAGATGCAGGATCTGGTGGATCACTTATTGAAGCTGCTGTAGATGATTTTACTATAGAATTTGTTCCTGATGATTCTGGTGTTTATGGTGATATTAACTTTGATGGTTCTGTAGATGTATTAGATATTGTTACTCTTGTAAGTATAATACTTGGAACAGATTCTTCTAATTCAATGGCTGATTTAAATGGTGATGGCGATATTAATGTCCTTGATGTAATATTGATTGTCAATCTTATATTAAGTTAATTTTTAAAAAAACTTAATATATGACTAAGTTTTAAAGTTGTTTCTTCCCACTCTTTTTTAGCATTTGATTTTGATATTATTCCACTTCCTGAAAATAGTATTATATCTTTATTTTTAATAAGAGCTGATCTAATGGGAACATAAAATTCGCCATTACCATTGTTATCATATAATCCAATACTTCCACCATACCAACCTCTGTTTATTTTTTCATATTTATTGATTATTTGAAGTGCATCTTTGTTTGGATCTCCAAGTAGAGCTGGTGTTGGATATAGTTTTGTCAATATATCTAATACATGTGATTTTTGTTTTAGTTTTCCTGATATTCCTGTGTATAAATGATATATATAAGATAGATTTAATATCTTAGGTGTTTTAGGTATAGTAATAGTTGTTGTAATGTTTTTCATTTCTTTCTTGATATGTTTTATAACAAAATTATGCTCAGCTATTTCTTTACTATTTACTATATGATTTTTATTTTTAGCACTGCCAGCTATAGCATCAATGGTAAAAGATTTATTATTTAATTGAATTATTTTTTCAGGTGTTGATCCTATAAATAAATTGTTTTTACTAAATGATATAATAAAATTTAAACAATTTGAGTGTTTTTTATTTAGATAGTAGATTAATCCTAATATAGAAATATTATTTGATAATGAATATTTTACAATTCTTGATATCACAACTTTATTAAGCGTTGTCTTTTGTATGTTTTTTATAATTGCATTAATATCTTTTATGTAGGTCTTATAGTTAGGTTTTTCTGAGTTTATTTTTACATTTGAATTTATATTTTTTGTTATTTTTTTTCCATTATTAGATACAAGATTTACATAACGATTATATTCTTTTATAATTGATGAAGGAAGGATATTTTTATCAATTTTTCTAATATAGGTTATTTTTATTGTATTATCTAATTGTGATATTAATAATTTTGGAATTACCATTTCTCCTTTTGGTATCCTTTTCCAGGGGTATGATCTTTTTTTATCTAAATCAAAGGAGGCTCCGCCAAGAAATATCAAATTTTTATCTGTATTGCTTATAATATTATATTTATTCTTTTTTAGATGAATTAATTCTTTTTTAGATTTTATTTTATCAGATAAGGTTTGCCCAACCCCAATATAGCACTTGTTGTCAGGAAAATTCATATATATGAATTTTGATTTATACGATAGATTGTATATAATATTATCTAGATTACATGATATAGTTTGAGTGTATTTTAATAAAACAGGAACATTGGAATCATTTTTTTGATTGTATGCGTGTTTTAAAAGTTCTTTAAAATTCTTATGTTTCATTTTTTAAGATAATCTAATATATAAATCTATTTAAAATTGCTTAGCTATAGAATGTATATTTTATAGTCTTTATAACTATTTAAAAATAATATTATGTCTAAATTTATTCATCAAGGTAGTGATAAAAAAAATTATGTCAGAGAAATGTTTAATGATATTTCCGGTAGATATGATTTATTTAATTTAATCTCTAGTTTTGGAATTGATAGGTATTGGAGATATAGGCTTATCAGTAAATTTAATTTAAATAGTTCAGATAAACTTATTGATATTGCTACAGGTACAGGTGATGTAGTCTTTGGCATACATAAAAAATTTAATAATGTTTTGATTGGATTAGATATAGCAGATAAAATGATTGAACTTGCTGATAAGAAAAAAGAAAAAAAAGGATTATTAGATTCTGATATTTCTTTTATTCAAGGTGATGCTGAAGATTTAGGATTTGCAGATAATTCGTTTGATGGTTTGACAATTGCATTTGGCTTTAGAAATTTAGGCGATTATGATAAAGGTTTATCTGAATTTTTTAGGGTATTAAAGCCTGGTGGAAAAATAGCTATATTAGAATTCTCTCAACCAACCTCTAAATGGTTTATTCCATTATTTAAATTCTATTTTAATAAAATCGTACCCATCCTAGGTTCTATTTTATCACGGAAGGATGCTTTTTTATATTTGCCAGAGTCTGTTGATTATTTTTTGAAACGAGATGAAGTCTGTAATAAAATGAATACTATAGGTTTTAAAGATATTGCATTTACAGACCATACTTTTGGGGTAGCAACTATTTATACAGGCATTAAGTCATGAACAAACAAAAATTATTAGCTCAATTATCTATGGTTATAACAACTATGATATGGGGTATTACATTTGTTATGGTCAAAGAAGCATTAAATGACGCTCCGCCTTATATGTTTGCATCTTTAAGGTTTGGATTAGCTTTTGTTCTTGGTTGTATTTATGTTAATAAAGGTATCAAGGATATAACTTCGAATGAAATGTATGGTGGTCTTATATGTGGATTTTGTTTGTTTGTTGGTTATGCTTTTCAAAATTTTGGATTAATGGAAACCAGCCCTAGTAAATCAGCTTTTATTACCAGTGTCAGTGTTATTTTAGTCCCTATTATTTTAGTTTTATTTAAACTTAAAAAAGTAAATATGCGTATATGGATTGCTGTTATTTTAGCGATTATTGGATTGTATATCCTGTTAAACCCTACTGGAGGAGGAATTAATATAGGTGATCTATTAACGTTTGGATGCGCTGTATCTTTTGCTGTTCATGTTATATGTCAAGATCGTTATTTATCATTTGGTGCAGGTATATCAAAGTTATTTTTAACTCAAATGATGTTTGTGACATTGTTTTCTTGTTTAGGTGTATTTGCTTTTGAAGGTGTTATAATTACTATATCAGAAAGACTTATTACAGCTATTTTAGTTACAGGTATATTTGCTACATTTGTTGCTATTATGTTTATGGTCTGGGCTCAAACTATTTTAGGACCTAATCAAACAGCTATTCTATTAAGCCTAGAGCCTGTGTTCGCTGCTTTATTTTCAACATTTTTTGCTGGTGAAATCTTAGGATTGTATGGCTGGATAGGTGGTATGATAGTTGTACTTGGTGTTATAAGTTCAGAAATTTCTTTTTCTAAGAAAACCGTTTGATATAACCTTAGAATATCCCTAAAATACTTACGATAAACTTACGAGTAAGTATGGATGTAAAGAAAAATAATATTTATAAAGCAAATAATAATGTATCTAGACCTATTGGATTGCATTTAACCTCTATTGAAGCAGGTTTCCCTTCACCTGCCGATGATCATTTAGATATAACTCTTGATTTAAATGAATACTTAATTAAGCATCCTTCTGCTACATTTTATATTTATGTAAAAGGAGATTCTATGATTAATGATGGTATCTATAATGGAGATATTATGATTGTAGATAAATCATTAACACCTCAAACAAAAGATATCGTTATTGCAGTAATTGATGGCGAGTTTACTGTCAAAAGAATGTATAAAAAAAATAATAAAATTTATTTGTCACCTAGTAATAAAAATTATAAATCAGTATGTATTACAGATGATATGGATTTTCAAATATGGGGAGTTGTTACACATACAATTCATCATTGCAGGTAAATTAAATGTATGGCATTGTAGATTGTAATAATTTTTATGCATCATGTGAAAGAGTTTTTAATCCCAAATTACATAATAAGCCAATTATAGTATTATCTAATAATGACGGTTGTGTTATTGCAAGATCAAATGAGGTTAAGCGACTTGGAATTAAAATGGGTGAACCTGCCTTTAAAATATCTTCACTGATTAAAAAATATAATATTAAAGTATTTTCTACAAATTTTGCATTATATGGAGATATGTCTCAAAGAGTCATGAATATTATTGCGGAGAGTATTCCTAAAATAGAGATTTATTCTATAGATGAGGCTTTTTTAGATCTGCATGGATTTAATTATTTAGAGATTGTAGAATTAGGACATTCATTGAGAAAAAAAATATTAAAATATACGGGACTACCTGTATCTATTGGAATTGGTCAAACAAAAACATTAGCTAAAATTGCAAATCATATATCTAAAAAAAATAAAAAATATAAAGGTGTATTTATGATTAATAATGACAATCAAGATGTAGTATTAGCTAACATTCCTGTAAAAAAAATTTGGGGGATAGGGTTTAAAATGGAATCATTTTTTAAATATTACGGTGTTTATACAGCTAAAGATTTAAAAGAAATAAGTACTACGTGGATAAGAAACAGGCGATCTATTGTTGAAGAAAGAACGATTAAAGAGCTACGTGGGATACCTTGTTATACAATTGATTCCCATCCCTTAAATAAAAAAAGTATTTGTACTTCAAGAACATTTGGTGAAATGATTACATCATATACTGATTTAAAATCATCAATTGCTATGTATACAGCAAGGTGTGCAGAAAAACTAAGGATACAAAATTCATGTGCAAAATTTGCGCATGTATTTATATCAACGAATCCATATGGGCAAAAAAATAAACAGTATGCTTGTTATCAGGTAGTTAACTTTCCTGTTGAAACTAATGACACAGGAGAGATGCTTACTTATATATTAAAAATATTAAAAAAAATATTTAAAGAAGGTTATCAATATAAAAAAGCAGGTGTTGTTCTTGGTGGAATTATTCCAGATACTCATGTTCAAACTAATTTATTTGATAGTATTGATAGAAAAAAAAGTTTAAAGATTATGCATACTATAGATTCTATTAATAAAAAGATAGGAAGAGACTCTATTCGCTATGCATGTCAAGGATATTATAGAAAGTGGACATTAAAGCAAGAGCAATTATCTCCATGTTATACTACTAGATGGTTAGATATTCTAACGATTAATATATAGTTATTAAATAATGATGCTATGTAAATTTAACGTATGAAATATATGCGATTAATTTTATTATTTATTTGTATTTCTTTGATTACAGCTCATGATGATAGCCATAATCATGATTATGGTCATAGCCATGGTCATCATCATCATAGCCCTGTAGGAATCATTCGTGGAAGTGTTATAGATAGCATGTTAGATGAGATAAAAATGTATGCAAATATATCTATTGTAAAAGATGGAACAGAAGATATAATTGCAGGGGGTATTTCAGATGAAAATGGTATGTTTTTAATTGATCAAATCCCCTTTGGAAAATATTATGTAGTTATTGAGTATATTGGCTATGAAGATATGATACTTGATGGAATTATTATAAGACCTCCTGATAAAATACAGATTGATTTAGGGCAAGTTCGTATTAATCCTAAAATGATTATGCTTGAAGGAGTATCTGTAGTAGATAAAGCCGCTCCAATTATAGAAGATATTGCAAAAACAACTTACCCTGTTGCTGAGACATCTAGGGCTGAAGGAGGAACAGCTGAAGATGTACTTGAAAAAATTCCTTCAGTCGCAATTAGCGAAGGTGGTAATGTTACTTTAAGAGGAAATGAGAATGTTACTATTTTAATAAATGGTAGAAAATCTCAAATGAGAATTGATGCTTTAAATGCTAATATGATTGAAAAAATAGAAGTAATGACAACACCTTCAGCAAAATATGATCCTGATGGTATGGCAGGTATCATTAATGTTGTTCTTAGTAAAAATGAATTTGTTGGAAGAAGTGGTTTTATTACGTTTAATAATTCTGGATTTGAGGATTATAGTAATAATTTTGTAGATGGAGGTCAAAATATTGCAGGGACCTTTAATTCATTTAAAAATAATTGGAATATTTTTACTAACTACAGTATCAGCCAGAAATATAAACAATCTAGATCTTTAAGAAACACAACATATATAGAAAATCAAGAAGAAACAAATAATAGCTCAATTGAATTATCAGATAAATATCCTGATAATAAAAATTTTAAATCAGGCATTGAATATTATGCAAATGATAAATCTGTAGTTGCTTTTGATATTACATATCTTGAATATATAAAAACAGATAATACTACAAATAACACAAATGATGTTGATGGTAATGATATTTTTAGAAAAAATATTGAATCTACTAATGGAACTGATCTGAATTATGGCCTTGGTTATTTTTGGGATGATATTAAGGCAAAAAAAAGTTTTTCATTTCAACTTGATTATGATGATCATCATGATGATCAGATTATAGAATCATATGTTGATAATGAAAATACGCCATCTCTAAATGAAATAATAAAAGATGATGGAAAAGAGTACATTTATAGTATCGATTATTCAGCTCCTATTGTAAATCAATATAATGAAGATGCAAAATATGAGCTTGGAGTAAAAGTTCAAACAGAGGATCAGGCACATTATGCTAATGTGCAAAGCCAGGATTTTACATGGAAATATGATAATATGATTGGAGCTGGATATTTTAATGTTTTATATAATTTTACAGAAAAATTTGGCATACAAGCAGGAGCAAGAATTGAGAATCAAGAAAAAAAATCAAATATTACATATGATGATTTTACTTGTGAACAAGATGATGATGAGTGTGAATTATTTAAGAATATAATTGATTTATATCCAATTACATCTCCATCTTATAAACATGATAGAGTTTATCCATCTTTATATTTTTTATATGATACAAAGGGAAGTGGAAATTATAAGTTTGAATTTGGAAGAAGAATTGAAAGGCCCGGTCATTGGAGTCTAGATCCGATACCAGACCTTGAAGATATAGATTCATATTTTATAATGAAGGGAAATGCTTCATTAAATCCTGAAGATATTTATAAAGCTGAAATTAGTTATTCTAATAGAATTCCTGTGGGTTTTTTAAAAGCCTCTATCTATTACAGCCAGGTTACAAATAAAATAGATAGAGTTAAAACATCGGAAGTTATTAATAATCAAACATATCAGATTTTAACTTGGCAAAATGTATCAGAATCTTTTGATAGGGGGATTGATTTCACCTTTATGACAAAACCATTACCAAACTGGGATATAATGATTAATGGAAATTATTGGAATAATTTATTAGATGGAGAACAACGTGAAGAGCAGGGTAATGAATATGGTTTTTGGGGTATGATGAACTCAACAATTAGGTTAAAAAATAATCAGGAAGTAGGTGTTTATTCACATTTTTCATCACCAATGATTGTAACCACAGGTGAAATAAAAGGGGTGTCAAGATTAGATTTATCATATAAGAAAAAAGTAAATAAAAGATTTAATTTTACAGTAAAATTAAAAGATGTATTTGATAAAAGTGGCTTTAATATAACTACAGATGAATTAGTAGATTCAAATGGAGATGGATTGTATAATCAACAAGTTATAATGATTGGAGAGCATAGAAGAGGAAAACGCTCTTTATCTATTAATTTTGAATATCGTTTTGGTGACTTCCAAAAGAAAAAATATAGAAGAGAAAGTGGTCATGGTCATAGCCATGGAGGAGGAGGGATGGATGTTGGCTATTAATGTTTTCTTTTCTTATTCCTAAAGATAGGCAATTATTTAAATATATATTTATACTTGCAACCCCTGTTATAATTAGTAATACAAGTAGGGTTCTGATGGGTATTGTAGATCTAATTATGATTGGTCATTTAGGAGCAAGTGCTATTGCTGCTGTTGGTATAGCTGGTATGGTTAGCTGGACGTTTATTAGCTTAGGAATTGCATTTAGAACTGGAACACAAAGTTTTGTTGCAAGAAGGTTTGGAGAAAAACAGTATGCTAAATGTAGCACAGCTCTTCAAAATATGCTATTACTATCCTTTGTAATAGGAATCCCAATAACTATAATTACTTGTTGTTATATTGATTCTATAATGTCATTATTTATAAGCAAAACAAATAATATAAAGGCATTTAATTTAAGTATTGACTATGCCTATTATAATTTTTTGAGTTTATTTTTTCTTTATGCAAGTTTTGTATTTCAGGGGTTCTTTACTGGAATTGAAAAAACAAAAATTCATATGAAAGCAACTTTATCATC
>CETH01164835.1_pt1 | contig 14036 bp, 23 predicted proteins | sample 361461 | NCBI WGS metagenome assembly CETH01 (sample SAMEA2622695, study PRJEB7988) | marine metagenome | isolation source: saline water (ENVO:00002010), including
GAGATCTTTAACTGTTCGTTTCTTAGCTTTAGTTCTTCTTGATAGCTGAGAATCCATTCTACTAATTGGGCTTTGTTGTGATAGCTAAGTGCCTTAGTAGTTGCTGGGATTGCTTTAGTCATTGAATTGTGATTGTGATGTTAAAGCGCCACATAAGAGCGCCTAACGACATCCTGCCTTAACTTAAATAAGTTGTCAAGCATTATCTTAAATAAATTTAAAAGCTTGCTAAATATCTCTAAACAAGTAACTATGTGAAAACCTTATTTTTTGTCTATGAATTAAATGTAAACAAACTATAAGCGTAAGCCATTGCGGCAGCTAGGGTTTCAAATGTTTTGAAGCTCTGGCCTGTTTCATAGTGCTTGCAAACTTGCCAGCGGTTCTCACTATCTTTAACGATGCTTAATCCTTTGTATGAGGTATCATTTGCGGTGTTCATTTTTAGTGCTTCAATTAGTGTGTTAGTTAAGTGTGAAATAATACCCTTGTTAAATGTTACTCAAGGGACACAGTTATTTATATTTAGTGGGGTTCTTATATGTTATTTAGTGATTCACTAAATGTAAACATATGAGTCAGAAAATATTTCGGAAAAAATACAAAAAATTCCGAAAAAATGAAAACGCTTACTTCTGTATATGTCCGTATGTATATAGCTGTTTCTCCATAAGACCCAATCTACATAAGACCTCGAAAATATAAAGCCGATTTGCCATAAGACCCAAGCTTGTGTTTAACCATTTTAGTTCGAGACCCTGGGTTTGCTTTTTCTTTTATGGAATTCTTCAACTCTTTCCATAAAGCTATTCTTATGGCAATCAAGAACAAATTTACCCATACTCTTTAGTTCTAATTGGTTAGCTAAACCTATAACTAAACAAGCGTGATTAACTTGTACTCCATAAGTGTGAGCTATTCCAGCGCGATAAGCTGAGAGTTGGTCACAATAATCTCGAAGTAATGATGGGTTAGCTAATCTGCTCTTCGTACTGGTTTTGTAGTCAATTAAAACAGGTTCATCACCATGTTCCTTTGTATAAGCTAGTAAATCAAAGGTTCCGCTAAATCCTGCTGGATGCCATATTGGTCTTTCCATTGCAATGGGTGTAACAACATTCTCCTTAACCCAAGGCAACATCTGATCTAAGTAGGGACCAAATAAACTGTATTCAAATCCTTTTTTACGGGTAATTCTTGTAGAGCATTTTCGAGTTGCTGATGGACATAGCTGCCTCTTCTACAAGCCATAGAAACTTCTGATTTTGCATTCTTGTTGGTTGCGTACCATCTTTGCAGGGCTTTTTTAGAGTCTTCATCTTTGGTTTCACTGAGAATAGTAGTAACACCAGGTAGTTTCCCGCCTGGTGTTGTATAACTTGATCGATCTTCCGAACGCTTTATTTTATTTGGGCCTTCTTCAAATGCAATCATTACTTAACTTAAATAAGTTTTATTATAGGTTAGGCAGGTGAGAAGGGGTTTCCTCCATCAATTAAAGCGCTGATGTCATAACCCGCTTCAAGTACTTCATCAAATGCTGCTTGTACCTCCTTATTTACCTTTTCCTTCATACGCTTCCCTGGTACAGGTAAAACCGTATATCTAGTGTCTTTAGGCTCAACACCACGTGAGCACTTAAGCTTTAAATCAAATAAATGTGGGGTTTCTTTGCCTTGCTCATCAGTTAAAAACTCCATAATTGGATTAACTAAACCTCTTTGGAAAAATTCAAACACCTGTACTTTGCTTAGGTTGTAATTCCAGATGGTAAATGCAAAACAAGGTTGAGCCTTTTCTGTTCCTTTAAGCTCTATGCCTAATTCTTTTGCTCTTTCGCTGATCTCTTCCTTTGTTGGTAAGGATGTGAATTTCATTGGTGTTTTATTGCACCAAACAACATGTCTGCTTAAAACATGTTCTTCATCGCCTAATAAAGTAATGACTGTACTTTCTTCGTTTAGGTCTGAAGTGTTTAGATAGTTATCACCTCCTCCAGATGATTTCTTTTCTTGACTAGCTTTAAAAGCTTCTTCAATTGATTTTGATAAGAGTGGCATAAGTCGAGTAGCGTAATAGCCGTGTGACTATCACATCATAACAACTTATATAAGTTAGTTCAATTAGTATGGGTTAAATTTTGTTTCTTATAGGTTTTTATGTAACTTTCTTTATAATGAAGTAACTCTTGTTTATCCTTCTCAAAGTACCTTAAACACAGCTCTATTACATTGCTCTTACTGGTATTTAATAATTTAGCTAAGCGTCCTGCAATGTCCCATCCATACGTTGATAAACTGGTAGAAGTTATATATTTATTTCCAAATAAATGTTTAGGAATTGATGGTCTTTCTGGATCTAGTTCATATTTATGATGTGATGCCTTATACGACGTATATTCCATTCCTATTGTCTAAACTTATTTAACTATAATATAGGGTGGATAACAACTTGCCAGAGATCTTCCGCAGATTCTTTAGTTATAGTAGATATCTTATTTAATTGGTTTACAATCTGAGCTCCTTTAACTGGTTTACCCATTAGTAAACTTTCAGCAATAGAACACTTCTTATTTAATTCCTTTACCTTATCTAACCAATCATAATCTTGTCTCTGTAAACTCATCCTTAAATGTTTACCTAATGCTTTAGATACTAACTTTTCCTTAGAAACAGGTATATCCCTAATGTTTCCTATCTCTAAATCAATAAGACCTGCAAAGATAGACAACATTAATTCAGGTCCAATAGGTTTACCTTTACTATCTCTCATATAAAACTTATCCTCCCACATATCCTTTAATGTTGCGGGGCATTTAAGTCCTACTCCTACTGACTTAACACCTAAACTCCTTGCTAATACAATATTTAAGGTTCCTACTGCAACTACAGGTTTCATACTAGCGTCTCTTAAAGTACCTTCCGCAAAACCTTTAACTTGAGTACTGTGTATACATTTCTCTCCTAAAGTAGCGCTCGCTAATTTTAAAAATGCTGGTTGGGACCATTGCTTAAAAAATGGTCTTGTTATTTTACTCATTTGCTCTCTACCAAATGCAACAGTTTCACTAATATTGCGCTTTTGACCTGGAGCTTTAGGTTTTGCTGTTTTGTGTGTGGGCACTTATTACACCTATATAGGTCAGGAGTCTGAACTTAGCAGCATTATCTTTGTTCAACAAGATAAATTTAACTAAATATAGTACTAGGGGTGAGTAGTTTAGTAGTTTTTCTATATAAGACGTACCTATAAACCTAGTTATACCAACTATTTTCAGCCAAAATGTACGAGTATCCATTAACCTCTTTACTGAGTTACGTGAGTATCCAAACGTAATAACACCAGTATCCAAGTATCCAACTTAGGCTACTCCCCTTTTTTACCCATAAACCCTTGCCTCCCAAGCAATCACAGCAATCACAACCCTAGTTAGGCTACTATTTACGAACCCCCACTACTTAATTCGATAATATGCATACTTAGCTTTAGTCTTACCTTTCTGCTTTATACGAACAACTCCCGATACCTCTCTACGATCAACTAAATAACGTAATTCCTTATCCATTGCCTTATTGCTGTACTGACTAATACCCTCACTTGCATGTAATAGATCCTTAGTAATAGCAGTCTCAGGACTCTTATATTTACCCAATACCTTATGTAACTTCTGCTTTAACGAATCCAACTCCTCTATAGGTTGTTCACTCTCATTGTGTTTAATCAATTCAAATGAATAATCATCTGTATTACCTTTCAGCTCAAACTTATCTCCATCTTCAGTAATACCACTCCTATCCTTTAAGACCTTCAATATCAGAGTAGGGTTACTCTCATCATTCTCACTACCAAACTCTTGCCGCGCTTCCTTATATAAACCAAAACATTGACTAGCACCATTTACTAAGTAAGCGCTGCCATATAAAGAGTTCTTAGTTACTACTCTTGATTTAGGTGGGCCATCTTTACCAACATTATTATCCTTCTTTAAATGGTGGGTAATAATAATACTTACACCTAAATCAGAAGCAATCTTATTGAGGTGGTACATATATAACAAACCTATCTCTGCATCATTAAGACTTGCTCCACCACCTCCTAACAAAGTACCCAAACTATCTAATAGAACTAACTTTGCTTTGCTATCAATAATCCATTTTTTTAGTTCAGGAAGCATTCCTACATGGAAGTTCCAACGAACATGAAACATACCTTTGCCTGGTTTTAATTCCATCCTTCTCCACTTCACTAAAGCGTTAACCTGACTCTCATCCTTCTGAACCATTAATACAGTTTGTGCTTTAGGTACTTTGAAAGCACCAGCAAAAGTATTACCACTACTTACAGCCTCCGCAAGTCTATAAATGAGACTTGTCTTGCCCGTACCACCTTCAGCAGCTAATAAACATACGCATCCAACTGGTATAAGTCTCTCGACTAATGGCTCAGTAACTACAGTATTCTTCATTACATCTTCAAATGATGTAGAACCTGAATCATCATGTAACTCTTCTTGTAGTGCAGTTATAACCTCCGCTAATTCCTTCTTATTTATTCCTAAGTCTCTTCTTAATCCTTGCATTGCTAATAGACGTTGAGTACTAGATACATCTGACTCGTCAATCTTCTTTAATGTTTCGCCTAGCTTAGTCGTCGTTATAGCAGTTTGTTTTAATAAGTCTGCAGGATCTCCTACTTCTTTTGGAGGCAAACACCATTCAGGTGGAACCCAACCTCCCCTAATAGCAGCATCCCAAGCACATCCCCACGGTCCTATTTTCTTACCTTCAGTTTTAGATTTAAGTAATGACTGTATCCATTTAAGAGGACTACCACCCGGTACTCGCTGCGCTCCACGCTCTCCTGTCCAGTCGTTCTTCTTATCCCAACTAGACCCCAAAATCCATAACTTAAATGTCTGTGGATCATTAATTCCACGCCATAAACTCAATAAAATACCTGCAATTTCATGGTAGTTACCTCCGGGTTCCCAACGGTAAGGCCAATATTCCATCATCTCTTTTACTAGCTTTCTCTGCTTACCCGGATCTAGTAAATCCATAGTCCGAGGCTTACCGTTATTAACCTCTCTACTTGAGGCTTCTTGTGTAAGAGGCTCTAAATTAGTCCTTGTTATATGCCTAGAAATACCATTAATAACTTTAAAAGGTAAGTCTGGTATCGGTACTTCTGAAGGTGAATAACCTTTTTTCCAGTGATATAACCAATTTGGATTGTCTGGGTGTGGTCCTTCAATTACTGCATGAAAACATTTACCACCATCCTTTTCATATAAAAGCTCAAAAGCATGTGTAGGAGTGCTCTTTCCTATAACTGATATACCTTTAAATTCATCGCCTACATAATCAGGCATCCTAAACAAAGCTCTGAATCTTGTTGGTTTACCACTTAGACAAATAGGGCTTTTCGGTAGTTGAGATATAGTCATCCCTTTTGTAAACCACTCAAAATCTAATGAGGCAGACTTAATCTCTCCTGTTTCCTCGTTCTCATACTCTCCATCAAAATCAAGCCATACTAAATTGCCTGTTTTATGACCTGTTAATAATCCAATCCCAGTACATCTATCGTTTAAGTTTCGTTCTTTTATTACTTGCTCCTGAGTCAACCAAGTACTTGGGTCTTCATTCCATTTATCAGTAATTGGTCGCTTACCTAGTACTGGGGTAAATCTTGCATTTCCGGGCAACCCTGCTAATGGTCCTAGATCTGTTAAAACTTCTATTTCTTGCTCTGCCTCTTGGTTCATATACAAAAATTAGGGGTTCACTGAATATATACGAGGTATTTAAACTAAGCTAGGGCACAACAAAGACATGTATAGAAAAGTACATCCGCATATCGATTGCAATATCTCCCTTGCAAGCCAACTTATATAAGTTTACTATGTTTTTAGTTGAGCTTCATGCTCTTCTTCACATCACAATCACATCACAATGAAAACCATCACTATTCCCCTTTCAGATAAAGATTACGCTGAATTCTTAGCAATAGCCAAAGAAGAAAAAAGAAGACCTTCTGATTTAGCAGTTTTACTTTTTGCTCAAGGTGTTGAGTACTTCTTCTGTGATCAAGACATCTCGATTAAAAAGATTCAAGATGAATTCACAGATGAACAGGTTAAGCAATTAGCTAAAAATAAAGAGTTACAAAAAACTGAGGGTTGGTATCAATTGTCTGACTCAGTACAAGAGGAAAGAGGTTATATACATATCGATGAATGGAAGGGAACTCATAGATATAACAGAAAAACAGGTACTTATGAGGACACTTTACTTGAACCTCTTGCAAACAGCATTAGAGAAACCGTTCTAAAGGAGGTGGCGTGATGAAAAAGTTAGAAGATTCTCAAAGGTATTACATTCAAAGAGCTATTAATACTGCTCATTGGATTTCTATCAATAGAAATGCCTTCTTAACTTGTCAGCAAGTCTTTTCTCAGTATATGGAAATGGAAGTTGAGCATGATTGTATTTGTGATGTTGACTCTTCTCCTGAAGCGGAAGCTTTTAGAGCTTGTCAGCCAGCAATGGGTTTAATGTTTGATCTTCTTTGTGCTATTTCCAGAGATGATTTCGACCCTGAATGTAATGGCGGATTTGATGGAATTGTAAGGCAACCAAACATGCTTCCAAATTATCCACCTTCAGTTTTAATTCCTTTAGAGGAAGAAGTTCAATCTAAAGAGGAGGTGGGGTGATGGAAAAGACTTACAAGATCGAACTAAATGAAGAGGAGCTATTCGAGATCTTCTTATTGTCTAGTGAAAATCTCAATAGAGCTTTTAGACCTTGGATTTATAAACCTATACGAGACAAGATTCTTGCTACTGGAGGTATAGATACATGATGATTACATCTTCAACTCGGTTATCTAAAGAAGAGACTGAGGAACTACTAAAGATTAAAAAAGAAACCGGTACTTGTATATCCACTCTAATTAGAGAAGCTGTTTGCTTCTACTTAAGAGAAACCGGACATGAACCTCGTACTTCTGAAGAAGAGAAACTAGCCATCATAGCGAAACAACAGGACGACTATTTGTTTCAAGAATATGAGGAAGTGACTTCTATATGACCTCCCCACTTATACGAGTCACAGCAACTTTGGATAAGGATCTCTGCGCTTACACAGTCTGTTGGCGCAGAGAAGGGGAACGTACCGGCACTGTAAAACTTTGCCGTAACTTTATGAATCGCTTCAAAGACAATGGTTTACCTCCTGATGTCTTAACGGAAGTCCAAAAACAATTACAGATCTAATGAAAGCTCTAAATGACATCTTGATTCCTTACCTACAGGCAAAACAAGACATAAAAACTCAACTAATGATCCTACTTGGAGTAAGTAGTGAAGCAGCCGACGACATCTTGGAAAGAGTAATTGAAGATCAAGCGTATGACTGGTCAAATCCCAAAGATAAACCCACTAATGATTGAAACTCTTAAACACTTATCAGTAAGAAACGGTAACGCTGTTTTGACTCAGCATTATGAACTATTAACTCATGATGATAGACCCAATAACAAAGGCAAACTTCTTAAGTGCCCTCAGTGTCTAACTAACCACAGAGTACATAGTTTCTCGTTCCCAGAAAAAACCTGCCCTTACTGCATGGCTGTAGTTCCTAAACAACATTGGTTATTAGATCAACTAAGACTTTAAAAATCTTGTTGGTTTATTAAACGCTCACCTTATGGAGATCATAAAAATGGCTAGTGGTTTCTCTGGGCCTAAATTTCAGGAAGCGGCAAAAGTCGCACTTGCTTATCGTCCGTCACATTTAAAAGCTAAAGTATTGCTCTTTATAGAAGCATTCATACTGCATCATCAAGGCATTATTTCAGGTCAATATATTGAGTTACAGGCAATACTTGATACCAATAGAAATGATCCTGATTTATGTCTAACAATTGCCCAGTACTACAAAAATCTGGCAAGCGTTGAAGGTGATTTAAGACTTTTAGAGGAAATGCACAGTACTTTTTCTTCTATTGATGGTGACTTTGAACCCATTGGCAAGGATATTTTAAAGCTTACTATTAGCGGAGTACAAGAGTGTGCCGCACAACAAAAGCAGGCCGAAATTCGTGCAGATCTTGAAAAATTACTTTAATTAAATGACTTATTTCTCTACATATAAAGGCGAGGACAACTTGCCTCCAGTTAGAACACTGCATCAGTATTACATTGCCGAACCTTACCAAGAAGGTCGGTATCTAAATTATTGGGGTTACTCAAAAGATGAAGCTTTAAAAAAAGCGAGGTTAAACAATCCCACTGCAAATGTTATTCTCTGGAAAAAAGCGTTATGAGTTTTAAATTTACAAATCCCGATGAAATTTACTATAAAAGTTTCTTATTAAAAAGAGAAGTAAATCTAGGGGAACTTGATAACCTCGCACAAGATGAACTTGACTACATTATGGCTGAAATCAAAGCAAGATTAAGACCAGAACAAGAAGTAACAAGAGAGTTCAAATTTATCGCTGACTTGTTTTACGAACTTGCTTTGGTTAAGACCCTAGCTAGAGAAAGGAGGGATAAAAATGATACTAAGTAATGATATTGATAAAGATTTTGATCTATTAGGTAACTGTTATGCATGTGATACAGAAACAGCAATGGTTCCTGATGCCTTTAAAGGTAGAAAAAATGTTCGACTGATTCAGTTCTCTAACGATAAACATGAATTCAGTATTGACTTAAAAAAGGCAAGTGAGAATGACTGGTTTAAGGTAAAACATAGGATGGAGAATCCTGATAACAAAATAATATTTCATAACGCTGTTTTTGACGTAAGAGTATTAATGGGTTGCGGTATTTATATACCTCCTAAAAGCATAGAATGTACGTTATTGATGAGCTATAACATCTATAACGGCAAACCTGGTGTTAGTCATTCATTAGCGGAGGTAGTTAAACGGAGACTAGGGAAGATTGTAGACAAAACTCTTCAAGCGCAAGACTGGATGAATGCAGAACTAAATGAAGAGGATCTTGAGTATGCAATGAATGATGTTCGTTATACCTGGCAGATTTATTGGGACATGATCGGTCAAATAATTGAAGACCAATTAGAGATTGTATATGAGATAGAAAGACTGGCCATATATGCGCTTATTCAAATGGAGTCTTCAGGTATCAAAGTAAATAGGAAGGAACTAAATGCGACAATTATTGATCTAAGAGAAATAAGTGAGTCCTATAAAAAGAGGTTTGAACACGAATTACATGGAGAGCTTCTTAATAACAACCTCGGAGGTCTACCCCTTAAAGCAAATGGTGAGCTGAATTTAAATAAGACCCAAGTTGGTTTCAAGAGAGATAAAGCAAGTTATGAGCCTCCAGGTTTTAACTCTCGCGCTCCAAGACAAGTCTTAAAGTATTTCAACGATTTAGGTTTAGATCCTAGAGATATGGACGGTAAGCCCAGTCTCGATCAGAACCTATTAAAAAAATTCAAAGAGTTTTCAATTGTTAGAAGCTATCTGGAATGGAAGGTTAAAGATAAGTTGCTGCAAATGTGCGTCAGTTTAGAAAAACACGTAGACATAGAAACCGATAGGATTCACCCACGTCTTTTTCAAACAGGTACAGCTACGGGAAGACTTAGCTGCAGTAGTCCAAATCTTCAAAATGTGCCTAGAGATAAATCTATTAGAAGTTTATTTATACCGGAGGAAGGTTTCGTACTTGTAGTAGCTGATTTTTCAACTATGGAATTAGCTGCGGCATCTAGTGTTCGTATTGCAAATGTGCCTCCTATGAGAGAGGCAGTTAATAACGGAGAAGACCTTCACAAATTAACTGCATCTTTGATGTACGAATGTGAGTTAGACGAAGTAACCAAAGAGCAACGCCAAAATGCGAAGGGCACAAACTTTGGAGCATTGTATGGCGCGGGTGTTCAGGGGTTGGTTAAATACTTCCTTGGTTTAGGAAAAATCATCACAAACAAAGAAGCGGAGGACTTTTTAAATGCTTGGCACAAAGTTTATCCAGAAATCGGTGAATGGCATCAAAGAAATAAGGAAAAGGTTAGACGAGGTGAGCCAGTGCGAATGGTTGACCAACGCCGTCGCTTTTTGTCTGGTAAATCAGCAAAGTTCACTACCTATGGCAACAACGAAGTACAAGGATCGTGTGCCTCCGTGGTGAAAATCGCAATGGGCGCAATCGTTCAGGAGCTGCCAAAAATAGATCCTAAAGCACGTCTAGTACTACAGGTTCACGATGAAATTGTCGTCGAATGCTCTGTTTTACGTTCAATAAAAGTACTAAAAACTATGGAGAAACTTATGTCTGAAGCCGGTAGAGAAGTCTTTGGTGACTCAGTTAAATTCGGTGCCGACGGTGGAATTGGTTTTAACTGGTCTGAGGCAAAAGGATGAGCGTACAAAAATATCAAATCAATGATCGTGTAAAACGACCTAATAAAAACTTTTGTCTAACAAATCCTAACCACCTCAGAAATATTAGAAGTACTCATAAAATTGGTAACTGTAGATATGGAACTATAACGGAGACCAAACTAAAAGCGAATAATAGAAAACCTCCTAGATTCACTTACTTCTATTACGTGAAATGGGACGATTCTCAACATGTATCTCTACATAGCCAAAACACCTTAAAACCAGTGGAGGAAAAATGAAACCACCAGCAAATACATCGTTGCCTTCTTGTCCCTACTGTAACTCTTATTCAACAAGAGTTGTCACTACTCGTAGAACCCCTGATGCTATAACGGTTAGAAGAAGAGCATGTAAAAAATGTGGGTTTAGATTTTATACAACTCAAGTTTTAGCTCCTCCAGAGGTCCATATTGATCGTAAATTATTAAAATTCAAAGTTCAAAACGGTGAAGAATATATGGAAATAAGTGGACCTGACAATACCAAGCTGAAATAACTTAAGACCCATCTATCTGTATTAAGCGCTTTAAGTACCATTGAGCTTTTTTAAGTGAAATCACACCTCCTTTTAACTTTTCCCTCCAAAGGTATTTAGCAATATTGCCTTTTAAATAACCTCTAAATTCTTCTTTAGTTAACTGCGCTTCGATTGCATCAATACATTCAATTTGAGTACCTTTTATTAACTTAAGGCTGGCTGAATAGTGCTTTGGCTTGTTTACTTCGTCTTCTGACATTAGTAACTTATATAGGTATACTAGCTCTAGATAAGTTAGCAGACTTTGGAGATAAATCCTCGGCAAGTTGTACTTAAAATGCTTAGGACAGCCGTTGCTAACGCTACTCTTGGTGAAATTCAAAGAGCCGCACAATTTCTAGAAGAGGCCAGAAAAATTAGATTAGGTAAAAGTAGATTCCGTAACGCTAAAAGGCAAACTAAGTTTCAACCGGAAGTGACTCTTAGGGATCTTTAGTAAAGACGTAGGTAACTAGCCTATATAACTTCTATAGTTTTTGAACTTATGATCAGTGTGTTCATCTAACTATGTCCATTGGCGATGTTCTTATATCTCTGATTGATGATTATAAAAAAGCTAAATCCTCAGATCAACCTGAGTTACCTCTGTCGGATTCGCTGTCACTTTCAGAACAAACTCTAGATAAATCTCCCGAAGGCGATTGTCTGGAAGATTCACCGCATGTTTCCAAAAATCGGGCTCCCCCATCAACTTTGCTCGCTCTTTCAAAATAGGTGATTCGTTTAAAAGAAGTGCTGTAACTTTTTCCTTCTTCCTTTTAATAGCTTCCTTTAAATCGGGGTCATCTAGTTTGGTCAACATATCTATCTCATTTCTAAGCTTTGCTACCTCTAAAGGTTCAGTCTCAGTTTTAGCCGCTAACTGTTTTGCTCGTTTGGCTAAAGCTGCGTTAATAGCTTCAACAATCATGGCGTGATTAGTTCTCTTCGCGTGGTAAACACATTTAAAAGTGTTGCAACGCATCGTTAACGTGTGTGTTTCTTTAACACGACTGGAATAAGCAAGTCTATTTCCACACTCAGAACAAAAGCATATCCCTGAAAGAAGCTTGGGTTTCATTTTTGTATTTGCTCCCCATAGACTTGTATTAAACTCCAAAACTCTTTCAATCGCGAACCAGTCTTCATGCTTAATGATTGGTTCATGCAAACCCCAAACAACTTTTTTGAAACTATATTTGTGATCTGAGCCAAAACCAATACCACCACGCAAAAAAGGATTGGTTAACCATGCTCGAACACTACTTGAAGTTTTTAAAGGAATATCATTAAACTCTTTAACTGTCTTACCAAACCGGTATCCCTGCTCTCGTAAACGCTCTAAAAACAATATTGCTTTCGGTCCTTGAATTGGGTGAAGTTCAATTGCATCTTTATCTCCCTTCTTAACCTTGTGGTAGCCCCACGGAATACGGGTTCTAGGAATCTTCCCGTCTTTCCATCTTTGATCAAGAGCTTTTTTAATCCGCATACTCAGCATCTTGCTTTCCATCTCAGCGAGACTGGTTGAGATTCGCGACATTAGAAATCCGGCAGGCGACTCGGTGTCCACTAGGCCGGTGTCAATTGTTCTAATTGCGACGCTCTTTTTTGACGCTAAAACCAAAGCTGCATCAACAAATGTCGCGTCTCTTCCGAGGCGGTCATATCTGGTTACGACAATTTCTTTAATCGCTCTTTTATCAATTAATTGGAGTAATTCGTTAAAAGCCTTTCTACCATTGGATCTACCACTCTCAACATCGGTATAGACTTTCGATACACCCGCCGCTTTGAGTCTATTCTTTTGAGTTTCTAAAGCGCTGAGCTGTTCGTTGTGCTTAGTGCTAACCCTTGCGTAACCAACAATTTGAGGGTTTGTGGTGTTTGACATTAATTTTTTCTTATGGATAATATGCTTACGTGATTGCTAGACAATTTAGTTCTTATTGTTGCCCTCAGTCCAACTAATCATTTGATTACTTGTATACAAGGCAACGAACAACTTCGTAGCAATTACGCACTTTTAATAAAACCTCAATTTCACGATGACCGCAACAAATACTTCTTCTTTGTCAGAAAAAGAAGCACAACTTCACATAGAGAAAATGGGTGTAATAATGCTCAATTTCACTGAGAAACTGGCTAATTGCAAAGAGTACACAGGTATTATTTCAGACGATTCAGACATGAGGGAAAAACGTGTATCTGATATAAAACAAGTATTTAAAGAACTAAACATCGTGGAAAACAAACTCAAACAAATTGCAGAAGAAAGTACACCAGACTGGGAGAAGTAAGTATAACTTATACAAGTTACTAAATATCAATTAAGGTCTTACCTCTTATATAAGGTTAAACTGTGGGGGTATTAAATAAGCTTTATGGATGCCGTACAAGACCCACAAAACAAAGAAGAAACCAAAAAAGAAAAAAGTAAAAGCCTGATCCAAAAAATCACGATTACCCCTAAGCTATGGGAATATTTATTGATTGCTTATGACTGAACAAGACACAAATGAAAGCGCCGTAATACAGCAACCCCCAGAGGAAGATGATGAACCCCTTTGGTTGGAATTTGTCTCAGTTGGGGTGAAATTATTTATACTTTTTTGGAGTATTAGTATGTTAACTTTATCCTATGTTCGATTGCCAGAAAGTATAAAGATAGGTGAAAGAATAGCGTTTAATATCCCTGAACAGATCGGTATAGATCCAACTTTTCCAGCTTCTTTATTGGGTGGAATTTTAACAAGTTTTGGCGTTAATATGGGATCTAAAAAGAAGAAAAATGGTGACGCAAATAACAACACAGGAGGGCAACAGACAATAGTATTAAAACAACCAATCGAAATTATTACTAAACCACCAATCGCTACAAAAGTATGAAACGACTACTAATCCCCTTTGCTTTGCTCATAGCCGCTGCCACCCCTGTCAGTGCTAATGGCTTAAGAATGAAAACAGTAAACAGCGTTCAATTAACAGTGGACAACGCTCTAACAAATAGCACCCGTGGGAGTAGCTCTTATAGCCTTACTACAAATGGTGTCACTGCATCATCTTTGGGTGGCCTAACACTTGGAAA
>CETH01041865.1_pt1 | contig 14028 bp, 12 predicted proteins | sample 361461 | NCBI WGS metagenome assembly CETH01 (sample SAMEA2622695, study PRJEB7988) | marine metagenome | isolation source: saline water (ENVO:00002010), including
CTTTATCAATTTGAAAAAGCATAACTCTTTTTTCTGCAAATTTAAATAAGTCTATAGAAAATTTATTTTTCCTATCTTCTAGTTTTTGATTTACTTCATTTTTAATACGCTTAGTTATTTCTTCTTCATCGACTCCTTCTTCTTCAAACCAAGTATCAATTGGCAAGGAAATCTTAAATGTATCTTCAATTCTTTGTGTTAGTATTTGAGAGTTCCATTCATTTGAGTATTTTTTTGGAGGAATAGCCTCCAAAATTATTTCATTAATATAATCTTCAATCATTTCCTCAATTATTTTTGATTGATCTTCTGTACTTAATATCTCTTTCCTATTTTGATAAATTATCTTTCTTTGATCATTTAAAATATCATCAAATCTTAGAATTTGTTTTCTTATATCGTAGTTATGTGACTCAACTTTCTGCTGAGCTCTTTCTAATGATTTTGTTATCAAAGAGTGTGTAATAGCCTCCCCTTCTTTAAGACCAAGTTTACCAAGTACATTTTCTAAAGTTTTAGAGCCAAATATTCTCATCAAATCATCCTCTAGAGAAAGAAAGAAAATACTCTCACCTATATCACCTTGTCTACCTGATCTTCCTCTAAGCTGATTGTCAATTCTTCTGCTTTCATGTCTTTCTGTTCCTATTACCAACAGCCCTCCAGATTCTATGGCCTGTTTTTTTAACTCTTCATTTTCATTGCCCAATTTAATATCAGTACCTCTACCAGCCATATTTGTTGATATTGTAACATTTCCAGGTATCCCAGATTTTTCAATGATCTCAGCTTCTTGCTCGTGATGTTTTGCATTTAAAATTGAATGATTTATATTTTCTTTGTTTAGGATTTTTGAAATTAATTCAGAGTTTTCAACTGATGTTGTTCCAATTAAGATTGGTTGTTTTTTTTCATATCTTTCTTTTACAAGCTTAATTACTGCATCATATTTTTCTTTTTTTGTAATATAAATCTGATCGTTATGATCGGCTCTATTAACTTTTAAATTTGGTGGAATAGAAATTACACCTAAATTATATATGCCTTCAAATTCAGCAGCTTCTGTAATTGCTGTCCCTGTCATCCCACTTAATTTATTGTAAGTTCGAAAAAAATTTTGATAAGTTATTGAAGCAATTGTTTGGTTTTCTTTTTGAATAGTAAGGTTTTCTTTAGCTTCTATAGCTTGGTGAAGACCATCTCCATATCTTCGCCCTTCCATGGGCCTACCACTTAAATCATCTATTATAACAATTTGTTTTTCTTTAATTATATAATCTTTGTCTTTTATGAATAATTTATGTGCCCTCAAACCTTGAATGATATTGTGATTTAAAGCCATATTATCCAAATCTTGCAAAGTACCACTTTTGATTAAATTGTTTTCTAATAGTAGTTTCTCTGCAAACTCCATTCCTTTATTAGTTAAAAGTATAGATTTATTTTCTTCATTTAATTCATAATCATCGTCTTTAAAAAGTTTAATAATTTTATTGATTTTTGGAAATAATTCTATCGAAGATGTAGACTCTGAAGAAATTACCAATGGAGTTCTTGCTTCATCTATCAGAATACTATCAACCTCATCCACGATTGCAAATGCATCTTTTTTAAAACAGAGACTTTCGTAATCTCCTTTTAAGTTATCTCTTAAAAAATCAAATCCAATTTCGTTATTTGTTGCATACACTACATCGCATTCATATTCCTTCGGTCTCATTGTATGATCTGTATTGGAATTAACACAGCCAACAGTTAATTTTAAAAATTTGTAAATTGCACCCATCCATTCCGAGTCTCTTTTTGCTAAATAATCATTAACAGTAATTATATGCACAGATTTACCTTCAATCGCATTCAAGTAAGCAGGTAATGTCGCAGCCAATGTTTTACCCTCTCCAGTTTTCATCTCTGCAATTTTACCTTCATGCAAAACAATACCCCCAATAAGTTGAACATCAAAATGCCTCATATTTAGAGTTCTTTTTGCAACTTCTCTTACAACTGCAAATGCTTCCGGAAGGATTTTATTTATGTCTATATTTTCAATTTGAACTTTTTTTTTAAAATAATCAGTTTTATCTTTTAATTCATCATCAGTTAATTTTGCAATCTGAGTCTCATATTCATTTATTTTATTAACAATATTTTCATATTTTTTTAAATTATTTGAGCCTAAGCCTCCAAAAAATTTATTAACAAAATTAAGCATATTATGATATGTGGCTGTTATCATATGAAATTCAAGAACGCTAGAAAGGATTTAGACCTTAATAGTAATGATAGATTATATAATAGTTCTATTTCTCCCTTTGCCCCTAAAAATTTTAAGAATTTAAAACCTAGAGGATTTAAAATATTTACATTCCATTCTGGCTTTAAAAAGAAAAAAGATGATCTTTTAATTATTATTTTTGATAAGCCTATTAGAGTTTCTTGTAAATATACTCTAAGTACAATGCCGTCAGCTCCAATTATTTGGGATAAAAAAAATAATAAAGGTATGTGTAGAGCTTTAATAGTTAACTCAGGAAATGCAAATGCTCATACTGGTGTTAAAGGATTAGAGACTATAGATAGGTATACTAAAGATCTGGCAAAATATTTGTCTTGTTCACAAAAAGAAATTTTAGTTTCTTCAACTGGTGTTATAGGAGAGCAATTTGACTCACAAATAATTAGCAATCAAATTAAGATACTTTCTAAGTCAAAAAACAAGATGCTTATTGATGCAGCAAAAGCAATATGTACGACAGATACATTTGTAAAAACTTCAGTGCATAATTTAAAAATTCAAAATAAAATAATAAAAATCTATGGATTTGCAAAAGGCTCTGGAATGATTAGTCCTAATATGGCAACTATGTTATCTTATATATTTATAGACTGTGAAATAAACTCAACAAGATTAAAAAAACTTTTATCAGAAAATATTGAAGAAACTTTTAATTCAATTTCAGTGGATAGTGATACATCAACAAGTGATACTTTAATGTTATTTTCAAATCCAACAAATAAAATCACGTTAAATAATGAGAGTATCAAAAAAATTTCAAAAAAACTAAACAAAGTTATGGAAGAGCTATCTTATAAAATTATTTCTGATGGAGAAGGAGTTAAAAAATTAACTAAAATAACTGTGAAAAATGCAAAGTCTAAATCTCAGGCTAAAAATATAGCGTTTGCTATATGCAATTCACCACTTGTTAAAACTGCAATTGCTGGAGAAGACGCTAATTGGGGTCGTGTTGTAATGGCTATAGGAAAAACTAATGAAAAGGTGATACAAAATAATTTAAGTATAAAATTTGGTAAAATTCTTTTGGCAAAAAATGGTGAGAGAAACAGAAGAATAAATTTATCAAGAGTTGATAATTATATGAAAAATAAATTAATAGAAATAGAAGTAAATCTTTACATAGGTAAACATTCAAAAATTGTTTATGGAAATGATTTAAATAATGAATATATAAGTATTAATGCTGATTATAGATCTTAATTATTTTAAAAATTCTTCTAAATTATTTTTAGCTTGTCCTGGTTTCAGAGGTTTTTGTTGCGAATGATGATCTTTCCAACCAGATACAATATAAAAATTTGTTGAAATTATATAATTATTTTGATTGTTTTTTTTAAAATTTTTTTCTAATTTTGCAAAATAATGTTTGCTTTCAAATTTTTGTTTTTTATCTTTATTGAAGTATGATAATTTCATTGAGCGTAAGTCACTAAGTAAATTATTTAGTTTTTTATATTCTAGTTCTATGTTTTCTAAGTTAACTAATGGAATTTTAAAATTATTATTTTTTAATAATTTTATTATATCTTCTAAATTTAAAAATTGATTAAATCTATTGTATGCTCCTCCATAAAGATCTATGTCAGTTTTAATCATAGCCTCTTTTAATGAATTAAAGTTCTCTTGAGTTGGCATCGTGGCTATAAAAAAACCATTTGAAGCAAGAGAATTTATTATTTTTTTGAATAAATTATCTAAATTTTCACTTAGAAATAAATAAAAATTACTTATAATTAAATCATACTTATCTTTTTCTATTTCCCAGTGATCTAGATCGAAACTGTTTAATGATAAATCATAAATTATTAATGAACTATCTTTGTACTTCTTACATATAAATTCAGTAATTTTTGTGCCATGATTACCTAAAATTAAAATTTTATTGAAATTGACATTTATGATATCTAAAGAGTCAATAATTCTTTCATTATATAAATCAAAAATAAAATCATTTTTTTTATTAGTTTCTTTACTTCTTAAATTTTTAAGATATTTTTTATTTATCATTAAACTTTTTTTTAAAATTTATAAATGAATACATTCTCAAATAATATACTTGAAACGATAATTTCTGAAGTGAATTCAATAAATGACAAGATAAAAGGTTTAAATTTTTTAGAGATCTTGAAAATTAATCTTATTGAGAAATTGTCATTTATAAACGATCAAAATATTTCCTTAAATGAATTTGATCAAATAGAAAAAGAAGTAATTGCAGATAATAGAAATTTCACAATCTTTATCAAATTTATTGTAAATTCATATATAACTAGTAAAAAATTAATTGACGAAAATACCCTTTTCTTATCACTGAATGAATCTTCAAGTTTTGATATTTATGAAAATGAAAAAGATTTTGCTAATATTTTGCTATTTAAAAATACCGGAATATCTATTCCTAAAAACACTATAATAAACTCAAAATTCAATAAAAATGTTCTTTTGGTTGAAATTCAGTATAAAGACAAAGAGCAAATATTGACAAATTAAAAAAAGAGATAATATTACAAGTATGATTGTTTTTAATTTATTTTGTTCTGAGTGCAGCTATGATTTTGAAGGTTGGTTTGATAATAGCTCAGCATTTGAGAGTCAAAAAAAAAGAAAATTACTAAATTGTCCAAATTGTGAAAGTAACAATATAAAAAAAACATTAGTAGCTCCAAACGTTGCAAAAAAAAGTAACGCAAAAAAAATAACAAACAAAAAAACTATAGCTAGTAATATTAAAAAAATAAAAAAAATAGTTGAAGAAAATTTCGATTATGTTGGAGATAAATTTACTGAAGAAGCAAAAAAAATAAAGTATGGTGAGACAGATGATAGGCCTATATATGGTGAGGCAACAATTGAACAAACTAAAGAACTTATTGATGAAGACATTAGTGTTACACCTCTTCCATTTCAATCAAGCAAAAAAAATAATTAAATTAATTTACAATTACAAAAGTAGTTTACTTTAGTATTTTTACACAACAACCATTCTTTTTTTAAAGGGTTGTATTTTAAACCTGTAAAATTAATTTTTTTAAAATTATTTTTCATTAGTATGTGCTCTAACTCTTTAGGTTTTATAAATTTATGATAAGTGTGTGTATTAGTTGGAATCCATTTGAGATAATTTTCAGCTAAATCAATAGCAAGAAGCTTAGATAGAAGATTTCTATTTATAGTAGACATAATAAGTACTCCATTTGGATTTAAATTTGATTGAATTTTTTCTATAAAAGACTTCCAATTTGATAGATGTTCTAAAACCTCAAAAATTACTATCACATCAAACTTAGAATTTATTTTTTCTTTTTCAAAGTTAAGTATTTTATAATTTATTTTTAAATTATTTTTCTTTGCATGAATTTTTGCTGCATTTATGTTATCTTTTACAAAATCTATTCCAGTTACATTAGCTCCTAATTTAGATAAACCTTCAGATACTAGACCTCCTCCGCATCCTAAATCTAAAATTTTCATTTTATGGAGTTTTTTTTTGTTAATTACATCTTGAATATACTTAATTCTAATATGTTGGATTTGGTGTAAAATTTTAAATTTGCCATTTTCAAACCACCACTCACTTGCAAGGTCAGAAAAATGATCAAATTCGCTATTTTTTAATTTAAAATTCATCTTAAATCTTGTTTTTTATACTAATAATAATAATACCCAAGAAGATTTAAAAAATTTAAATATCAATGAATACAATTGTAATGAAATTTGGTGGTACTTCAGTCGCTGGAACTGAAAAGCTTAAAAATATTGCTAATATAGTTAAAAGTGAATTAAAAGATAACAAAATCATTGTGGTTTTATCAGCAATGGCAGGTGAAACAAATAAATTGCAAAGCTATCTTGATAAATTTCAATGTCAAAACTCAATCGAGAGTGATTTAGTTTTAACATCTGGTGAACAGGTAACTATAGGATTATTATCAGCTGCGTTGAAAAATATAGGGGTTAAATCCATACCCTTGCTTGGCTGGCAGATACCAATAATTACTGACGAGAACTACGAAAAAGCTAAAATTCTCCAAATTAATAAAAAAAGAATAAAAGAATATTTTTCAAACAATGATGTTATTGTACTCGCCGGTTTTCAAGGAATCAACTTAAATGGCAAAATCACTTCATTGGGCAGAGGAGGATCAGATACAACAGCTGTTGCTATAGCTTCAGCAATAGATGCAGAAAGATGTGATATTTATACCGATGTAGAGGGAGTATTTACAACTGATCCAAATATTGAAATCAATGCTAAAAAAATACCTAAATTATCATATGAGGAAATGCTTGAAATGTCATCGACTGGAGCTAAGGTTTTGCATACAAGATCTGTAGAACTAGCTATGAAGAATAATTTAACTTTGCAAGTTTTGTCTTCTTTAACAAAAAAAACTGGTACTTTTATCCTTAATGAAAGAGAATTAATAGAAAAAGAAATTGTAAGCGGTGTTAGTTATAGTAACAATGAAGCTAAAGTAACTATTTCAGGTATATTAGATAAGCCTGGTATTTCTGCAAAAATATTCGGACTTATGTCAGAGAATAACATTAATGTTGATATGATCGTTCAAAATATATCTCAAGATGGTGTATCAGCAAATATTACATTTACTATTAATCAAAAAGATCATGATTTAACTAAATCTGTAATAGAAAAAAGCAAAAATATTCTAAATTATAAATCTTTACTGTTAGATAAAAAAGTGGCTAAAATTTCAGTTATTGGAATGGGGATGATGTCTCAGTCTGGAGTGGCAGAAAAAATGTTTAAAACACTTGCAAAAAATGCAATAAATATACTTGCTATTTCAACTTCAGAAATTAAAATTAGTGTTTTAATTGATGAAGAGCACTCAAATATTGCTGTTAAATCTCTTCATGAAGTTTATAACTTATAAAAAAATGCTTTTATGGACTCAATAGGTCAAAAATTAAAAAAAACGCGAATAATAAAAAATTTACAAATATCAGATGTTTCTAAAGAGTTAAGAATTTCTGAAGAAATTTTAAATAATTTTGAAACAGATTATTTTCAAAAGGATATTGATCCAGTCTTTTTAATTGGTCATTTGAGATCTTATTGTAGTATTTTAGAATTAAATCAAACAGAAATAGTTAATCAGTTTAAGGGTGCACATATTTCAGTCCAAAAATTAAATCTTGAAATAAATAGACCAGTAGATGAAAAAAATTTTCTATTTACAAATAAAATTATTTCTTTTGCTTTAATAATAACAATTTTTGCTTCATTTTATTTTTTATTTATCTCAGTTGATAAACCTATAAGAGAATATGCTTTAATCCCAGATTTACCTGAAAACTATATTGCAACAATTGAAAAAGCAAATTTGGTTTCCTCAATTGAAGATAATATAGAAGATAATATAATAGTTAAAAAAGAAAATGAACATCTTACAAAAATAGAAAATTCCTTAAATTCATCAAGTGCAATTGCTTCAACGGCAAAAAGTGAAAATTATACATCTATTATTACTCTTAAATTTTTAGATGATACTTGGTTACAATTAAGAGATGTGAATGACGAGATTGTATTAAGCCAGCTAATGAATAAAAATGATGAGTATTCATATAATATTGATTTAAAATATTCTATCACTTCAGGCAATGCAGGACATATTATGGTTTTAATTGATCAGTCAGTCAGAGGAAAAATTGGAAAAAAGGGACAAGTAGTTGACTCTTTGGTTTTAAATAAAGATTTCAGTAATTAGCAACATGTTAAGATCCTACCAAAAAATCAATAGAAGAAAAACGCGCGTAGTAAATGTTGGTGATGTATTAATTGGAGGTGATAACCCTATATCAGTGCAAACAATGACTAACACTTTAACAACTGATATATTATCTACAAGTAAGCAAATTAATAGAGCTGTTAGTGCTGGTGCCGATTTAATAAGGGTATCTGTACCAGATAGAGAATCAACACAAGCATTAAAAGAAATTACTAAGCATAGCAAGGTTCCTATAATCGCAGATATTCACTTTCATTATAAAAGAGCAATTGAAGCTGCTGATAATGGAGCCAGCTGTCTTAGAATAAATCCAGGTAATATTGGTTCAAAAGAAAGGGTTAAAGAGGTTATTCAGGCTGCAAAAGATAACAATTGTTCTATTAGAATAGGAGTAAATGCTGGAAGCCTCGATAGAAAAATATTAGAAAAATTTTCAGAACCTAATCCAGAAGCATTGGTTGATAGTGCTAAAGAAAATATAAAAATTCTTGAAGATAATGATTTTTTTAATTTCAAAATAAGTGTCAAATCCTCTGATATTTTTATGGCTATTAGAGCTTACGAACTACTTGCTAATCAATGTGATTATCCACTTCATTTAGGCATAACAGAAGCTGGGGGAAAAAGAACTGGATCAATTAAATCATCAATTGGTATGGGTAATCTCTTATTGAATGGCATAGGTGATACTATTAGAGTTTCATTGTCAGATGACCCTGAAGAAGAAGTTAAAGTAGGTTTTGAAATTTTAAAAAGTTTAGGTATTAGAAATAGAGGCGTAAAGATTGTTTCGTGCCCTTCATGTGCAAGGCAGCAATTTCAAGTTATAGATTTAGTAAAAAAATTAGAAAGCTCATTAGAGGATATAGAAAACCCGTTAACTGTTTCGATTATAGGTTGTGTAGTTAACGGTCCTGGAGAAGCAAATATGACAAATATTGGAATAACAGGTGGGGGAAACAATACTCACATGATATATGTCGACGGTAAGAAAGACCACATTGTAAAAGAAAAGGACTTGGCACCTTATCTAGAGGATATAATTAGAAAAAAAGCAAATAATATAACGGTAAAGCAATAAGATGAAAATTAAACCAGTAAGAGGAACTCATGATATATTTGGAGAAGAGATAAAAAAATTTAATAAAATTATTTCTGAGGTTAAAAATACTGCCCAAAAATTTGGATTCAAAGAACTTATGACACCAATATTTGAGAGCTCAGAATTATTTAAAAAACCCTTGGGAGAACATAGTGATGTAGTTTTAAAAGAAATGTATACTTTTAATGATAGAAATAAAGACGAAATTACTCTTAGGCCAGAATATACAACCCCTATGATTAGAGCTGCAATATCAAATGGTCTTTTAAATAATTTACCAGCTAAATTTTTTGGAACAGGTCAAATGTTTAGAAGAGAAAGGCCACAAAAAGGTAGATACAGACAATTTAATCAAATTAATTTTGAGAATTTTGGATCTAATGATTTTTTTGCTGATATCGAAATAATATGTTTAGCAAATATACTTTTAAAAAATTTATTACCAGATAGTAATTTTACTTTGCATATTAACTCTTTGGGTACTAGAAAAAACTTAGAAGATTATAAAAAAGTATTATCTAATTTTTTTAATGATAACAAAAAATTTTTATCTAATGAAAGTGTGGATAAAATAAATACCAATCCATTAAGAATTTTAGACTCAAAAAATAATGAAGATAAAGAAATTATTAGTAAATCTCCAAAACTAATTGACTTAATTTCTAAAACAGATTTACAGAATTATGAAGAAATTAAAAAATGCTTAATAGATTTAGATATAACCATTTTTGAAGACCCCAATCTTGTTCGTGGATTAGATTATTATTGTCATACAGTTTTTGAGTTTAAAACTAAAGAATTAGGGAGTCAAGATACCCTTATTGGAGGAGGAAGATATGATGGCCTTATTAAAACTCTTGGAGGTAAGGACATGCCTGGTGTTGGATGGGCTGGTGGTATTGAGCGTATCATGCTTTTAATGAAAGACGTACCTAACGAGGAGAGTAATATTCACATAGCAATTCTTGATCCAAGTTTTAAAATACATGCTATCAAAGTTTTTAATTTTTTAATTAAAAATGATTTTTCTGTTTATTGGAATTATAAATATAATTTAAAAAAATCACTGTCATTAGCTAATGAAAATAAAGCAAGTTATTTGATTATTGTTGGTGAAAATGAAAAAATAAATAATAATTATTCTGTAAAAGATTTAACAAATGGTAAGCAAGTCACTGTAACTATTGATAAGATTACTGATATTTTAAAATGATAAATTTTGAAAAACAATTTGATAATATTGAATCAAAATTTAAGGATATTGAGATTAGTCTTAATAATCAAAAAGATTTAGACACTGAAAAATTAATAAAATTAAATAAAGAGTATGCTGAATTGACACCAATAGTTGAAACAATAAAAAAATACAAATTTGATAAAAGTGAAATAAAAGAACTCTCTAAATTGATAGAAGACTCTGACCCATCTATTAAAGAATTGGCTGAAACTGAATTAAAGGATAAAAAGAAATCAATAACACAGTTGGAACATGAATTGATGAAACTTCTCATTCCAAAGGATGAGAATGATAAAAAAAATTCTATATTAGAAATTAGAGCAGGTACAGGAGGAGATGAAGCATCTTTATTCGCTGCTGATTTATTTTCTATGTATCAAAAATTTTCAGATATAAATAACTGGAAATTTGAAATTTTATCTATTTCTGAGACTGGCCTTAAGGGAATAAAGGAAGTTATATGTAATATTTCTGGTTATAATGTTTTTTCAAAATTGAAATTTGAATCAGGAGTACATAGAGTTCAAAGAATACCTAGTACTGAAAGTAGTGGAAGAGTGCATACATCAGCAGCTACTGTTGCAGTTTTACCAGAAGCTGAAGAAGTCGATATAAATATTGAAGACAAAGATTTAAGAATAGATGTTTTTAGATCTAGTGGGCCTGGTGGTCAGTCTGTTAATACCACAGATAGTGCTGTAAGAATAACTCATATTCCAACAGGTATAGTTGTTTCACAGCAGGATGAAAAATCACAACATAAAAATAAAGCTAAAGCTCTTAAAATTTTAAGATCAAGAATACTAGATAACGAAATTCAAGAAAAAAATAAGCAAAGATCGCAAGACAGAAAAAACCAGGTTGGATCTGGTGACCGGTCAGAAAGAATAAGAACTTATAATTTTCCTCAAGGAAGGGTATCCGAACATAGAATAAATTTAACTCTCTATAATTTAACAGAAATTCTTGAAGGTAACTTAGATGAATTAATTAATCCATTAATGGCTAATGAAGAAACCAATAAATTAGCTGAATTAGGCAATGAATGATTTTATTTATGCTAATTTAATAAAATTAAAGAATAATAAAATTCCAAATCCAGAAATTGATTTACGAATACTTTTAAATTATTCAAGATGTACTAAAAATGAAATTATATTAAGTAACTTTAATAAAAATCAAATTAACATTAAAAAATTTAATTTATTATTAAAGAGAAGAATATCAAATGAACCTATATCAAAAATAATCAATAATAAAAGTTTTTGGAAGGATAATTTTTATGTAAACAAATTTGTATTAGATCCTCGACCAGAAACAGAAGGCATAATTGAAGAAGCTATAAATATTTGTAAAAATAATAAAACTCATATTAAAATTTTAGATATTGGTACTGGATCAGGAGCAATAGCTATTTCTTTGGCAAGAGAATTTAAAAATGCAGAAATAGTTGCAATAGATATATCTGAAGAAGCTATAAAAGTAGCAAATAAAAATATTAAAGACAGAAATTTAGATAAAAGAATTAATTTAAAAAAAACTACTTTCGAAAATATTGAAGATGATTTTGATTTGATAGTCTCTAATCCACCTTATTTAACGCAAAAGGAAATAAAAAATCTTGCTAATGAAATTAAAAAATTTGAACCCAAAATAGCATTATTTGGAGGAAAAGATGGTTTGGATTTTTATAGAGGATTTTCTAAAAAAATTAATAAGAATCTTAGAAATGGTGGCTATTTGATATTAGAAATCGGAGTAAGTCAATTAAGCGATTGTATGGAAATTTTTAATGATTCTGGGTTAAAATTTATAAAAAAAGCTCAAGATTTGCAAAAAAAAGATAGAATTATGATCTTTTCAAAGATATAGAGTTTGTCATAAAGAAAATAAAAATTTAAAAAATTAAATTTAGAATTTTCACAAAATAATAATAAACTTATGTATACCAAGAAAAATGGTCGTATGACCTATAAATCGAACAGAAGGCCTAATTTTAAGAGGAATAACAATTTCGTATCTAAAAATAGAAATAAAGGAAATATTTCACAGCAGTATAATAAATATTTAAAACTTGCAAAAGATACATTTAGTTCAGGGGATAGAATTCAAGCCGAATATTATTATCAATTTACTGACCATTATTATCGCTTGATGATAGAGTTAGGCATAAATCTGGAAGAGCAAGATAATACAGATGAAACTAAATCGTCGAATAATGAAAATACAAATATTGATGAAATAAAAGAAGTATCTGGTGAAGATAATTCAAAATTGGTTGATGACGAAGCTAAAAATGAAGATGAAGATAGCGATGCATCTATTGAGTCTGTTCCATTCATCTCAGAGCCCGTAATAAAGAAAAGAACTAGAACCTAAAAGCAGCTATTCATATAAATTGTTTAAATGATCAGCTAGTATCATTTTATAATTTTTTTCAAATCTTTTTAACTCCTCACCCTCTAAAATTTTACCTGATGGCAGTTTTAATGTTAGAGGATTAATTTGTTCATTTTGATAAATTATTTCATAGTGAAGATGGGGACCAGTCGATCTGCCAGTATTTCCTACATATCCAATTACTTCACCTTGATTTACTCTTACTCCTTTGCTAATTCCTTTTTTATAACCATTTAAATGGGCATAGGCTGTTTTATATTCATTATTATGACGTATTCTGATATATTTTCCATATCCTCCATTTCTTCCTACATATTCAACTATACCATTACCTCCTGCATAAATTGGTGTTCCAATGGGTGCAGCAAAATCTATTCCTTTATGCATTTTATTAAAACCTGAAATTGGATGTTTTCTCATCCCAAAACTGGAGGATAGTTTTGCACCATCTAAAGGAGTTTTTAGTATAGATTTTTTTACATTTTTTCCTTCTCTATTAAAATAATCTATAAAACCGTCATTTGTTAAAAATTTAAAATATTCTAAAGTATTTTTGCCAATTTCAATTTTAGCATAATCGATATCTCCAATAGAAAAATCTAACGCATTTTCAACATATGTTTTTTGGTAAGAGATGGAAACGACTGTATTTTTCTTAATATCTCTTTGAAAATCTAAATCAAAACTAAACAACTGAATTAACTTAATTAAGACTTCGTTTGGAATATTGCTTTTAATACCATCTGCGTAAAGAGAGTTAAAAATTATATACTCTTTTGACTCTATATTCGAAAATGTATTTAGTTCTTTTTTATTAACTTCAATATTTTTTAATAAGTTAATAACTAATATAGTTTTAAAATCTAAATCAATTATGATTTTTTTTACTATATTATTTTCATCACTAAAAAATGAAATTTTTTGGTTAACTTTTAAACCCTTGAGATTAAATTCACTATTAACTAAATTGATTATTTCAAATTTATTAAAGTTAAATAGAAAATTATCTAAAATTTCTGAAAAAGTTTGACCTTTCTTAACAGATATTACTTTTTCATTAAGGTTTGTAAATGAGTTTTCAACTGGGTCTAAAACTATTGAGCTTAGGGCTTGAGTTTCTGGTGCATTATAAATTTCTTTCTTTTTAATTTCCTCAGTTTTAGAATTAGGAGTGATAATTTTTTTTTTAAAATTTAAATTCGATATATTATTAAAGAATATATAAAAACCAAAAAAA
>CETH01023809.1_pt1 | contig 14020 bp, 8 predicted proteins | sample 361461 | NCBI WGS metagenome assembly CETH01 (sample SAMEA2622695, study PRJEB7988) | marine metagenome | isolation source: saline water (ENVO:00002010), including
TTAGATTCAAGACCTGTTTTAGATAGGCAATGCACTTGGATGTCAATGACAAGTAAATCTAATTCAAGTGATAGAAAAGGTGAATATGACTGGGATGCAAGAATTTATGCTCCATCATTTTCTACTTTGCATTATTTATCCTGTACTATGAGAAGATTGGAACATCAAGATCAAACATTTGATATAATAAGGCATGCAAAACATGCTCATATTAATGAAATTAATGATATAAATACAGCGACTAATAAACCAGCTACTGGAGTAGCAAGTGGTGCAAGAAATTATCAACCAAATGGATATAGTCTTTATGGTATAGATAGTCATGTATATCTTGTATCTGGAAGAATAAATGATGGAAATCAAGAAAAAAGCGTTGTAGCTGCATATAAACCATATAGTTATGGATACTATCCATTACATCCTACTGATGCTGTAAATGAATGGCATTCTGGTTATGCTCATTATGCTAATAGTTCCTTAGTTCCATTACAGAGTTATAAGTCATATCCTAATATACCTAAATTAATTTTTAATAATTCTAAATTTGCTGGTAAAGTTTGGCAAAAAGATGATACTACCTATGCACATCAAGATGGATTTTTATTAACAGGGAATAGAACTATCAACAATCAATCTAATAAACAATTTACAATTAGAGGTGATGATACTAGCGGTGCTTCTGGTAGTTGGACATGGCAATGGGAAGATACTCCTGAAGATGGATTTATGCATGGTGGAACTTTTGAAGATATAGATGATACAGCATCGGGTTCAAATCTTTTATCAGAGAGTGATTCATTAATAACTGTAACAGCTTATACTGCTGGAGATACTGGTGAATTCCCAGCTAATACAAATATAAGATATAAAATATCGGTATTATATGATGGTTACCAAGAATCTCCATTAAGTACTTTTTTCTGGGATAAAGATGTAGGTGGAACAGCGCAAAGCACAATGGAAGTAAAAGTGTCTATAGCAGATCCAGAAGTTTTTAGTCCAAGAGCAACTCATTTAGTTTTATATAGGAGAGTATCATCTAACACTTTATTTAGAATGGTAAAACAAATACCACTTGATGAAGGTTGGGTTTATTTAAATGGTTTATATACTTATACTTTCTTGGATGACCATAGAACTGGTAGCTATGAAGCTTTAACAGGAATGTCTGAAGATACTGAAATTACACATTTAAATTATTCTTTATCTTGTGAAATAAATGATGAATTATTTGCAGCTGATTGTTATACAGATGTTATAGAAAAGGGTGATGCTAGAAGATATATATTTAAATCTAAACCAGGTAATTATAGTCAATTTGATTTAAAGAAAGATTACTTAATACTAAAAACAATACCAACTGCGTTAGTATCATTTAATGGAAGAGTTTATGCATTTGACAGATCTAATACATATAAAATTAATCCTGATAGTATGGTCATAGAAGATATTTATGAAGGAGTTGGATGTTTAAGTCAAAATGCTGTAGCTATTTCAGAATTTGGTATGTGTTTTGCAGATAGCAATAATGTATATTTACATGATGGTAATACACCTATTCAAATAGCTAATAATATACTTAATATAAGTACACTTGAAGGATTTAAAGTAGGTTATCAAAAAGCTGTTGAAAATACAGAAGCTTATCCTAATAATGAAAAACCAAAAGTTTTTTACGATGGCGAGGCTAATTCATTTGTAGTCTTTTTAATAGGTACTTGTACTCAGACATGCTTAAGCACAGTATCTCGTGCATATGCATATAATTTAGCTCGAAAAAGATGGGATTATTGGGAAGCTCCATTATGTAAACAAGCAAGATCTGGACAAGATAGTGATATATTAATAACTGATAATAAAAATTTATACAAATATAAAGGCTCTGATTCTGATTATAGATCATGGGAATTTAGAACAAAACATTTAAGTTTAGCTCAATTAGGTAATAATAAAAGGTTTCATAGATTAAAAGTATTTGGGGCTCCTAATATAAGTGATGATAATGTAACCACAGCTTCCGATCCCCTTAATGATAATATTGTTGTTCTTGTTGATGGAGTCCCACAAGATATAACATTAGAAAATATTAGATATGAAAAATCATTTATGGGTGCAAAAATGAATGGCACAATAAACAATACAGATGATACTTCGATAATTACTTTTGCAAGTGCAACAGGTGATGCACCTATGAAAGGAGCAGGTGGAGCTAAGTATCCTGTAGTTGATAATTATATACAAGTAGATGATGAAATAATGAAAATTACATCTGTTTCAACGTCTACTATGCTTGTATCAAGAGCTAAGTTAGGAACTACAAAAGAAGCACATACAAATTCTAGATTGTATTATATAGCACCCTCTATTAAATTACCTAGTAAGTGTAAAGGCAAAAAAATAGAAATTCATCTCAAAGGTCAGAATGGTATAGTAGATGGAATTGGAATTGACTTTATAAACAAAAGGAATGGATAATGGCTTTAAGTAAGAAAAGATCTCTAAGAGTAAAAGATCCAGAAATGCAGAAAGCTATAGATAAAATATATGATGATATTAATAGTCTTGTAAATGCTATTAATCAAGGAGTTGGAGATGGAGAATCTCTTTCTTCTGGTAAAGCAGGAGATATAAGAGTTGTAGATACATCAGATAGAGGTGTATCAATTGAAGTTAGATCTAAAAAAGGTTGGTATACTTTAGGTGGTTTTTCAATGATTGAATCAAGAAAGGGTAATTAATGGGTTTATTTAATCCTAAGCCAGTAATAGATAGAAGTCCTATAGATAAATTTGGAGTAGGTGCTAATGCTGATTCTTTAATGAGTTTAGCTAATATATCTTTAAATAGATCTCAAGAGTTATGGGATCCTCAAAGTAAAAGAAATCAGATGTTTATGGAGCAATCTATGGAGAATGCTTACAATCTACAAGGTCAACAAAATATTTTAGCACAACGTCAAGCTGCAAGAACAGGACAAACAAATTTAGGAGGATTTCAATCTAGTGCAGCTATTAGAGATTCTGTTAGAAAACAACAAATGAATTTATTATTATCACAGCAAGGACAAGCTACACAATTATTAGGTCAATCAGGACAAATGCAAGGACAAGCTGGTTCTATGAGAAATAGTCTTAATTCATTATTTAGACAACAACAAGCAGCAAATCAAAAAGCTAGACAAGATGCGAAGAATAAAAAATACGGAATGATGTCTGCTGTATTTGGAGCTGTAGCTGGTCCAGCATTAGGTGCACTAGGTGGGAAGTTAGCAAGTAAATTAATACCTACTGGTGGCGGTGGAAATCCAGGAGGAGGATCTATATTTAGTCAAGCAGCTAATAATATACCAGGAGGATTTAATTTTAATACTGCCCCTCAACAAGCTTTTGCTAATTTTTATGGAGGCGGTAATTTTCAAGCATCGAATGCTTCTCCATCTGCAGGTTTTAGCAATACAAATTATTTACAATCTGGTAATGTTCCTGGATTAAGTAATTCCATTTATCCATCAACAAGTGGTGGAGGAAATCCACTGAATATGTTATATAGAAATAACCCAATGGATTTTTAATTAATATTTTAAAGGAGAGTCATGGCAAACGGTAGTTATTTAGCAAGTGCAGCAGAAGCAGAAAGAAACAGAAGGTTTCAAGCTGAACAAAATTATCAATCTAGAGAAATGCAAAAGGGTATGTTTGGTGCAGAGTTAGATTTTAAAAAGACTCAGTATAATAATCTTTGGGATATACAAAAAGCCGACTATGATGCAGAACAACGTATCATAAATAAACAAATGATTAATTTAGAAAAAGATCAAGATTATACAAGACGATTAGCAGATATTAAAGAAGGACAAAATGTAAATATGCTAGATGTTGTATTCGGCAATAAAACTGGAGAAGAATGGGGTACTGCTTTACGTCAAAGATGGGGTCAAAGATTGCCAGATTTTATGGGGTATCCGACAGATGAAGAATTAGCAGATAAACCTGAGTATGATGATTATGAACACATTACACCAGAAGATATAAAAGGATTAAGCAAAGAAAACTTAATGGAATTAATACGAATGCAAATGTTGCGAAACGCAAAAACAGATTCAACTACAGGTTTAATGCAATTAATTAATCAAAGCTTTGATACAGGAGTAACAAAATAATGAGTTTAAATTTAGCACCAGAACATTTTACACCAAAATATCAAAACTTTAAAATAGTCAAAGAATTAACTGAAAGATTTAATAGAGGTGACTTAGATTACTTACCTAAAAAAGATTTAGAACAAGTTGCAATGTTAGCAGCTCAATATGGTACAGATTTTAGACCTAAATCTAAACCTGTAAGAAAAGCTTTATTTGATTTTGTAGATATGGCTGCGTTTGGTTTAGTTCCAAATAAATGGAGACCAGAATCTATTGGAGAAGAATATTTTGGTGAATCAGGTTGGGATAAATTTGCAGGAGGAGTTGGATCTCTTGGAGGATTAGGTACAGGTATATATGGTTTATATAAAGGTGCTAGCAAAGCTAAAGGATTGTTGGATACATGGAGAGGTGGTTCAAGTGCAGCTTCAGCAGGAAATAAAATGGCTCAATTGAATTCAAGTAGAGATTCTATAATGCTTGGATCTGGAGCTAAAAGATTACCAGATAGACCAAATTTATTACAATTAGGATCAGGTGATTCAGAAAGAATTAGAAATTTAAGAAGCTTAATATCGGATGAAGCTGATTTAATTGCAGGATTTTAATATTACGTTCACGCTCTCGCCAAGAGCTTAAAGTATAACTCATAAAGGAGGATAAACATGGCATCATCATTACAGAACTTAACAGTTCAAGAAGCACAAAATGCATCGCTAGGACAAGCAGGTGCAATAGTAGAAACAAGTACTACCGCTATTACAGGTAAAAGTATTGTAGCATTTCAGATGTTAGAAGATACAGTATTTACAGCATTAACTCCATCAGATACTACTAATGGATATGGTGTTGGATCTTATAATGGAGATACACTTGGATCTATAACAATACCTGCTGGTATGACTATATATGGTCACTGGACTGCGTTTACTTTAGCTTCTGGTAAAGTAATAGCATATCAAGGTTAATCTATGTCTTTAGGACTAGGATCTAATTTATCTAAAGGTGGTATAGTTACACCTGGAATCGTAACTGATAATCTCGTATTAAAACATATGTATGGAGCAGGAGCAGTCGTACCTGTAAGTGATGGTGCTGCTTCTTTTGATGGTACTGATGATTATATTACAATGGGAGATATTAGTGCAACTGAAGGTATAGACACTATGACATTGGCTTGCTGGGCTTATTTAACAGATGCAGCACAACATCCACTTATAACTAAAGGAACTTATAATAATTCAGCAGCTTCTTTTAATTTTAAATATGATTTACAATCAGGAACAGATAGCGGCAATGGTAGATTAAATTTTTCTGTTGCAAATAATATATATGCTTTTAAATCTAGTGCTGGTTATACTATAGATAAATGGCATCATTTCGCTGTAACTTATTCAAATACTGCTGATGAAATATGGTTTTATGTAGATGGAGTTAAAATTACTCCAAATTCAAGTGGTTCTGAATCAGGTGTAGGCACAGCTGTTTCTATACCAAATACAACAAAAGAAGTGAGAATAGGTACATCTGACGGCGGAACTGAATATGCACAAGGTTATATATGTAACGCAGGTATATGGTCATCAGTATTAACTCAAGCACAAATAAAATCTATAATGAATAAAAACTATGCAGGTTTAACAGATAGTGAAAAAACAAATTTAGTATCATGGTGGAATCTCAGTGCAGATGCAAATGATTCACATGGTTCAAACAATGGGACTTTATCATAATGGCTGCTACTATACAAACAATTCACAAACCAACAAAAGCCAGAGCATTAGATACCTCTGGTAACAACAATCACGGACAAATATATTCAGGTAGAGCATTAGAGTTTGATGGGGTTACTGATTATTTAGATTTAGGGGAAAAGAAAACTTTAGTAGATTATAGTGCCGAAACAACTCAAGCAAATAGAGCTTGGACTGTTGCTTGTTGGATAAACATAGATGCAATAGGTAGTCTTAGAAATATAATAGGGGAAGGTGATGGTATATCTTCTACTTATATTTGTGTACATTCTGGAGGAAAACTTGGTATATGGGATGTAGTAGGAGCAGATTGGAGAACAGGAAATACAATATTAAATACTAATACTTGGTATCGTGCAGCTTTTGTTTTTGATGGAGATGAAACTGTTAGTTTTTATTTAAATGGTGTTGCTGATGGAAGTGGAATTATTGACACAGCTTCTGATAATGCAGATTTAGCATTTAGATATATTGGTAGAAGAAGTGATGGTTCTCCAAGACTTTGGAATGGAAAACTTGCAGATTTACAATTATGGCAAGGAGCATTCTCAGCAGATGATGCATTATACGATTACAATAACCCAGAACAATTAGTTTTAAATAGAGGTGGTACATCATTAACAGAATCTAATCTTAAAGCATGGTATCCAATGAATGATGGACATAGAGGACAACAATCATATATACTTGATGCTTCAAATACAGGGTTAAGTGATAATTTAGTTGTAGATGGAAATTTCCCATCTTCAGATAATTGGACTTTAGGAGATGGTATGTCTATAAATAACAACCTTTTATCTTTAGATGGAACTCAAACTGATTATACATATGCTTATCAACAAGATACAACTAACTTCGTAGACCCAGATTTAATGCCTGGGACATGGAAGATAGTATTTACAATTGATAGTTATACTGATGGGAGTGTATCCGTAGGTATGGGTGGTTATAATTTCAGCTCTACATTTGAATCAACTGGAACTCATACTGTTTATATAAAACCAACTAATGTATCTTCTAATAGTAGAGTTTATTTTAAATGTAATGCTAATTTTGTAGGTTCATTTAGTAATATAGAAGTATATAAAGTAAACAATAAAAATCATGCAACAACTGTATTTTATGGTGATGAACAGATAAGTGCTACAAATGATAGAACATTTGCAGGTGCAAGTAATTGGACTAATGCAGCTGGAGCAAATGCCTTTAATGCTTATGACGAAACAACTAGTGGTCAATTAACTTTAACCCCTGACGATGTAGGCGATGTTCAATATTGTTATTTAGATGGCGCTAATTGGGAAGATGCAGATGGTGATGGGCCAGCTATGGTTGAAGGAAGAACTTATCAATTAACTTATGATATGCATATATCCTCTTATACTAAAGGGACTTTAAGAGTTGGTATGTCTACCGATGCAACTCCCGCTGTAATGAAAACATCAAATACTTACACAGCTACTAATGGAAGTGGTGATACATATACTAGAACTTTTGTTTATGTTGCAGCAGACCATGAAATGATAACTATTTATGCAGATGCTAATACAGTTCTTACTGTAGATTTTGATAACTTTAGTTTAAAAGAAGTAGGTACAGCAACAGGCTGGACAGATGCAGACCAACAACTTGATATACCACAAACAGCATTACAATCTTACAATCAATTGGCTTGGTTTGATAATAGAGTAAATGGTAGTGGATTAACAGATTATATAGTTATGGGTGATAATGCTGCATTAGATGTAGGTACTGGTGATTTTTCTGTATCATGTTGGTTTTATATGCATAGTCAGATTGCATCTGGAAGTCATTATCTTTTTAGAAAAGGAGGTGCAGGAGCTGAGGGATATGCAGGAAGAGTTACTGGAGAGGGAAAGATTTCATGTAATATCGATGAAAATGGTGGAACACCAGATAATCAATGGACAGATTCAGCCGCAGGTGTAATAGTAGTAGGGAAATGGTATCATGTAGTATTTTCTTATGATAGAAGTGGTGATGTTTATTGCTATTTAAATGGAGAAAGGATTACATCTGGTGAATTCACTTCAGCTAAAGATATAACAGGTAATTCTGGAACCTTAGATAATAGTACTGCATTTAATGTTGGAGCTAGCTCCTCTACTGGTGGTGGTTTCCCAGGAGTTATAACAGAATTAGCATTATTTAAAGGAGCTGGAAGTTTGTTAACTCAAGCTCATGCAGAAGAGTTATATAATGATGGTAAGGCATTAGATGCAACTACTCATTCACAAAATGCATATTTAACAGGCTATTGGAGAAATAATGGACTCTCTACGTGGACTGATTTATCTGGTAGTGGGAATAATGGAACTGTAGGTAATGTTGCAGAAACAATGTTAATCACAGCAGGAGTAGATGGTTCAAGAGATTCTCAAGGATTTCTAATGAATAGACAAAGAGCTACTAATAGTTTGAATTTAAGAGGAAGCCTTTCAACAGAGAATGGTGAAGGTGATTATGTGAATACAAATAATAAAATGTCTTTTGCTGAAGATGGTTTTACTTTATCTTTTTGGGTAAAATATACAGATTTATCAGGAAGAGGAATAACGGGAATGAATGATGGTAATGACCGTAGAATGTATATAGGTCAATCAGATGCAGGAGCAGATGAAATGTTATATGGTTGTGGTGATGGGTATGTAATAGGTACTACTAACCAAATAACTGAAGGTAAATGGCATCATGTTTTAACTACATATGATGGAGGCTCTGTTTTAAAATGTTACTTTGATGGGGTATATGATAAAACTAAAACTGATATTACATTTAGTGGTGTTTCTACTGATAACTTTTGGATTGGTTCATTTGAAGGAGAACAATATGTGGTAAGAGGTTTTATAGATGATGTTTTAATCTACACAGATGTAAAGACAGATGGTGGTGTTTCTTTAACGGAAACAGCAAAAGGTGAAATAGCAAGAATTTATAACGCAGGTAAAAGGAGTCACAGATAATGGCACATTATGAAATGTATTTTTGTTTACCAAGCAGTGCATATGATAGTGCTGTTGGTGATAAAATAAAAGCACTATATCCTATAGTAGAATCAACAGATGAAGATGGTAATGTTACCTATAAATCATCTCCTACTTGGAATGATATTATATTTGCAGGTAAAGTAGGTGCTCCAAGATATTCACATGATAAAGCATATTGTATTATCAAAGGTGAATGGTCTATGAAAGAAGGAGTACTATCAGAGCTTGTAGCATTAGGATCTAGTAAAGCATATCCTAATTTTAGTGTATTAACTAAATCAGAAGCGCAAACATTAGTAAGTAGTGATACATTCACTGGGGAGTAAATGGCTACCTATAATGATAGAGTTTTTGAGCTTGTAAGGCAATATAGATATAACCCTAGACTTTTTTCTGAAGAGCAAGTAGATCAAATACAAGAATTAGCTACCCAATATGATATTCCATTTAAAAGAAAAGTAGAAGAATTTAATCTTCGTAAATCAGTTAGTCAATTAAGCAGTGGCTTTCTAGAAGGTTTTACTACCATACCTGTAGGTAAAATAGGTGGTAAAGAACCTAAGACTACTTACGAAGCAATAGCTCATTCCCTTGGACATTTAGCAGGTTTTGCACCAGGTATTATGGCAGCACCATTATCATTAGGAGCTAAAGGTTTAACTAAGCTAGGTGCTAATATGACAGCTAAATATATGCAACAAGGAGCAGCTATTGCAGGTAAAGCTAATCATTGGTCAATACCTATGATGGCTGGTGACTTTGCTAAGAAAGGTTCTGATAAACTATTACAGAAAGCAGCCATTGAAACTTTAGATGGACTAAAGAAAGGTGGTGGTGCTAGAGCAGTATTAGATCAAGCAGTTCATTTAGGTGCAGCGAGTGCAATGTCAAGTATCTGGAAAGGACCAGATGAAATATTAAATGCTGGAGTACATGGTGCTGTAGCAGGTGGAGCATTTGGTGGACTTGGACAAATGAGAGTTATTGGTAACTATCTTAAATCTAAAAATCCATCAGATTATAGAAAAGGTGAGCAACGATTAAAAGGTGTTATTGGTGCAGCTATGCTTGGATTACCAACAGCCCTTCAAGATCAACCAGCTGAAATGATAATATACCAAACACTATTAGGTGGATTTTTTGGTTATCAATCTAGACCAGCAGTTGAAGTTGAAGGTGGTAAGTTTATTAAAGACTTAATGTATAGTGGAAATAAAGACCATATATTCTATCCAGACAAGCATCCTAATTATCCAGATTATTCTAAAGGTGCTAAAGATTATATTAATAAAGAAGCTACTCGTAATGCTAAGAATTACTATAGAAGAAATATGGAATCATTTGGATTTGATAGAGATACAGTAGATTCTATGATTGAAGAGAATGTTAAAGCCGCTAAAGGTTTAGCTAAAAATGAGAGACCTACTCAAGATATGATAGATCGTGAGTACAGATCTCAAGCTAAAGATTTTTATTTAACATATGTAGAAGGTAAAGGTTATAAGTATTATGTACATAAAGATGTAGCAGATGCTATATTCCAGGCAGAGCAAAGAATGGATTCTAGTGATCCTGTGGAATTAGATGTTAAGAAAACTGATAACTTAGTTAAGACTAAAGAAAGAGAAGATACAAAGAATGTATTTATTATTATACAAGATGCTAAAGGTAATATAGATGTAGTAAATGGTATTGATGTTAATAAAATAGGTGTTAAAGGGGATGTAGAAGGTTTTGTAGAAGGTGATAGAAGAGTTGATAGACCTGCTGATAAGCTAGAAAATACAGAGTATATAACATTTGATTCAGTATTTATAAAAAGCAAAGATATAGTAGATAAACAAAGTGGAAAAGTTATTAAAAAGGGACGAGTAATTAAACATAAACCACTTAGTTATAAACTAGAAACAAAAGATTTTAAAACTAAAACAGAAAAAGCATTAGCTAATAAAAAATTATGGGAAGTTGATATAAAGCTAGATCAACATAACAGATATATATTCGGTGGTATTAAAGATAAAGGTGTCTTAACAGTTAGAGAGTATCATCAAGATAAAGATATATATACTAAAGAGCAATTATTTAATGCTCTATCTACAGATAAAATTAGCCCTAAAGATATTGAAAAATCCTTTAATGAAAGCTATAAAGCTTTTGAGCAATATTATCCTCATGTTAAGAATAAAGATTTATTAGTTGAAATGCATGAGAAAGCATGGAAGTCTAATGTATTAGTTGAAGGCGATAGAAACGGTATGTATGATTCTAATAATCTATCTACTCTTAGTAATTTAATGAGAAAAGGATTTTCTAAAAATGTAATAGACTGGAATAAAAGAGAACAATTATATCATGACAAGTCTATGCCTTTAGAAAAGGGAACCCTAGGAGAATTACCATTTGCTATTTTTACAGATAAGAATATAGTTAAGATAAATTCTAATGCATATAAAAACAATAAAGGTGAGACAGAATATTTTGATAGTGATGTAGATGGTACTATGTATATGCTTCCTAAAGATATGAAAGCTATGCTTAGTACTTTAGGATTACCATCTGAAGTAAGTATGACTAAACCTGTTATAGTGGTTAAAACTCCAGCAGGTACTATGATTGTTAAATCAGCAGCAAGAGGTGCACCCAAACCATTAGTTAAGTATATGGAAAACAATGGATTAAGAGCTGTGATTATGACGTCTGCATCTAAGCATACAGGTAATTTAAAGATTAATGACTTTGATATTAGCTCACTTAAAAAAGGTGAATACAATCATATAGGAGATACATTAAGTAAAGGTACTTTAAAAGATACTGATATTAGAATTAATTTAGGGACATTTGAAAACCCTCAAGGTGCTCTCAAAAAACAGAAATTAGTAAGACAATTATCAAGCGTTTTAAATAGAAAACAAGCTCCTGGTGTAATAGAAGCTATGATTAACGAGGTATTTATACCAAATATAGAAGGAAATAAAGAATTTAATGCCAAAGTAAGTGATTACTTAAAAACGAAGGATATAGGTCAATTAAGTAAATATATGGAAAAAAATAAACTAACTATTGATGATTTAAGCACAAAGTTAATCCATGAAATATTTACAAAACACGGTAATACAGAGTTGGCCTCTAAATTAGCTAGGGAAATTGCTAGTATGGATCGTAAAGGAGAGCTTGAAGATGTTGATACATTTACTCCAGAAGAGCATACTCAATATGTTTATAGGAATGAAAGAATACTAGATGTATCGGATTTTTCTCAATCACAAAGAGAAGGTGGATTATATGCTAGAAAGTTTTTTGAAAATAATTATAAGAAATATATGATCCATAGATATTATGCTCCTAGGTATAAATATTCAGCTAAAACTTGGATGGCTCCTAAAGATCCACATATACTACATTCTAATGATATTAAACAAGGTGAGTTTAAATTAGATTATGGAATGAAAAAAATGAAAGTTAATTATCAAGGCAGAGATATGACTTTAGGTGAAGCATGGAAGCTTTCTAAAGGTAGTAATAAAGATAAAGCTTTCGATTTTTTAGTTATAAGAATACCAGCTGATAGTATGTCTGGAACAAGAGTTTTAAAATTTGGAGGCTTTACAGATCAAAAAGGATATTCAATTGTTACAAACTCAAAAGACAATGCTTATTTAGGTGGAGCTGATAAAGATAGTGATACTACTTTTTTATATCAAAACATGCCTGATAAAGTTATTAATGGATTTCGTAAAGTACAAAAAGAATGGGAGAAGCCAAACAATGAATGGGTAGATGGTAAATCAAAAGATTTTGATAAATTGTTTGGAGCTGGTGATACCAGTATGTATCAAACCCCTGCAAGTAAATTTTCTCCATCAATGAGAAGAACTGTCGGCAGTACTGCTTTTAAAGGAAAAAGTGGACTTGGATTTGGATTAACAGCAAAAAATAATTTATTAGCTATGGCAGATTATATACAACAACAAGGTGGCTTATTAAACAATATTAAAGTAATCAGCAAAGATGGTACTAAGGAATTAGGGTATATTAATATAAAGCTAAAACCAGGTGCTCATGAAAACTTAATTAGGCTTGGTAGGGAAATTGTTAATAGATCTGCAGATGCAGCTAATTATCCTAAAATGATAGATTATTCAAGTTTCCCTGATATACTTTTAAAAGAAGCTTTTATAGGTAAATATTATAATTATAGAGCACGTAAATTTCTTCCATTAAAATATAGCGAGATAATTAAAACAAACTTAGGTGATATTGCAAATACTGTAAGGAGCATAAATCCAAAGCGTACAGATATATCATGGTCTAATATGCAACAGATGTTAGATAACACTGGAGATTTAAGTCAGTATTCTAATTTTGCTAGTTTTATAGGTAATAAAATGAAATCAGATAGAATTACTACTGAAATATTCGATACAAAATTAGCAGATAATTATGTAGAGATGTTAAAGATTGCTCAACAAAGAGTTAGTCAACAACAGAATAAAAAGATTGTCAATAAATTAAATCAATTAATTCCTGCATTTAAATTAAATCCAAAGAATATATTAAAAGCTCCTACTTGGGAGCTTGTTAGAGCAAGACTTGAAGGTGATTTCCATCAATTATCATCTTGGAATGCTTTAAATAAAAAGGGATTTGAAATATATAATGCTTTAGAAAAAATGGGTGTTAAGAATAGAGATGAATTTGATACTAAAATATTATCAGAGATTGCAGCTGAAGCTACAAGAATTAAAAAAACTACTGAAAATTTAAGATTAGGTAAACAAGAATCTGAATTACCAAATGAATCTAGTAGTGAGTTTTTTGATAGAGCTGTTCAAGATTATAAGAATGGTAAGTTAAACTTATTAGCAAGTAAATATAAAAAGAATTTTGGTGATAATAATCTTATAACAAGAGAAATGCTTGATACTTATTTTGATTTATGGTTATTAAGTCCTTTCAAAAAAGGTGAAGTATATACTTCTATATCTAAACTTCCATTTCAATCAAAGAGTGTTAGTAATAAATCTATAAAATATTTAACTAACGAACATCAAGCTATATTTGAATCTATGAGAAAAGCTATATCTAAAGAAAAACCAGATAAAGTATTATTTGATATA
>CETH01002808.1_pt1 | contig 14017 bp, 16 predicted proteins | sample 361461 | NCBI WGS metagenome assembly CETH01 (sample SAMEA2622695, study PRJEB7988) | marine metagenome | isolation source: saline water (ENVO:00002010), including
GGACATATACACGCTGTATGAATAAATCTTCCAAATAAGTCCTGGCAAGTGCTTCTCATGAGACCAATCATTCCATGCTTTGTCATTACGTATGACGACATATGTGGAACTGCTTTTTCAGATAAGGTTGAGCCTACATAGAGAATCGATGAGCCTTTTTTCATGAATGGAATAGTAATTTTATTTAAAATTGAGGGTCCTACTAAGTTAACCTCTATTACCTCTCTTAAGTTATCATCGTTGAATGATTCAACTGTGTCACTTTGCATCTTACTTGCATTGTGGATTAGACAAATCTGATTAGAAGAAGATAGTAAATCTTTAAAATTTGATTCTAATGATTCTTGCCAATTGGTAGTAGATAAATCGATATCGATATGTATTGCATTATCTAAGTCTATTTTAGATCTAGAAAGATTGATAATTGAATAATTATTTTCTTGAAAAAGTTTTGCTGTAGCATATCCTATTCCACTGCTGCCACCAGTAATAATAAGAAACTTCTTCAAGAAATCACCTTGTTTACTTCTGTTTAAATTTAGGAGCTTCTTTTTTTGCAAAGGCTTTTAATGCAATTTTATGATCTTCCATTAGCTGGGTAACATTTTCAAAGGCTGCGGCCCTATCAATTATCGAATTAGCCATAACTTTTAGGCCAGCATTTATAGAAGTCTTTGTCCATCGAATAGAATATTTTGCCCCATCACGTAATTTCTCAGCTAATGCCTGAACTTCGTTATCAATTTCACCTTCATCAAAAACCTCTGCAATAAGACCTATATCGAGTGCTTCTTCAGCTTTTATCATCTCGCCTGTTAAAAGATACTTTTTAGCTCTAGCATAACCTATGAGCTGTGGCCAAATTACACAGCCACCATCACCAGCAACAAGTCCAACAGAAACATGAGGATCTGCAAATTTTGATCTTGGAGTTGCGTATACAAAATCACAAAAAAGTGCCAAAGAACAACCTAAACCAACAGCAGGTCCATTAACTTTAGCAATTATGGGTTTTTCCATATCCAGCATTGCATTTTGAATCTTTCTATCATGATTAATGTGATACGCAGTTGCCACAGGGTCACCATGAACTCCTAACAACCATTTGAGGTCTCCACCGGCACAAAATGATTTGCCTGCACCTGTGAGAATAACTATATCGATCTCATCATCATATTCAGCATCAAGAAAGATAGTAGAAAAATCAGCATGTAATTGTTCATTTACAGCATTCATATCGTCAGGGCGATTAATGGTAATAGTTAATATCCTATCCTTTTTAGTTATTTTAAGTTCTTTATATTTTGAGTAATCCATAAAATTATTATAAACAGCTTGTTAAAAATTACTAATTAAGATTTAAATCTTGAATGTATTGCTCTTGTAATTTATATTTTTGAATCTTTCCAGATGGAGTAACTGGAAAAGAATCAATGAAGAAAATGTATCTTGGAACCTTCCATCTTGAAATCCGCTCTTTGCACCAATCTCTCAATTCGTCTGGACTATTTAATTTTGTTAAATCTACCCTTGCAACTGCACAACATTCTTCATCATATTTTTTATCAGGCAGACCAAATACAGCAACTTCAAGGACTCCAGGATGTTCAAGCAAGTAATTTTCAATTTCAATAGGATAGAGATTTTCACCGCCCCTAATTATCATCTCTTTGGCTCTTCCTACGATATTTATATATCCATCTTCATTCATGGTCGCAAGATCTCCAGTCGGAAACCAGCCATCAGGATTTATTCCTGAGCTTCCATCAGGCAAATTACCATAACCCTTCATAAGCCCAGGACCCTTATAGAGCAATTCTCCAGGCGTATCATTTTTAACCACTTCGTTATTTTTATTTACAATTCTTAAGGACACGCCGGGTAATGCAAGTCCAGCAATAGCCTTTAATTCTGGAGGATCGTTGGGAAGCGCAGTAGAAGTTAGCCCACATGTTTCTGTCATGCCATAACCGTTGATTACATCTGCATCGAACTCATCAGAAAATTTTTTTAAAAGCTCAAGCGGTGGATTTGATCCACCAACTATTAGGCATTTTAAGGCGTTTAGATCATATTCTTTAAAATTAGGCACCTCCAGCATAGCTGTCAATAAAACAGGAGCTCCAATAAAGACAGAACATTTTTCATTTTGCAGGATATCTAGCGTTACATCTGGTTTAAAAATATATAGAGGCAAAGAAACTGCTCCTGTTGCTGCAGCACCAAGAGTCATACATGCAGAGCCACCAATATGAAAAAGTGGAAAACCATGACAAACTCTCTGATTTACGGTTATATTCCAACGAACATGACTATTTTTTGATGATGTAATTAATGATTGATGAGTCATCTGAGCAGCCTTTGGAACTCCAGTCGTGCCAGATGTATATTGGATCATAAAAATATCATTTGGATCTACTGATGGCAGCAATGAGTTAGAGCATCTTCCTTCTTTGATAAGGTTTTTTAAACCATCATCAAATGAATAGTTATGTTTAAGGGATGGAATTTCGCTTTTAACTTTATTAATTACATCCAAGCATTTGATTTCGCCAATTGCCTCAGCGTGAATTATTGCAACAGCTGATACTGTATTTAAGGCAAAAATTAACTCTTGCTCTTTATATAATGGATTTAAGGTAACAATTCTTAAACCTGCCTTAGCTAATGCATACTCAGATAGAATCCATTCAGGATGATTTGGACCCCAAACACCCACTGTATCTCCTGGTTTGAATCCCAAATCTATAAAGGCTTTAGCAAGATTGGTAGACATTTTATTTAAATCTTTATATGTCCACCTTATATCATCCACACCGGGTTGATTAGAATATACTAATGCTTCTGTATCAGGAGATTCTGCAGCTCTTGTCTCTATAAGCTCGCCGAGCGTTAAAGCCATTAATTCTGAATCATCTAATTCATCTATCCATTCTGATAAATTTTTATCTGGTTTAGCCATGAAAGTTATAAATCTCCAGGAATTATAAAAATTTCTGATCTTCCGCCAGAATTTCTTAAGTCAATTAAAGGTTTATATTTTGGATCTTCATACCAATTTTGAGCAGATGAAAGATCTGGAAATTCCAACAGCACATATGCTGATGGTTGCTCTTTCCCCTCTTTCATATCTGGCTTAACACCTGAAGCTAGATATTTGCCACCATGATCGGAAATCAATTTTGCCGTTTCAGGAAAATATTTTTCATACCAATCCCAACTTTCCATGTATAACAAACCTAAAACATAAGCTTTCATTTGTTGCCCCCTATATTATTGGTTATGATGAAATTAACTAATATTTAATTTTTATTCATAAAAACAAATATGTCCAATCAAGATACTGACTTTTATGCAGCTACATCTTTTATCAAAAAAGATGAAGATCAGAATTTCTACCTATCTGCTCAACAATGCAATGCATGTAATGCAATATTTCTAGACAATCGGATAAGTTGTTCTAAATGCTTTGAATTAAATAATTTTTCAACTATAAGATTGTCAGATACAGGAAGCCTGTATTCATACTCAATTGTTCATAGGTCATTTCCTGGCATTGAGGTTCCATATATTTCAGCAATAGTTGATCTAGATGACGGAGGAACAATTAAAGGCAATTTAATAAATGTTGATCCTAATCCTAAAAATATTTCTTTTGATATGAAGGTCAAGTTAGTATTTCAAGATGCTTTAGGTAGAAAAGATAAAGATGGCAATTCTTATGTTAGCTATTTTTTTGAACCATTAACGACTTAATTTTTTCATCAAATCCAAGTAATTTTATTTATAGTGTATTATTTACACATATCTTAATTTTGAGGTATTAATTATGGAGGCAATTATGGAAGGAGAGATTTGGTCAACATTGCATACTGCTAGGATAGCAAATGCAGTATTTTTTATATCAATGATGGTTTCAATATGGATAGCAGCTAGATTTTCATCAGTAGCGGCTGAGAAAGGAATAAATATGGTTGGTAAAATTATCTGTTCATTGTTTGCAATAGGCGTATTTATGGGTAATTGGACAGTAGGATCTACGGTAATGAATTCATATAGTGGCTTTGCTAAAGCATTTGAAATGTTAGGAGAAACTGGTGTTGACTTATCACCTATGGCCACCGGCTATATCGAATATTTTGGAACAGAAATGACAGGAATGCCTAACCCTGTAATGATGTTAGTTGGGGTAACTGGTCTATTGATTGCGTTAGCTCCACTTTGGTTCAATTCATCTGAGTAATAAACTTTATTAAACAAAAAAAGCCTGCATCAGCAGGCTTTTTTAAATAAATTTTCTATCTTGTATAGATAATTTGACAGTGTTCGATGGTGTCACTAACAATTTCATCGACATATTTTGCTGACTCATCCCAAATCTGAGCCCAAGAAGCGCCTGCAAAGTATTCGTCAACAACCTTACCTAGCTCACTGGCTGATTGACTTACAGCTCTAACATGAAATACTTCTGTTCCTCCACCCAAAGGCTGGAACACACCTATATTCATATCATGACCAGCGCTTCTTATTGCTTCTTCAAGCTCAATCATTTTTTGAGTATAGGCCATAGGATTATTAAGATTTAGTCTCCAAAGGCGCTCATATGCAGGTTGTAATTTAAATTCTTTGAGTGGCTTAAATGTAGACGAGTATTTTACTTTACGCATACTCTTATATTGTCCTGTTGCTTTCATTGGATCATAAAGATCTGTGGCGGCAAAAGCTTTTTCAACATTGGGAAATGCATTCCAAACGAACATTTCGCCTGGATACTGGTGCCCTGTTTTTGTAACGCAAACCCCCGCGAGATCTGAGCCAATAGCTTCAAATGGCGCGGTATTTTTTTTCATCAGTTCAATATATTTATCAACATCCTTCGCTTTAACGTGAAGAGTTGTAAAAGCGCCCTCGGGAACAGCAAAAACATTGAAAGATATTATTAGCATGAAAGCAGTTAAAGATTGAATTATTTTCATATTTCTCCAAATTAATTTATTTGTTTGTTAAATATAGTGTATTTCTTTTATACATTAAATAACTTTACTAAACTTGATGTATCTAGATTCCCTAAATTTTTTTTAGAAAGTGTTTTATAGTTTTTTAATACATTTTTAGAAATACTTAAATTTAAATTATTTAATTTTGCATGCTCAAGAGCTATGTTTAAATCTTTTATCATTAAATCTACAGCAAATCCAAAATCAAATTTATTATCAATCATAGTGTGAAAACGATTATCCATTTGCCAAGACTGAGCCGCGCCATTAGAGATAGCAGTAAATACTTTATTCATATCTAAATTAGATTTTTTTCCTAAGGCTATAGCTTCGGATAAGCCTTGAATTAGGCTAGCAATACATAGTTGATTAATCATCTTGGTCAATTGGCCATGGCCATTAGGACCAATTTTTACGATACTACTTGAATAGGATTTCATTAATTTCCTGATAAGAGAGTATTTATTAGCCGGGCCTCCAATCATTATAGATAATGAACCATTTAAAGCTCCAGCCTCTCCTCCACTAACTGGTGAATCAAAAAAAGCAATTTTTTGGTTTACTATTTCCTTATTTGAAATAATTAAATTTACTAGCTCAAGTGAAGTAGTTGAATGATCAACAATGAAAGAATTTTTTTTAAGACATTGAAATAGTTTTTTTCGAATTAAAAGATCAAATATCGAATCATCATCTTTAAGGCACATGATTAATCCATCAAATTTGAAATTTGGGAAGTTATTTAAATCAAAACTGGATCCTTTATATTGATTTAACCAGCTATCAGTAACTTTCCTTGTTCTGTTATAAACAAAAAGATCAAGGTCATTTCTTTTTGAAAGATGTCCAGCCATTGGATACCCCATGGTACCTAGGCCTACAAATAAGTACTTTTTACTAGATCTTGGCAAGCTGTGATTCGGCAGATGATACGTCCATTGCTCCAGGCTCTTCAATGTCAATAGATTGCACAACACCATTATCAATAATCATTGCAAATCTTTTACATCTATTACCCAATCCAAAACCTGATCCATCCATGGTTAGACCAAGCTCATTAGTTAAATCACAATTACCATCTGACAACATATCAATCCCTTCAGCATTTGAAGATTCTGACCAAGATTTCATTACAAATGGATCATTTACAGCTAAAAATGTTACTGAGTATCCTTTGTCTTTAAAGTTTTGTAAATTTTCTATATACCCTGGCAAATGTGATAAATGGCATGTTGGTGTAAAAGCACCCGGGACACCTACTAAAACTATTTTTTTATTAGATAAGTATTCATCTGAGTTAATATTTTGCATATCACCATCTATTAATACTCTTAGATCATGGGTTGGAAAATTATCATTTATTGAAATAGTCATAAAGCGCTCCTTTTTAAGGATAATTTTAACCTATTTAAAAATTTTTTATATAAATTGATTTGTATTATTGTTTTAACATATTAAAACGTATAGAATCATCACATGAAATTATCAACCGTACTTAAAAACATCAATTCATCTAAAGAAATAGATGATTTTTTAAAAGATTTATGCACGCCATCTGAAATTGAGGCAATGGAAGAACGTTGGGAAGTTGCCAAACTTCTTTATGATGGCGAATCAACATATAGAGATATAGCATCACAACTGAAAACATCAACAGCAACAGTTACACGTGTTGCAAGATTCTTATATAAAGAATCTAACCAAGGTTATCTAAAAGCATTAAAAAAGGTTAAAAGATGTCATCAAAGATAACAATTGCAATTCAGCGAAAAGGTAGACTTTTTGATGACAGTAAAAATCTTTTGATAAGATCAGGAGTTAACTTTTCAACATCTGGAGAAAAGTTACTAGCTAGATCATCTAATTTGGACATAGACATACTGCTAGTGAGGGATGATGACATTCCATCACTGGTGTCTAAAGGAGTTGCGAATCTAGGGATTGTAGGTCAAAACGTTTTAGCCGAACAAGTTGCAACAAACAAAAAAATTACTGCTAAAACTGTTCTAAATTTAGGGTTTTCTAAATGCAAACTTGCATTTGCAAAACCTTTTAATTCAAAACTAAGATCTCTGAAAAATAAAACAATAGCAACATCTTATCCTGCTCTAGTTAAAAAATATTTAAAAAGCAATGAAATAAATGCCGAGGTGATAAAAATTAATGGTTCCGTTGAACTAACTCCATACATAGGTATAGCAGATTGTATTTGTGATCTTGTTTCATCTGGTGCAACGCTAGAGGCAAATAATTTAATTGAATTTAAATCGCTTATGGAATCAGAGGCTGTTTTAATATCTCCTCTTGAGTCAAAAAAAATTACCCAAACAAATATCATAAATTTAATTAAAAGGTTTGAGGGTGTGATTAATGCAAAAGAAAGCAAGTATGTAATGTTAAATGTTGACCGAAATTCAACAGAAAAAATATGCAAATTATTACCCGGGGCAGATTCGCCGACAATTATTCCTTTGCAAAAGGATAATAAAGTTGCAATACACGCTTTATGTAAAGAGCCAGTATTTTGGGAAACAATGGAAAAACTAAAATCAAATGGCGCCTCTTCAATTTTAGTTTTGCCTGTTGAAAAAATATTAAATTAATGAAAATTTTAAATCGCTCGAATTCAAATAATGAAATTAAATGGTTTTCTGACAGTTCTTTTAATAAAGATCTAGAGAAAGATGTTTTACGTATTAAAAAATTAGTCTTGACTAAAGGCTCTAAAGCTTTTGATGAAATAAATAAAGAGTTAAATCTAATATCTCCACGTTCTTATAAAGTGAAAATATCAGAAATTATGAAATCTGAAATGTTGGTTTCAGATCGTTTGAAAGAGTCAATTCTTAATTCAGCAGCAAATATAAAAACTATTTGTGAAAATGAGAAAAGAAGTTTAACCGGTATGCCTATTGAAACAACTAAGGGTATAAAAGTATGGAAGGAGTTTAGACCTATTGATTCGGTAGGAATATATGTTCCTGGAGGCACTGCTCCTTTAATTTCATCATTATTAATGCAACTTATCCCAGCGAAAGTTGCAGGATGTAAAAAAATAATTATCTGTACTCCACCAAATCTAGATGGTCAAATAGCGCCTGAATTATTATGGATAGCAAAATTGTATGACATATCAAGCATCTATAAAGTTGGTGGCGCACAAGCAATATTTGGCATGGCATATGGAACAACAATCATTCCAAAGGTTAATAAAATATTTGGACCAGGAAATGCTTATGTGAATGAGGCAAAAAAACTTGTTTCCAATGATGTTGCAATAGATCTACCTGCAGGTCCAAGTGAGGTAATGATTGTAACCAACAACATAAAAAATATTTCCATTGCAGCAGCAGATGCACTATCGCAGCTAGAACATGATCCAGATTCGAGAGCTTTTATTATCTCAAACAATCATACTATTCTTAATAAGATTAAAGTTGAACTCAAAAAACAGATTCAAAAACTTGCTAGACAGGCTATTTTAAATAAAAGCATAGAAAACCTGGTGCTAATTAAATCAAAATCTTTTAAAGATGCGGTTACTCTAATTAATGAATGTGCGCCTGAGCATTTACTTTTATTAGATGAAGATTATTCAAAATATCTTATTAACATTAATAATGCTGGATCAATTTTTTGTGGCTCATTAAGTCCAGAATCATTCGGCGATTACTCATCTGGTTCAAATCATGTGTTACCAACAAATGGACAAGCAAAGGTTCATTCAGGCCTTGGTGTTAGTGACTTTGGAAAACAGATTAGCGTGCAAACAGCATCACCAGAAGGCTTTAATAATTTAAAAGATACTGTGATAAACATGGCTCAAGCAGAAACATTAGATGCGCATGAAAATGCTGTAAAAATTCGTGAGAGTTTAGCTTCTCATCTGGAATCATCAAGAATGTTTACAGAAATTAGAAAAACAAATGAAACGAGTATTTATATAAACCTGAATTTAGATGGAACAGGTAACTTCAACATAAAGACTGGTCTAAATTATTTAGACCATTTACTTGAGCAATTCTCTAAACACGGATCAATCGACTTAAATTTAACTTGCTTGGGTGATTTAGAGATTGATGAACATCACACTGTTGAAGACATAGCTATTGCATTAGGAACTGCAATTAATAACGCCCTTGGGGATAGGGTTGGTATCTCTAGATATGCTTCTAGTGAAATTTTAGTAATGGATGAGGTTAAATGTAATGTCAGTATAGATTTAAGTTCAAGACGTTATCTTGATTTCAAATGTTCTCAATTAAGAGACTATGTTGGAGATTTTCCTACTGAAATGTTTGAACACTTTTTTGTATCATTAATTAATGCCGCAGCTATGACATGTCACATTGAAACAAATGGTAAAAATTCACATCACCTACTTGAAGCAACATTTAAAACTTTTGCAAGATGTCTAAAGTCTGCGATTGTTGTTGAATCCATTAAATCCTCATCTACAAAAGGATTATTATGACTGTTGCGATTGTTGACTGCGGTGGAGCAAACCTACGTTCAGTTCAAAGAGCGGTTGAACTTCAAAACATGAAATCAATCATTACAAATGATAAGGGTAAAGTATCATCTGCATCATTTGTTATTTTGCCTGGAGTAGGATCTGCTAACAGTGTTATGCAAAGCCTGAAATCGAATAATCTATTAGACACTGTTAAAAACTTAACTTCACCTGTTCTTGGTATCTGCATAGGCATGCATGTTTTGTTTGATCAATCGGATGAAAATAATACTGAATGTATGGGTATAATTTCAGGAAATATTAAAAAATTTAATCCCGAATTAAATATTAAGGTACCTCAGATGGGTTGGAATAAGGTGACCTTCCTTCAAGAGCATGCAAAAAAACTCGATGATTATTATTATTTTGCTAATAGTTACTATTCTCAAATTTATAACCACACATTAGCTACAGCTGAATATGGCGAACCTTTTGCGGCCACAATTCAAAAAAATAACTTCCTAGGGTGTCAATTCCACCCAGAAAAATCTTCGCATGCTGGCAAAAGATTTTTAAATTATTTTTTTAATGAATTATGAAAATATTACCTGCCATTGATCTTAAAAATGGAAATTGTGTTCGGTTGCTTAAAGGTGATTTTGCTAAGATCACTGAATACAATTTCAATCCATTAGCTCAAGTAGAAATCTTTAAATCGAATCAGCTAAATTATCTTCATATTGTAGATCTTGATGGGGCTGAGACAGGTAATCAATCTAACTTAGATGTAATTAAAGAAATTTTAAAAATCCCAGATATTTCTATACAAGTTGGTGGAGGAATTAGATCCATTAAAACGGTTGAAAAAATGCTTGAAATGGGGGCTTCCAGAATTATTCTTGGAACAGCTTTATTTCAAGATGATTTTATTCAGGATATTAAAAAGAATTTTGATTCTAATCAGATAGTGCTGGCGTTAGATTTTAAGGTTATTAATGACATTCCAAAAATTTATACACATGGGTGGCAAAATACAACTGATCTTTCCTTATATGAGTTTCTATCTAGCCAATCATTCTTTTTAAATATTCTTGCGACAGATATATCTCTAGATGGAGCAATGAAAGGTCCAAGTTTTGATATTTATGAAGATATCTTAAATGCATTTCCTTTAGTTAATCTTATTGCCTCGGGAGGCATTAGATCTTTTGAAGATCTAGATACTTTAAAAACTTTGAAAATTAAAGAAGCCATCATAGGAAAAGCAATTTATGAAAAAAATATACCTCTTGAGGATCTTAATAATGATCACTAAGAGAATAATTCCATGCCTTGATGTTAAAAATAATAAAGTTGTAAAAGGTGTTCAATTTAAAAATCATCAAATCGTTGGATCTATTATGAGTTTAGCTGAAAAGTATTCAAATGATGGAGCTGATGAACTGGTATTCTATGATATTTCTGCCAGCACGGAAGGATCAATCGTAAACAAAAATTGGGTATCTAAAGTTGCTGATGTTATAGATATCCCCTTTTGTGTTGCCGGTGGCATAAAAACATTAGAGGATGCCAGACAAATACTCAACCTGGGAGCTGATAAAATTTCCATTAATACCCCTGCATTAATTAATCCAAACTTAATTAAAGACCTAAGCAACGAATTTGGCTCTCAGTGTGTTGTGATAGGTATGGATATTAAGTTTAAAGAAGCTGAAGCATATCTCTTTGCTAAAACAGGAAATGAAAATACTGCATATTGTACTAACAAAAAAGCAATAGATTGGTTGCTTCAGGTACAAGATCTTGGAGCTGGTGAAGTTGTAATTAATGCAATGGGGCAAGATGGGGTTAAGACGGGATATGATCTTGAATTATTGAGATCACTTGAGAGCAAATGCTTCATACCAATAATTGCCTCTGGTGGAGCTGGTGGACCAGATGATTTCATCGATGTTTTTAAGAAAACAGAAGTAGACGGCGCTCTTGCGGCAAGCATATTCCATAGAAATGAATTTTCTGTAGGGCAAATTAAAGAGGCTTTAAGAGCCAATAATGTAAATGTAAGATTATGAAAATTATAAATCTAGACTGGGATAAAGTTAATGGGTTGATACCTGCTATTGTTCAAGACCATGAAACATTGGAAATTTTGATGTTGGGATACATGAACAAAGAAGCACTAAAGCTTTCGCAATCATCTGGTTTTGCAACCTTTTATAGTAGAACAAGAAAAAAATTATGGACTAAGGGTGAAACATCTGGGAATAAATTAGCCATTAAAAAAATTCTTCATGATTGCGATAAAGATACATTATTAATTCTTGCTAAAAATAATGGCCCCACCTGTCATCAAGACAATAATTCTTGCTTTATTGATGCGCCCTCCTCTGAAAATTTTATAGATGAGTTAGAGCAAATAATAGATGCAAGATTCAATGAAGCAAATATTGCTTCGTATACTTATCAACTCTATAAAGATGGCGTGAAGGAAATTGCTAAAAAAGTAACTGAAGAAGCGGGTGAAGTGTCAATCTCAGCAGTCACAAACGATGGAAGAGTGATTAACGAATCAGCTGATTTGATGTATCACTTATTGGTAATGCTTAGAAAATTAAATCTTAATTACTCTGATGTGCTTCAAGAATTAAAAAACAGATCTAGATAAATTATTTCTCAATAACATAATTAGTTACTTGATCTTTCATCTCTTTGCGAAGAATAAATAAAGCAAATAAATTTGGTATTGTTACAAGAGCTACAACAACATAAGCAATATTCCATACAACTGTTGTGTCAATAACGGCTGCTGCAATAAAACAAATAACATAAATCATTCGATACCAAGGAACAGCATTTTCACCAAAAACATAAGCTGTAGATCTATCTCCATAATAAGACCAAGCAATAGCAGTAGAAAAAGCAAACAATAATAATCCTATTGCAACAATGTATTCGCCATACTTCCCAAGGACGCCTGATCCAAAGGCCTTCGATGTAAGTTCAGCTGAATGAATTAAGGATTTACCTTTTACCGTTACGGATGAATCCTTTATCGAGCCATCTAAAACTGCCAGAGATCCATCAAAAGGAATTCCATTCTTATGAAAAGTAACATCTTCAGCAATGGAATTATTATGAAAAACCGTTATATCATCCTGCTGAATAACGCCGTTGACAATAGGTAAATTCCCGGAAAAGTTTTTTACTGCAGTTGTATTGCTTGTGAATTTTCTAGCATCAAGAATATATTTTCCAAGCTCCTCTACATCCTGTGAATTTGACTCAGAGTATTCTCCAGCAAATATGGCCATGGATGATCTCTCAAAGGTATTTTCATATTTTTGAATCCAAGCTCCACTAGATAAAATTACAAGTGCAGTAACACTACATACAACAATTGTATCTATGAATGGTTCAAGGATTGATACCATGCCTTGCTCTACAGAATGTTCTGTCTTGGCTGATGCATGGGCAATTGGTGAGGAGCCTTGTCCAGCTTCGTTTGAATATAAACCCCTAGCAACACCAAGTTTTAGACTCATTGCGAAACTAGCGCCCAAAAAACCACCAACAGCAGCTGAACCAGAAAAGACTTGTGTAAAAATTGAATGAAAAGATGGAATTATGTTTTGATAATTCTCCAATACAACGACTAATGCTCCACCAAAATATATGATAGCCATAAATGGAACTAATTTGCTGGCAATTTTAGCAATCCTCTTAATACCACCTGAGATTATTAGCCACAACATAAATCCTAGAATTAAACCAGTAGCAAGCTTGGGGACGCTGAAGGTTGAATCAAGAACAAGAGCAATATTGTTGATTTGAGGCATATTGCCTGAGCCAATTGCGCATATCATCATCAAGGCAGCCCATATAACTCCAGCCCACCTCATCTTGAAACTTTTTTCAATGTAATACATCGGTCCACCAGAAATTGAACCATCTGTTAACTTTGTTCTGTATTTATGAGCCATAGTAACTTCAACAAATTTAGTAGTCATACCAAAAATTGCAGTGATCCACATCCAAAAAATTGCAGCAGGACCCCCAATCCAAATTGCTAAAGCAACGCCTCCAATATTGCCTGTTCCGACAGCTCCTGACATAGCAGTTGTTAATGCTTCAAATGGAGATGTATCACCTTCAGCGTTATCTTTGGAATATTTGCCAGTAACAATTCTCCATCCATGACTGAAAAATTTAAATTGAGGGAAACCTAAATATAGTGTGAAAAAAATACCTGATCCAATAAGAAATGCAGGAAACCACCATGAACCGCTGAGATATCCATCTAAGAGTAATAAAAAATCATTAAATGCGACCATAATTTTTCCTTATCTTTCAACCCATTCTATTAAATCTGTATATCCACCAATCAACTCATTATCAACAAAAATTTGAGGCATAGTTCTAGCATTGGGATTCCTGCTCATCAACGCTTCAAAAACCTCAGGGATCTCAACATTATGCTCTTGATAAGTAATGTCATTTTGTGAAAAGTAATGCTTAGCCTTATCACAAAAGACACAATTTGATTTAGAATATATTTCTACATTTTTTA
>CETH01117958.1_pt1 | contig 14009 bp, 13 predicted proteins | sample 361461 | NCBI WGS metagenome assembly CETH01 (sample SAMEA2622695, study PRJEB7988) | marine metagenome | isolation source: saline water (ENVO:00002010), including
TTATGGCTAGAGCCATTGAGCTTGCAAAAAAAGGTCAACTCAAAGTGCAGCCAAATCCTATGGTAGGTTGTGTGATCGTAAAGAATAATAAAATCATTGGGGAAGGATGGCACAAGGAATACGGCAAGGATCATGCTGAAATAAATGCTATTAAAAATTGCAAGAAAAAATATGGCGCTAAAAAAGCTCTTAAACTTATTGCTGGATCAAGCGTCTACGTAAACCTTGAACCATGCTCAATTGAAAAAAATACCCCTCCATGCTCAAATGCTTTGATTGAATATAAGATTAAAAAGTTGTTTTGCGGAACTCTTGATCCAAATCCCAAAATTAATGGGCTGGGAATCAAAATACTCAAAAAAGCAGGCATCAAAATTAGCCTTGGTTTGCTTAAAGATGAATGCAAGGAATTGAATCGAGTTTTTTTTACCAATCAAATAAAATCTCGTCCTTACATTATTCTCAAGGGCGCCCAGTCAATAGATGGAAAAATTGCCCTTAAAAGTGGAGAAAGTAAATGGATTACAAATTCTGAATCACGTAAAAATAGTCACTTTATCCGATCTGGAGTTAAGGGAATTCTAGTGGGAAGAAATACTGCAGAGCAAGATAATCCTTCCCTTACAGTGAGATTAAATAAAGATGAATTAGGCTTACGCAAAAATGAAGCAATTGATCAGCCAATAAAAATTATCCTAGGTAGTCTCAAGAAGTCAAAAAAAGTTAATAAAATTTTTTCTGGAAATTCAAAAATTATTATTGGATCTATGCTGTCAGCTAAAAAGTCTAAAAATGTCGAGTATTTAGAATATAAGAAAAAAAATTTCCTAGAAGAGTTTCTGCAAGATCTTTTGGATAGAAATATTTCTAGTATTTTAGTTGAGGGCGGTCAGAAAACTTTAAATGCATTTCTTGCTAATAACTTATTTGATGAATTGGTCCTATATACTGCACCAATGTTTTTAGGCAAAGTAAGCACAGATGCTTTGAGTGTTAATTCTCCTGATGCTATCAGAACATCAACAAAATTAAAGATGGTTAAACTAGAAAGATTTAAAGATGATATCAAGACAACTTATTACAACAAGAGTCTTTAATTGTTTTTAAGTATTTAATACCTATATATAAGAAATGAAATTTAATTCAACAGAAGAGATCATTCAGGATATTGCGGCTGGCAAGATGGTTATTTTGCTAGATGATGAGGATAGAGAAAATGAAGGCGACTTAGTTTGCGCAGCAGAGCTTGTAGATGATAAAAAAATTAATTTTATGATTAGTAAAGCTAAGGGTTTGGTATGTCTGCCCTTATCTCCACAAAAATGTGATCAGCTTAATCTCTCCATGATGACAAATAATAACCGGGCTAAACATGGAACAGGATTTACGGTTTCTATTGAAGCTGCTGAAGGAATATCTACAGGCATTTCTGCTGAAGATAGAGCTAGAACCATAAATGCAGCAGCAAAAAAAAATGCTAAACCAAAAGATATAGTTCAGCCAGGTCATATTTTCCCATTACGAGCCTTTGAGGGTGGAGTCTTGAGCCGAGCAGGTCATACAGAAGCTGCATGTGATTTAGCAAGACTGGCGGGTCTTGAAGAAGCAGGAGTGATATGCGAAATTATGAATGATGATGGCAGCATGGCACGAAGAGATGATTTGATGAAATTTGCTTCAATCCATAATATGAAAATTGGAACAATAGCCGATTTAATTCACTATCGTACTCTAAAAGAAAAATCTGTTCATCTAGAATACTCAAAATATGTTGAAATTGACCATCTTCAATTTGAGCTTTCTGCATGGCGAGACAGTATTTTTAATAATCTCCATTTAGCTTTTGTCAGAGGTGATCTTGGTTCATCTGATTCCCCACTTGTTAGGGTTCATGTTCCAAACACATTGCATGATTTAATAGGTATTGAAGAATTTGGTAAAAGGCTAAATTTAGAAAAAGCTCTAAAAAGAATCGGCCAAGAGGAATGTGGTGTTTTACTTTTAATAGGTAATTTTCAAGACGCTGACGAAGTTATGAATGATCTTATGGGTGCAAAATCATCTATTAAGCCTGAAACAAAGACAGTGGGGATAGGATCACAAATCCTCAAAGAGCTTGGATTGCAAAAAATTAAATTGCTAGGTACGCCGGTGAAATATCCTTCCTTGTCTGGATTTGACCTTGAAGTTACGGGGTTTGAGCAATGAGCAAAGATGGATTCTCATATTCATCAAAACAAGTTGATGTTAATAAAAAAATTACTATCGTGGCATCAAAATGGAATGTTGAGCTAGTTAATGAATTATTGGAGTCAGGAAAAGCACATTTAGAAGAGCTTGGTTTCACCAACATAAAAACTGTAAATGTTCCTGGTGCATGGGAGCTTGTCTACGCAGCTCAAAGAGAATTAGCGGATGCAGACGGAGTTATTGCATATGGAGTAGTAATCCGTGGTGAAACAACACATTACGAACTTATATCTGAGTCAACAGCACAGGGATTAATGCAAGTAAGTGTAAACGCAAATAAGCCAATTGGATTTGGTTTAATTGCTGTAGAAAATTTATCTCAAGCTCAAGATCGCACTAACTCGTCTAAATTGAATAAAGGTAAAGAAGTTGCCCAGTCACTTGTTGAGATGCTCAACTAGAAATGTCAAAAAATTTAGGAAAGTACAAACAAGAACTTCAAACTCGAGAATGTTTAGTTCAGGCCATATATCAATATATATTTCATGAATCAAATTTAAACTCTTTGATAGACCAGTTCCTCAAGGAAAATACACCCAAAAAAATAAGCTTTAACTACTTCAAGCAAAGATTAGAAAATATTTTTGAACAATCAGATAACTTGAAAGAAATTACAAGAGATCTAAAAAATAATGAAGGTGAAAACCTTGAGATTATAGATGAAGCTATTTTATGGCTTGGAATAGTTGAGATACGTGCAAATGAGCTTGCCCATCCTATAGTGATTGATGAATGTATTCGCCTAGCTAAGAAATTTTCTAACCCCAATTCATATAAATTTGTTAACGCTAAGCTAGACGAGTGGCTGAAAACAAACTAGGCCAACTGGCTTAAGAAGAATAATTAACATAGATTGGGCTGGACCATGCTCTATGTTCAGCAGGTGCGACACAACCATCTCTATTCTCATGAACTCCTACCCTGCATATTTCAGATTTGATACATTCTCCCATTTCATTAAATTCACATCCTAAGGGGTCGGCAGACAATGTTGGAGAAGGCTCTTCAATAGCACGCACATAGTAAATAGCATCCCTTTGACCGATAGAAAACTGCTCATCTTCAAATGATATCTTGCAGCTAGTACTATTACAGGGAAATGATTTCCATACATCTTCTATTAGGCCTTCAACAGGTTCATTTTCATATTGTTGAGGTAAAATTTTAATTACCTCAATCCTAGTAATTAACCTTCTTTCATTGCTTGGGTTGTAACACTCAGAGTTACATATTTTTTCTAGGCGTTCTTGAGTCAAACCATTATTACTATAATCAGGACAACCAGGTTTTTGCTTCAGAGAGCCTGCGGCTTTGACTGTAAATAACGGCGATTTATTGGAGTTTGCTTCAGCTCCCATAGTTAAAGATTGAGATTGTATTTCTGCATGAAACCATAAAAGAATTCTTGGCCCTGAGGTTGCATAGACCTCTTTTCTTTCTAACGCGTCCCATATGGACTCCCTCTTTCTGGATGTTGAATGAGCAGCAACCAAGCCTCCAGACATAAAATAAGCACTTTGTCTTTCAGCATCCGTTGCAATATTAAGATCCATTATGCTGGTCAAGGAAGTGTTGCCAAGGTCAACATATGAAGGCTCTAATTTGCCCTTTGGTCGTCTTAGATCCCCTAGCTTTTCAAATAAGGGATCATTGAAGCCATTTGCTTCTGTGTTGTATAGTCGATCGATTTCTTTATAACCAGTTCCTGGTCTAGCACCATGATTATCACTGGAGCCAATAAATCCAAATTTAAAGCGCTTTGGATTTTCTTGATCAGTAAAATCACTTAAAGCTAAAACATACTGCGCAGAACCTTGCGGCCTGTAGTTGAAAGCAGGAAGAAAGCAGTCATTGCACTGTCCTGCATTTAGAAAATCATCTGGCTCAGTCTCATTGACTGCAGCATAACCTGTTGATCCCATTTGGGCAGCAAATAATTTTGTTTGATCTACCAAATATTTGCATGTCTGAGCATCCATGCCAGAATCTTCACACCTTGCAGCCATAATATTTCCAGCCTGTTGGCAAGTTGGTAAAAAATCGCTGCTTTCTTCTGGACAAAATACCTCAACATTTGAATTTAACTTTGCATCATTCCAAGTTCTGTATTCTTCAGAATTTCCATGGCCAGAGTAAATCTCAAATAAAAATTGAGATTCATCATCTTGGAAATCTGCAAGCTGCTTTTTCCAATCAGATGTTGGCGGAGTATAAAATCCCCACGTTGTCCCGTGAGGAATGACCATGTAAGGAGTCTCCCAATCTCTTAACTTCTGAAACAAAATATTTGGATTAGTTGCTTCCTCATAACAATTTATAGGAAGATCTCTAGTATTAACTCCCTCAGGACAAATAGGTGTAGCCTTTATTTCCTCAAAGAATTTGTCGAATGCAAAAAATCTATCTCTATTTTTTAAATCTAATGTTGCTGGTAAAGCAGACATAGTCCAGGGCAAACCAAGCCTCATCACCAATGGAGCAACTCCTCCAGAACCAATTGCTCTTGGGGGAACCAGTGCATCATCAGTTTCCAAGAAAATGACGTTTTTATGGCCGTAATGATTTCCAGGGTTTGGATCAACTTGAGTCCATTCCCACCCTAAAAAACTCACCAAATCATCTGTACCCTCTGATAGATTATTGCATTGCTGAATACTTTTTTTTGTGTCCAGCCATTTTCGTGGAGTGCTTGCTTCAGCATGATCATTAATAGACCAAAAATCTAAAGCTGAACAAAATCTTGCGTAATCACATGCATCTGCTAATGGGGAAGCTCCTTTGCCATTCATAAAAGGCAAAGACCACATAAAAGCATCAGTTGAATAAGTTGTGTGAACATGAAGATCGCCAAATAGAATTTGCTTTTCATCCAGAACCTCTAATTCTGATTTCACAACATTAATCCTACTTGCTCTATCTTGCAGCGCTTTTTCTGGAAGCACTTTACCCTCTATTACTCCAGGCCCGTCTAATGTTCCAAATACTTTAAAAACTGCACCTCCAAAAAAAATAGCAACAGTGAAAATAAAAAGCAGAACGAGCGAAGTAAGAAGGTTTCTCATATCTCTCCAGAATTGATAAATCTAATCTCTATAAATTGTTTGATCTCTTGATGGTCCCACTGAAACTATGCCAACAGGACAATCCAGAGTCTCCTCAATAAATAGTATATAGTCCTGAGCAGCTTTTGGTAAATCGTTAAAAGACCTAGCCACTGATGTATCTTGATTCCACCCGGAGAATGTTTTGTAGATTGGTTGCTGATTTTGATCATAATCAATGCACACTTTGATTTCATCAAAGTTATCTAGAACGTCTAATTTTGTGATGCATAGATTGGTAACAGAGTTTATAAAAACAATGGTTTCTAACGCTTTCAAATCCAGCCATCCACATCTTCTTGGGCGGCCAGTTGTGGCACCAAATTCATGCCCAATCTTTGCCAGTTGCTCTGCGTTTGAATCAAATAACTCAGTAACAAAAGGCCCTTCACCAACACGAGTAGTATATGCCTTGGTAATACCCAAAATGGAATCAATATGTCGCGGGCCCACTCCTAAACCTGAAGATAAACCGCCTGCAGTAGTGCTAGAAGAGGTGACATATGGATAGGTCCCGTGATCAATGTCTAGCATAGAACCCTGTGCACCTTCAAAAAGAATGCTCTTATCCTGTTTTACCCAAAGTTTGAGGAGATCCTGCGTTTTGCAATGATATTTATTATAAAGATCTATATTGCTAGTAAGCTCTTCTAAAACATCCTCGAAAGCTATAGATTTAGCATTATATAAATTCTGTAAGATTTGATTGTGATAATTAACCAATGTTGATAATTTAATCTTTAGCTCTTCAAGATTTTTTAAATCTCCAAAACGCAATGCACGTCTAGCAATCTTGTCTTCATATGCTGGGCCAATTCCTCTACCGGTTGTCCCAATGCCCTCTTCTTTATCTCGAACCTGATCAATAGCTATGTGCGTAGGCAGAATTAATGAGCAATCTTCACTGACATAAAAACGATCTTTAAAACTAATATTACTCTCTTGCAATTCCTTAATTTCTTTAGCTAGAGCTGAAAGAGATAAAACAAGACCATTACCCAAGACACAATGAACTGAAGGGTGAAGGATCCCAGATGGGACTAGATGAAGGACTTTTTGTTCGCCATCGACTTTAAGCGTGTGACCCGCGTTATGACCGCCTTGAAATCGACATACTGCCTCAGAACTTTCTGCCAAAGCATCTACGATCTTACCTTTACCCTCATCACCCCATTGCAATCCCAAGATGAGGGTATTTTTGCTCATAGAATATTAATTATTCCCTTTGGACTTATTCAAGTATTTAAAAAAATCAGACTTAGGATCAATGAGTAAAACATCCGATTTATTATTAAAAGTTGCGTCATAGGCTCTCATACTTCGAGTAAACTCATAAAACTCTGGATCCTTTGAGAATGATTCAGCATAAATTGCTGCCGCTGTGGCATCACCATCTCCACGAATTTGTTCAGAAGTTTTGTAAGCTTCTGCAAGAATAATAACTCTTTCTTTGTCCGCAGTGGATCGGATTTCATTTGAAAGCTCATTTCCTTCAGCACGTAATTCCTCAGCTAATCTGTTTCTTTCTGAGCGCATTCTTTCATAGACAGAGTTACTTAGCTCGGGAGGTAAATCAATTCTTTTCACTCTAAAGTCAATGATCTCTATACCTAAATCAGATACAGAATTTCCTAAATTTTCTCTCATGTCGCTCATCAACTGGTCTCTTTCGCCTGAAACTAATTCAGTTACTGTTCTTCTACCAAATTGATTTTTGAGTTCAAATGCAGTTCTTTGTCCAAGCAAGTTATTTAAATTAATAAAACTTCCGCTAGTAGCATCGTAAAAAGTTCTAACGTTAGTAATTCGATATTTTACGAACGAGTCAACAATAAGATATTTACTCTCTACTGTTAATATTCTGTTAGGCTCTTCATCGAGAGTTTGAAGTCTCGAATCATATTTTTTTACATTCTGAATAATTGGCAATTTAAAATTTAAACCAGTTGGAAGATCTGATTTTATGGCTTCACCAAATTGAAAAACTATTCCATCTTCTTTTTCATCAATAACAAATATGCTATTAAGTATTAATGCAAGAATAAGTCCTGCAAGAACTAAGAGATTCATTCCTTTAGTCATTAGTCTTCCTCCTGTGGTCTGTTCTGCTCTAGAATTTTATCTAATGGTAGGTACATCAGATTATTACCTCCTTCGACATCCATCAAAACTTTTGTTGAGTTGCTGTATAGACCTTGCAAAGCATCTAAATAAAGTCTGTCTCGAGTAACTTTGGGCGCTTTTTGATACTCCGCTAATAATTTATCGAAACGTACAGCTTCTCCCTCCGCATTAGCTACAACCTCCTCTCTATATGCTTCAGCAGCCTGAATTCTAGCAAATGCTTGTCCTCTGGCTTCTGGAACAATCGAAAGACCATATCTATCAGCTTCATTTTGTAATTTTTCTTTATCCTCTCTTGCAGCAACAACATCATCAAAAGAAGCTTTCACAGCAGAAGGCGGATCAGTTTTTTCTATATTAACCTGCTGGACTACAAGCCCAGTTGCATATAAATCTAAATAGCTTTGAAGTCTTGAATTAACATCTTGCGCAATCTTTTCACGACCAGTGGTAAGGGTTTCCTCAAGAGTATTATCCCCAACAACATGTCGCAATGAACTCTCTGTGGCTTCTCTAAGACTGCTTTCTGGATCACGAACATTCAAAACAAAATCTTTCAGATTTTTGATCCTGTATTGAACAGAAATAGTTACATCAACTAAGTTTTCGTCCTTGGTAAGCATATTCGCTGTCTGTGAGTAACGTCTAGTTAAGGCTACATTTTCGACATATCTCTCATCTATTCCAGCTAACATAAAGTTTAAACCTTCGCCGGTTTCTGCATGATATTCACCAAACCTCAAAACAACTGCCCTTTCTGGAGAGTCCAACTGATAAATAGACATGCTTGCATAAATGACTAGCAGTCCAAAGAATCCATATAAAAAAGCTTTTTTTGTTGGAAAGTTAAATCCGTTTCCACCAGAAGATCCATTAGAGCTTGAGCCTTGTTTTCCAAACATGACAGAAAACTTTTTTATCAAATCATCAAACGAAACTTCGTCTTGATCTTTTCTGCCCCAGGGGTCTTGATTATTTTGATTATCCCAATTCACGTAAATACCTATAATTGTAAAGTCTAATTATAAAATTAATTTGGGGGTAAATCCTTAGAATTAAACTATTTCGAGCAAATTAAGTTGCTTTTTTAGCTGCTCAGCAGCTTCTTCTGTCTGATGAAGATCAAAATAGACCAAATTTTCCCATCCTCTCATCCAAGTACATTGTCTTTTAGCAAATTGGCGTGTAGCGAAAAGAGATTTTTCAAATAATTTAGATTTTTCCAACTTGCCCTCAAGTACTTGTAATCCATGTCTGTAGTTAATTGCTTTCATTGCAGGATGTTCAGCAGAAATATCAAAAATATTTTTAATATTAACAATTTCCTCAAGCAATCTATCTCCAACTAATGCCTCTTGTCTTGACTCAATCCTCTCATGAAGCTTTGCCCTTGCTTGAGGAAAAATTCCAAATTCCATTAATGTATATTTATCTTTTAATTTACTGGTTTGTTCAATCGAGAGGTTTTCACTTAAGCTCAGGCCTGTTGAAGTGATGATCTCAATTGCTCTAACAATTCTTTGAGAGTCGTGAGAATCAATAATTTTTGCTGCTTCAGGATCAAGGCTCTTTAGATCTGAATGAAGAGCATCTACACCATCTTTAAGAATTTTTTTCTCTAACTCATCACGCAGAATCAAGTTTGATGGAGGGAGAGCGCTCATGCCTCTCTTCAAGAGATTGAAGTACATCATGCTACCACCAACCAATAATGGAATCTTATCATTAGCATGGATGTTATCAATTAGCTTTAGGGCAGAATTATAAAAATCCGCAACAGAAAATATAGAATCTAAAGAAATATGGTTAACCAAGTGATGAGGATGTTTTTTTAAAATTGCGTTCGAAGGCTTTGCAGATCCAACATTACATTCCTTATAAACCATGACAGAGTCCACGCTAATAATCTCTAGAACCTCAAATTGACTTTGCCATTCAATGGCCCAATCGGTTTTTCCCGATGCAGTTGGGCCAAGGAGAAATATTATGGGTTTTTTATTCAGTTTCAAATAGTTTTAAATTGCGTCTTGATCAGTCTCGCCTGTTCTAATTCTGACAACTTGATCAAGCGAAGAGACAAAAATTTTTCCATCTCCAATTTTTCCTGTACTAGCACTTTTTGTAATTGCATTGATGGCGTCATCAAGCTGACCAATTGATACTGCAATTTCAACTTTTATTTTTGGCAAAAAATCAATCACATATTCAGCCCCTCTATACAATTCAGTATGGCCTTTCTGCCTTCCAAAACCTTTTACCTCAGTAATTGTCATACCAGTAATGCCAATCCGATCAAGTGACTGGCGGACTTCATCTAACTTAAAAGGTTTTATGATTGCTGTAATAAGCTTCAACTTTTTTCTCCTAATTGATTAATTATATAAGATGCTTGGACCTCTGTTGAGCCTTTATTTCTATCCACAACCGCCTTGGCTCTATTCGCAAATTGCTTAGCAGCATCTACATCTCCTATATAAAGCTCCATGGCAGCCAATAATTCATTTTCACTTGTCACCTTGATGCATGCACCATCAATAAGAAATTGATGAACGATCTCCTCGAAATTAAATGTATGAGGGCCTATGATAATTGGCGACCCTAAAACCGCTGGCTCTATTAGATTATGTCCTCCTCTTGGCACTAAACTACCTCCAACAAATGACATTAATGAAGATGCATAAAAGCTTGATAAAAGACCTGTGCTATTAATTATGCAAACATCGTAATCCTTAGAGTCTAAATCTGAATATAGTTCTACTCTAAAATTCATAATGGCTGCTTGCTTTAGTATCTCTCCTGCTCGCTCTGGATGTCTTGGGCAAATAAATAGTTTTATATCTTTATTCTTTTTAAGCCTTTTGTATGCATTGAGTAATATTTCTTCTTCTCCAGGATGAGTACTAGCTCCTAGGATAAAGGGAGCAGCTTTAATTGGATTAGCATCTGCATTTGAAATATCAAATTTTACTGAGCCCGCTACCTCAATACGATGCTCTGAAATGCCGAGCTTCAAGAAACGTTCTTTATGTTTATTGGTTTGAACAAAAGAGTAGGTTATTTGTTTAAATGTATCTTTTAAAAGCCATGATGAAATTGCATATGCTTTGTAAGACTTGTGACTAAGCCTGCCATTCACCAAATAAAGAGCTATATTTTTTTGAAATGCACGTGAAACCATTGATGGCCATATTTCTGTCTCAAATATCAAAATTGCGTCAGGCTTGTAGAAATTTAAAAATCTGTTGATGAATAAAACGAAGTCCCATGGAGCATAATTAATCACTATTTCTTCAGGAAATATTTCCTTTGCTCTTCTTAAGCCCGAAGGTGTTGAAGTCGTTATTACAATATCAAAGTTCTCAGCAAGCCTATTGATTAGGGGTTGAGATCCTATTACTTCTCCTAAACTAACAGCATGAAACCAAATAAGTTTTTGATTTTTTTGTTTGAGATAACTAAATCTATAGCCAAGCCTATTAGCAAAATGCTTTGTGTAATCTGAGTCAGTTAAACTTTTGAGATATACCCGTAATGCAAATACTGGGATGAGAAATAAAATTAAAAGATTATAAATTACTAACTTCATATCAAAGGTATATTTAAATTAATGTAATAATACATTCTTAAATTTACATGTATTCATAATATTGATCAGATTAATGATGACATTATGGCAAGGTCTTTGCCACCTACCAACTTCATGGCATCCAGCAATGGGAAAATTCTTTGGCAAGCTACTATTTATAGTTGCAAAAACTAGAAAAAAAATTGCTCAAGCAAATATTGCAATTTGCTTTCCAAGTTTATCAAAAGTAGAACAACAAAAACTTTTGCGGGACAATTTTTTGTACTTGGGAAGATCATTTATCGAAACTGGAGTGGCTTGGTTTTGGTCAGATAAAAAAATACAAAGCAAACTTGATTATGATTTAACTGGCATAGATCTTTTGTCTGAGTGTGGCTCTAATAATGGTAACTTGATAATTTTTAAGCACTCACAACACCTAGAATTGGATGCACGTCTTTTAGCTATGAATGCTGAAATATATGGTGTGAGCAGAACACATAATTCTGCTTCAATGAACAAAATGCAAGAAAAAGGAAGGCTTTCTAGCATTAAAGATACTGCAGATAAAAACAATCCACGTAAATTTATAAAATGGCTTAAATCTGGCAAGAGCGTCATGTATGCAATAGATCAAGATTATGGGTGGGATCACTCTAAAAAATTAAAATTTTTTAACCAAAATGCTGCTACGATAACCACGACAAGAAAAATTATTGATTCGACTAATTCAAATTTATTATTTATAAATTCATTTTATCAAAATGAAAAATTGGTTCTTAATATAGAATTGATTGATCATGTTGGGCTAAATTCAATAGAGTTAGCACAAAAAATAAATGACTTAATGGAAGAAAAGATTATGCAACATCCGAAAGAGTATCTTTGGATGCATAGAAGATTTAAATCCACTCTAGGAAAAAACTTTTACAAGTAATATGAACTTTGAACAATTAAATAGCCTTAAAGGATTCATGCCTAGTCATGAAGGCTTAGCATTAACGAAATGGGCTGAAGAGTTTTCTAATTATGGGCCTGCTTTAGAAATCGGTACCTTTGGGGCTAAATCAGCTCTTTACATTGCAGCAGGAAGCTCTATTCATAACCAACTTGTTTTTACAATAGATCATCATTCTGGTTCAGAAGAGCACCAACTAGGTGAAGATTATTTTGATCCAGAAATCTATGACGAAAAATTAGGCAGAGTAAATACGGTGCCCTTAATGCAAGCAAACCTTCAGCAATTTGATGAAAGAAAATGGGTGATTCCAATTCTAGCAAATGCAAATTCAATTGCGCCTTCTTGGAAAACAGAATTAGGGCTCTTGTTTATTGATGGTAGTCACACTGAGATATCTGCAATGAGTGATTATGATAATTGGAGCTCGAAACTTCACTCTAATGGAGCGCTAATTATTCACGATATTTATGAACAACCTGAGGATGGCGGTCAAGCACCTTATATAATTTTTCAAAAGGCTTTAAAAGATGGTTTTCAACTTCACGAACGAGTTGACACTATAGTTTGCCTCACTAAAGCTTAAACTGTTGTTTTATAAATAAATCAGCGCCATCAGTAAGCTGATGATTTGCATCAGCAGCAAGAATGCATGCTCCGGAGGTCCAGGAAGGTGTTTCTTCCGGCCAGTAAATATTTTCATGAAATTGCCAGCCCATATAAGGTACGCTCTCTCTATCAACAATAGCAATAGCATTAAGTAGAAGCTCTAGTGCAATTTTGTCTTCTCCAATTTTTTTGAATGCAATAGAGCATTCGCTTGTCTCTGCAACAGTTATCCATGGTTCATCTGCGACACATTTAATCCCAAGTCCCTTTACCCAAAAAGAATCATAAATATTACTTACAAGATAGGCAATTCGTTGTTCGGAGTTAATGCCGCCTAAAATCGGATAATACCAATCCATTGAAAATCTACTACGATCTTTCTTTAGGTCAAAAATTTTAGCTGGATTTTCAAGCGCTGTAATTAACTTTGAATGTGCAGCTCTCCATTCTGACTCAAATTTCTTTTGATTCAAAACCTGGCAAATTGCTATCGCACACTCAAGACTCTTTGCAATAGAGCTACATCCAGTTAGAAGATAATCTTCATCAATTTTTGCAAACTCATCTACATTCCAAGCAATGGCGCCGTTAGAATGCTGAAGAGACAGAGCAAATAAAATACCATTTTTAACTGGCTTCCAGAATTTTTGGAGAAAATTTATGTCATTATTGACCAAATAAAAGTGCCATACAGCAACAGCAATGTATGAAGCATGATTGGTCTGCTTATTAAGCTCTAATGGCTCTGCATCTTGATATAAGTTATACCAACTGCCATCCTTATTTTGATTTGAAACCATCCAATGAAGACCTTTAAGGGCTTGATCGTTATAACCTAAAGTAGTTAACCCCATAACAGCCTCAAGATGATCCCAAGGATCATGCGAGCCATCTTGATTTGAAGGGATAGCACCAGAAAAAAACTGCGCATCATCCAAAAACTTACCTAAATGGCTTAACCCACTAAGAGAACTAGAATCAATATAAGATGTATTCGGAAATGGTCTCATTTCTTTTTAAAATAAAATGCGATGCTTTTTCCAAAAATAGGGTTGAGAATTTTTTCAAAATTATTCAACCAAGATGGGCTTTGAAGAATTTGATACTCTAAAAATTTTTTATAAATATTTACAAAGTAATTTGACTCTTGATTTTTCCAAAAAATACATCTAAGCCACCAGTAGGCGCTATGCAGACTATGAAATCTTTCAGCATGATCAAAATTAAATCCATGATCTTCAATTTCATTAATCATTTGATATTTTTTAAATATTCTTACATGACCACCAGGCATATTTTGATAACCAGTTGAAAGAGACCAGCAAATTTTTTCAGGCCAAAACGAGGGAACGCTGGGTAGAAATTTGCCTTCTGGTTTTAAGACTCTATAAATTTCATCAAT
>CETH01443718.1_pt1 | contig 13985 bp, 17 predicted proteins | sample 361461 | NCBI WGS metagenome assembly CETH01 (sample SAMEA2622695, study PRJEB7988) | marine metagenome | isolation source: saline water (ENVO:00002010), including
TTGATCAATAATTCTTGAAAAAATGATTAAATTAAAAGTATTATTTAATTTACTTAAAACTAGAAATCAAATTTGATTTTTAAATAAAAAAATAACTATTATTCTTCCAAATAATCTAGCACCTTTTGTTATATTTCGTAATAATATAATATTGTCTTAATTTTTCAAATTCGCTTACTTATTAATAAGTTTATTATTTTAATTGATATAAAAAATTATTTGCATTATATAAATGCATATTTAGTTTTTCTTGTCCCATTTTATCTAAATTTCGAGTAAGCATAGCCAACCTATATTGCTTTCTAAAATAATTTTCATTATCTTTTATGAACTTCCAAAATAAACCATCCCAAATTTTGCACCATTCACCATTTTTATAATCAGACATTTTTTTGATATAGTTTGAACCTGAAATATAAGGCTTTGTAGAAAATATACCACCATCACTAAATTGGCTCATTCCGTAAATGTTAGGAACCATTACCCAATCATAAGAATCAATAAACATTTCCATAAACCACTTATATACTTGATCAGGATGAATATTACATAAAAGCATGAAGTTACCAAGAATCATTAATCTCTCAATATGATGACAATAACCAAACTTAAGTATTTTTTTTATCACATTATCAACAGGTAATATTCCCGTCTCACCATTATAAAAAGATTTAGGAATAGGATGATTTGCAAAATTCCAAAAATTCTTTTTACGCATTTCATTCCCATATTTTTTATAAACCAAACAGATAAATTCTCTCCAGCCAATAATCTGTCGAATAAAACCTTCTAATGAATTTAAAGGAACATTATATTTATCTGCATAAATCAGTGCCTTATCTATTACTTCTTTTGGAGTTATTAAACCTATATTGAGGAGAGGAGATAAAAGACTATGCCATAAAAAATCCTCATTTTTACTTATGGCATCTTCATAATCTCCAAATAAATTGAATCTATTTTCAAAGAAATCATCCAGCCACTTATCTACTTCTTTAAAATTTGTTGGATAAAAAAAATATTGACTTGTTCCGACAAATTTATAATTGAAATTTACTATTTTTTGCTCAATGTTCGAAATTAAATTATTTTTTACGCAATTATTAATTTTTGGGACTTTTATACTTTTAGGTAATTTTTTTCTATTAAGTTCATCAAAACTCCATTTCCCACCTACAGGAGAATCTTCAGAATCAATTAAAATATTTAATGATTTTCTTTGATTTTCATAAAATCTAGCCATTAATGGTTTTTTTGGATTTTTCTCAAACTTTTTTATAAGCTCTGATTGGGTAATAAACATTGGAGATTCATGAATATTTATATTGATACCACTAATTTCAGCAAATTTATTTAATCTTCTCGTTATCAAATAGTCATGAGGATTAATAATATTTATGGTTTTATAATTTTTTGCTACATATTGATTTAAATAATCATTGGTAGTAAAACCACTTTGGTTTTCTATATAAATAACTTTGCTGCCTAATTCCTCTAAATACTTTTTGTAGCAATGCATAGAAGCTTTAAGAAAAATTAATTTATTTATATGATTTACTAATTCAAAATATTTATCATTACCAAAAAAAAGGGAGTCTTCGATCATAATAATATCTAATCCTAATTTTATTAAAGGACTTTCTTTAAAAAGCTGATTTGGAAAAACTATGGCTACTTCTTTCATAATTTATATTTTCTTCTACTACACCTTTTTGAACAATAAATAACATTATCCCAACATTTAATCCACTTTTTCCTCCAATCGAAAGATCTATTACATACGGGACATATTTTACTTGGTATATTTTTCAATTAATTATGTTCTATGAGTTGATTTAAATCTGTCTGAACTTTTAAAAGCTTCATGCTTAGTACTTCTTCCTGAAACTCTTTTTCTCCAAATATTAAAAGTATTTCTCTTTAAATGTTTGCGCATTAATTTAATTGCATCTTTTTCTTTTAATCCGAACTGATATTCAATCGCTTCAAAAGGAGTTCTATCTTCCCAACACATTTCAATTACCCTATCTATATCTTTAATATCCATAATCACTTAAATTCTATACATTTATCAGAACATAAAATTTCTGAATTAGATCTACCTGTAATTGAGAGTCTATTTTTAGCCCAATACTTATAAATAAATCTCAACAAATTAGAAAATAACGGAATTCTCAAAGGAGAATATATCCATCCCAAACCTACAAGTTCATATGCGTTAGCTAAAACATCTAGACCTTTAATTACTTTGCCGTTATCCAAAATTCCATGGAGATTATTCATTGCTTCCAAATATGATATATTTTGGAACTTTTCTGGAATAAAATCTTTACTAGTTATATCAACAAATAAAATTGTTTTATTAAAATCTTTTCGTTTAATAAAATTAGTTTCTCTTCTGCATAGTGGGCAATCGCCGTCATATAGAAAAGTCAACTTATATCTCATTTTATTTTTAAATATAAAAAAATTTAAACAAAATTGTGGATTTTTTTCAAATCAATTTTGATTTCAAAAGTTAATAATTTAACTAAAAACGAAGCTTTATAAAGCCTTAATAATTCATCCCTCAGTTTTAATATAATTTGCATTATGTTAAAAATAATAACCATTGATAAAGGGATACATCAATGGTTTAAAATTTTTTATTCATCCAGAAGATGAACACCTTCACCAATATCTGATTTAAAATCACAATATTTTTCAAATACCAATCCAACTTGACGCATAGAATCTCCCAATTCATCATTAAATTTATCCCATTCTTCTGAACTTTTCTCAGGGAGTGTCCAACCCTGAGTTTCAACCATGCTTGTTATTAAAGTATAATCCCATTCTATGTATGCCATTTTTATCAAGTATTTAAAATTAATTATAGACTATTCACCTTTCACCAATAATTTAAAAACATATAATTAATAATATTATTTGATATCAAAGATGTCAGTTTTGCCCAAGAGATTTAAGCGAATAAAAAGCGTTCTAAATAAACGCATTGAAAATTTAACTGTTTTAGTTGAAGCAGTAAATAAGCCTCATAACTTGTCAGCGATTTTAAGAACTTGCGATGCAGCAGGTGTATTTAATGCAAATTTTATCTGTAAACAAAATGAAGTAAAAACTTTTAATAGTACTGCCCAAGGTAGCCAAAAATGGGTTAATTTGATAAATCATTCAACATCAAGTTCAGCTATAACATGCTTAAAAAAAAGTGGATTTAAATTATTTGGGACAACATTAAATAAACAATCAAAAGATTATAGAGAATTAGATTATACCGATAAAACTTGTTTCGTTTTAGGAGCAGAAAAATGGGGATTAAGCGAAAATTTACTTAATGAAGTAGATGAATGCATTTTCATCCCTATGAGTGGAATGGTGCAATCTTTAAATGTTTCTGTCGCAGCATCTATATTACTTTTTGAAGCTATTAGGCAAAGAGAGCTCAGGGGTTTAATACCTAAAAATGGTGAGGGTTTAAATAGTAAAGAATATGAAAAAACTTTATTTGAATGGAGCTATCCAGAATTAATAGAATTTTATAAGAAATCGGGTAAAAAATATCCTAAATTAACGGAGAATGGAGAAATTAATTTTGAGAATTGAATGACAAAAATTTTTTAATTATTTTATAACTGATTCTTCTAAGCCTTCCCCAAGGAAAGAAAGACCTAAGACAAGAATAAACATTGCTAATCCAGGGAACAAAGTAGTCCACCATATTCCTGTAGGCAAAGCCGATAACGCGAGGTTTAGATCACTCCCCCATTCTGGAACATCCGCTGGAACACCTAAACCTAAAAAACCCAAACTGCCTAAAACTAACACTGCATCAGCTGCATTTAAAGTCAAAATTATAGGTAATGGTGTTAATACATTTGGAAGAATATATTTACAAACTATTCTTATAATTCCAGCCCCTGATAAACTCGCAGATTCAACATAAGTCTCTGTTTTTACAAGTATAGTTTGGTTTCGAATTAACCTGAAATATTGGGGGGAATAAACAATGCATAACGCAAAAGCAGCGTTGAAGATACCTTTTCCTAAAACAAATGCTATTACAACTGACAATAATATAACTGGTATAGAAAAAATAGTATCCATAAGAAGGGATAGAAACTTATCAATAACCCCACCAAAGTAGCCACTTAATAATCCTAATGGCAGTCCTACACCAGTAGCAAAAAACATCGCTAAAAAAACTATCTCAAGTGCAATATTTGAGCCTTGCAGTGTTCTCATGCAAACATCTCTACCTAATCTGTCTGTTCCGCATAAATGAGTTAATGATGGAGCAGCATAAATCTCACTATTTAAACTGAATTCATAATTTTCAAAAATATTATTCAAATCAAATATTTTCATTATTAGCACAATAGCTACATAAAATGAGACTATAAAAAGACCTATTAATCTTATTTTTTTTGTAAGCTTTTTCTGTGAATAAGACTTATTCAATTTTACGAATATTATTAAATAAAATATAACCCTAGTTTTTGGATATTAGTAGATCTTTATTTTAAATTTGAAACTAAATTATTGATTTAATTTAAGTACAGCCATAAAAGCCTCCTGAGGAACATCAACTTTTCCCATCGCTTTCATCCTCTTTTTACCTTTAGCTTGCTTCTTTAATAGTTTTTTCTTCCTAGAAATGTCTCCACCATAACATTTTGACAATACATCTTTTCTTAGCGCACTAATACTTTCACTAGCGATAATTCTACTTCCAATAGAGGCTTGAATAGGAATCTTAAACTGCTGCTTAGGTATTAATTCTTTTAATTTTTCAACTAAAATCCTACCTATACCATAAGCTTTATCTTTATGAACAATAGAAGTTAATGGATCTGCTCGTTCAGAGTTTATCAGGACATCCAATCTAACTAAATCATTTTTTCTATATCCGATCAAATGATATTCCATAGAAGCATATCCCTGTGTCCTACTTTTCATTTGATCGAAAAAATCAGTAACAACCTCTGCCAAAGGGATCTCATAAATAAGAGTTACCCTATCAGTAGTTATATATTTCATATCAAGAAATATCCCTCTCCTTTCTTGGCATAATCCCATAAGTGTTCCATTAAACTCATTGGGTGCATAAATTTCCATTTTTACGTAAGGTTCTTCTATGGATTCTCTTAATTGGGGATCAGGTAATGTTGAGGGATTATCAATCATTACATCTTTACCATCATTAAGATTAACTTTATAAATAACTGAAGGTGCCGTAACTATTAGATCAAGATCATATTCTCTTTCAAGTCTTTCCTGTACAATCTCCATGTGAAGTAATCCCAAGAAGCCACATCTAAAACCAAATCCCATTGCACTACTTGTCTCAGGTTCATATTTCAATGCCGCATCTGATAATTGAAGTTTTTCTAAAGACTCTCTTAAATCAGGATATTGATCAGCATCAGTTGGGAACAAACCGCAGAAGACCATTGGGTTAGCCTCTTTATAACCAGGCAGGGCTTTTTTTGAAGGAGCGTTAAAGAGGGTAATTGTATCGCCAACTCTTGCATCTGCTACTGATTTAATTGATGCGGCCAAATAACCTACCTCTCCAGCATGCAATTCATTAACTTTTTGTTGATCAGGTGCCATAATTCCCACCTCATCTAATTCATAAAATTTATTACTTGCCATTAATAGAATTTTGTCTTTTATATTTATTGAACCAGAGACGACTCTAAAATAAACAATGACTCCTCTATAGGGATCATAATAAGAATCAAAGATGAGAGCCTGAGTCGCTAAACCTTTATTTTCATTAGGGGCTGGAATATTTTTAACTATTGCCTCAAGAATATTTTCAATCCCTTCACCTGTTTTCGCCGAACAGTAAATTGCATTTGATGTATCAAGTCCAATTATTTGCTCAATTTCTTTTTTTATTTTCTCAGGATCTGATCCAGGTAAATCTACTTTATTTAGTACAGGTATGATCTCTAAATTATTTTCAAGAGCTAAATATACATTTGCTAAAGTCTGAGCTTCAACCCCTTGGCTTGCATCAACCACTAGTAAAGCCCCTTCGCAAGCTTGTAATGATCTACTTACTTCATAAGAGAAATCAACGTGTCCAGGAGTATCAATTAAATTCAGAACGTATTCTTCAGAATCTTTTGCTAAGTATTTCATTCTCGCTGCTTGAAGCTTTATTGTTATGCCTCTCTCCCTCTCAAGATCCATACTATCTAAAAATTGATCTTGCATATCCCTTTTAGATACTGTACCCGTATCTTGAAGTAATCGATCTGCAAGGGTTGATTTACCATGATCAATATGGGCAATAATACAAAAGTTTCTTAACTTTGAAACAGAGATATCAGTCATATATTTTTTAGCTGTAAACTTTCATGTAATTGAATATTAGCTAATTATTAATCTTCATGAAAACCTAAAATGTCATTATTTCTTCTCTTAATATTTTCTTGATAATCTTTATTTAGTGGATTATTAAATGTCAACAAATGACTTAAGTTTTTTTCAATGGAAATATTCTCTTTTTTGATAAAACAAGATTTTTTAAGAACTTCGATCATTATCTGGACTGATGTGCTAGCTCCAGGGGAAGCACCCAATAACGCTGTCAAGGATCCATCTTCAGAATTAACAACTTCAGTACCAAATTTTAAAACTCCCCCTTGTTTAGTCTTTTTAATTATTTGAACTCTCTGTCCAGCATTTCTCAAGGACCAATCACTTGATAAAGCAGAAGGCATCATTTTCCTTAGACTTTTTATTCTTGAAGAATGATTCTGGAGAGATTGTGAAATAAGATAATTGATTAAATCAAAATTATTAAACCCAACATCAAAAATTGATAATATATTTTCTTTTTTAAAAGAATTAAATAAATCAAAGTGAGATCCCTTTTTTAAAAATTTCGTTGTAGCCCCAGCAAAAGGTCCATATAATAAAAATTTTTTTCCTTTTATCCATCTTGCATCTAAATGAGGAACTGACATTGGAGGAGAACCTATTTCAGCTTTACCATAAACTTTTGAATTATGCTGGGAGGTCAACTTGACATTATCAGTTATAAGCCATTTACCACTAACAGGAAAACCTCCATATAATTTACCTTCTGGGATTTTTGATTTTTGAAGTAGCTTAATTGACTCGCCGCCTGCTCCAAGAAAAATATAATTAGAAACCATGTTTATCTCTTTATCTTTTTGTTTTAAAAATAATTCCCAATTATTTTTTTCATATCTTTTAAGATTAATTAACTCTGTAGAAAATTTAATTTCTACATTTTTATTAGTCCTAAGATAAGAAAGATATTCATGAGTTAAAGCCTCAAAATTTATATCAGTGCCTCTTTTTATTCTGGTGGCAGCAATTTTTTCTCCTATATCTCTATCCATAGTTATTAAAGGAGCCCAAGAAGATATTGCATCAAAGGAGGAAGAAAACTCCATATTTTCAAACTCTCGATATTCTCTCATTTGTAAATATCTACGATACAAAAATTCTGAATTTTCTTTTCCATTAACAAAACTTATGTGGGGGATAAATTTTAGAAATTTGCCTATGTCAATCTTGTCAGATTTATAAAGAGAAGCCCAAAATTCCATAGTTATTTCAAATGCATTATTTATTTTTAAAGCTTTATCCATTTGGAAATTACCATCTTTATTTATTGGCGTATAATTTAACTCACAATTTGCAGCATGGCCTGTTCCAGCATTATTGAATGCACCTGTACTTTCTAAACCAGCAGACTCTAATTTTTCTATTATTAGTATTTTTACATTAGGTAGAATTTCAGTAATCAATATTGCCAGAGTGGTACTCATAATCCCTGCCCCAACTAAAACAGCATCATATTTTATCTCTTGATTAATAGATTTTTGGAGTTGCACTTTAAATAATAAAAATTTCTTTTTGCAAAGAATTAAATTCTCCCTTAGTCTTATTATAAGTTAACTAAAAATTATGAGTTCTGATACACTTGCACTCACAAATGAAAATGTAGAAAAAGTTCTTGATGAACTAAGACCATTCTTAATTTCCGATGGAGGAAATGTTGAGATAGCAGAAATTGATGGACCTATAGTTAAAGTTAGGCTTCAAGGCGCTTGCGGTAGTTGCCCTAGTAGCACAATGACGCTAAAAATGGGAATTGAAAGGAAGTTAAAGGAAATGATTCCCGAGATAAGTGAAGTTGTACAAGTACTATAAATATTAATAAAAGACTTATTTTGTCTCTAATTCTTTTATAAGAGAAGTTTTATAGTCAAGGCAATCTACAGGTAAACCTTGTCCAATTGCAATTAGGAGTGGTGCAAGCATACCCAATGTGAAAACTAAGTTTGCTTGGTTTACTTCATTTTGACTCAAAGCAAAAGTTATTAAATAAATAAAAGTAAGATACAAATGTAAGGATAAAAACTCTTTAGGTTTTAGTGCAGGCCATCTAAGAGTATTTCCCAAGAAGTATAAAAAACCAGTCATATTTAAAAAGAGTTTAAGCTTCAAAGTATATTGTTCTAACCATAATATGTAACATGAATTTCTGATAATAAAATTTACTTAAAATAATAATTAAAGAAAACTTACAATTAAAGTATTAAAATTTAATTTCTAAGACAAATCACTAAGATTTTGGTATGATAATTAGGTAGCAACGCTACAATTCGTTCACTCTAATTTAGAGCGCAGTTCGAGCTATACCAGGGAACGGGGGATAGCCGTTTTGTAAATTCGAATCATGACTAAACTTACTTACAGAGGTAAAAATTACACTCAAAATAAAATTTCTACTGAAAAACAATTTGTAGAATTGACTTACAGAAGAAATGTTTATTCAAATAGACGAAAAGAAGTCTCAGATAATAAGCATGAACTTAAACTTAATTATAGAGGAGTTAATTATTCAATCTAATTATTAAATTTAACTTTATATGTTGTTCAGCCCCTTTAATTAAGGGGCTTTTTTTGGCTATATTAAAATAAAACAAGTCTTTTTCATGTCTAATAATTGTTGTAACTCTTCCGAAATAGATTCTGAAAATAAGAACTTTAATCATAAAGAAGCTATACAAAAAAGATATGGAGCTGCAGCTATAGAGCAAGAGAAATGTCTTTGTACCCCTGTATCTTTTAATCCTAAATATTTAGAAATTATTCCAAAAGAAGTTATTGAAAAAGATTATGGTTGTGGAGACCCAACGAAATGGGTTAATACAGACGATATAGTTCTTGACCTGGGAAGCGGGAGCGGTAAAAATGCATTTATTTGTGCACAAATTGTTGGGAAGAAAGGAAAAGTTATAGGAGTAGATCAAAATCATGATATGTTAAAGCTTTCAAGGGATTCAGTGAAAGAATTCTCGGAAAAAGTAGGTTATCGAAATATAGAATTCATAAAGGGCTCTATAGAAAAACTTGATGAATTAGATAAAAATAAAGAACAAATAATTAAAACTTCTTCAATAGATATTATTTTAAGTAATTGTGTATTGAATTTAGTTAATCCAAAATCAAGAAATAATTTATTAATTAATATAAAACGAGTTCTTAAAGATAATGGCAGGATATCAATTAGCGATATTGTATCAAATAAGAAAGTACCTATTAGATTACAAAAAGATCCTGATTTATGGAGTGGATGTATAAGTGGTGCATGGTATGAACCAGAATTATTAAGTGATTTCAAAAATTTAGGCTTCAAAAATTTAAGATTCGCCGAGAGAAGTGAAAAACCATGGAAAATAATAGAAGATATTGAATTTAGAACAGTTACCTTAACTGGTAATCTTTAACAAAAATTATTTTGATAGAAATATGAGTTTAAGAGATCAGATACCGAGTCTAAAAAATAAAATATATTTTAATTACGGCGGACAAGGTCCATTGCCTAATCCATCACTTAATGAAATTATAAAAAGCTGGCAAATTATTCAAGAAATTGGTCCCTTTACAAATAATGTTTGGGACTTTATTAATTCAGAAACTGCATCTACAAAATTTTTACTATCAAAAATATTAGGTGTCAATACAAAAAATATTGCTCTATCAGAAAATATTTCCACAGGTATTGTTTTACCTTTATGGGGAATAAAATTTGATGATAAAGATGAATTATTAATTAGCGATTGTGAGCATCCAGGAATCATCGCAGCTTGTAGAGAACTATGTAATAGAAATAATCTGAAATTAAAAATCTTTCCAATTCAAAAAATAAAAAGCTTGTCGAATAAAATATTTGTTGAAGAGATAACAAAATATCTCAGTAAAAAAACAAAAGTAATTATTATTTCACATATTTTATGGAACTTTGGATTTAAAGTACCTCTCCAAGACTTAAGAAAAGAAATAGATCGATATAAAAATTCTCCTTATTTGATAGTCGATGGAGCACAAAGTTTTGGACATATCGATATCAAAGATGAAGTTAAAGATTCTGATGTATATGCAATTACTGGACATAAATGGGCCTGTGGGCCAGAAGGATTGGGGGCTTTTTTTGTCTCAGAAAGATTTATACAGGAAACTAATCCAACCATTATTGGATGGAAATCACTAAAAAGAGAACAGGGAATATATGAGCCCTTCGATGATCTTTATCAAAAAGATGCTAGAAAATTTGAAATTGCAACATCCTGCATACCATTACTAGCAGGTCTTAGGAAATCACTTCAATTACTTAATTTAGATAAATTCGAAGAGGAGAGAAAGTCGACTATTAACACCATGAGTAATAAGCTATGGATTGAATTAAATAAAATTGAAAATATTAAATTAATTTTGGACTACCCTTTAAAAAATGGAATAGTGAGCTTTGATATTCAAGGTATTAAAAATAAAAAAAGACTTATAAATGAATTAGGTCAAAGCAATATATGGATAAGAATAATTGAAGATCCTAAATGGTTTAGAGCATGTGTCCATCAGATAACAACATCAGATGAAATTAATTTACTTGTAAATCAAATTTCACTATTAATAAAATCAAATCACATTCACCAAGGAATATGAGAACCATCCCAGGCTAAAAATTGGCCACTATTCGAAGGTTTTTGGGTCTTAATAATATCTATTAAATGTTTTGATGCTTTTTCTTTAGAAAATAATTTATTTTCAGGAACGAATCTCTGAAATGGTTTAGATAAATTAGTATTGACAGTCCCAGGATGTAAAAGAGATATTATTGCAAAAGGAAATTTCCTCGACCATTCAATACTTAATGATTTGAGTAATTGATTTTGAGCTGATTTGGCAGCTCTATAAGAATACCAACCACCTGTTTTATTATCCTCAATACTTCCTACACGTGCACTGATACTTGCAAAATTAAATGCAGAATTTTTGGGAATAAATTCTTCAATAGTTTTTGCTAAAAGAATTGGAGCTATGGAATTTATTGAAAAACTTTCTAATAAGTTATCTCTTTCAAGATGTTGTAATCTTTTCTCTGGTTGTAATGTTTTACTATGGAGTCTCCCTGTAGCATTAATTACAAGTCTTAGTGTTTTAGGGTGATTATGAATTTTATTTTTTAAATTCTCAAAAGAATTATTATCTTCTATATCAAATTCCCAAAAAGAAGGAAAATTCTTTTTTCTCCCACATAAAACCACTTCTAATTCACTCTCGGATTTATCAAGATCCTGCGCGATTTGGCTACCAATACCACCAGCGCCAATTACCAAAGCTAAACCCTTCATTTCTTTAATCCAATAGATATTTTATTTTTAGAATATTTCAAATAAAATCGCGTTAACAAATGATGAACAAAGTTGTATTTATTTTGTAATCCTGTACCTTTCATTCAAAAAATGATATGCCACTTTTTTATCATCAAAATCTATAGTTTTATCTTCCAAAATTTGATAATTCTCATGACCTTTTCCTGCTATTAAAACCATATCATTTTTTTTTGCAAAATTTATTGCTTTTTTAATCGCTACATATCTTTCAATTTCAATATTGATTTTTTGTTTATTTTTAATACCCGTTACAATATCCTCAATAATCTTTTTTGGGTTTTCTGTTCTAGGATTATCAGATGTAATAAAAATAAAATCTGATAATTCTTCTGCTATAGCTGCCATTTGGGGTCTTTTTTTTGAATCCCTATCTCCACCACAGCCAAATAATGTAATTATTTTTCCTTTTGTAAAAAACCTTAATGAATCTAAAACTTTTTTAAGACCATCTGGAGTATGTGCATAATCAATAATAACGGTAGGTAAGTTTTTATTAAAATCTTTTTCTTTAATTTTGACTATTTCCATTCGACCTGGAACTCCTGGAAATGACTTAACAGAATTGCTTATAGCTTTAAGTGGAAATCCCAACTTATACAAAACTGTAATAGCTTGTAGTGAATTCATTAAATTAAATTCACCCACTAATGGAATAAATAATTCTATTTCCTCAGAAGGGGTATGAAATAGACAAGATGTCCCAGTATTTGTAAATACCTTACGCGTTACATAAAAGTAATTTTGATAATCTTTTAATTTTGCAGTTTTATTAAGTGAAATTACCAAAGATGTAGAATCTATATTTTTTAATAACCTATTACCCCAAGCATTATCAATATTTACAACGGCAAAAGAATTATCAGATAATAAGTATGGCGGATTAAATAATTTCATTTTTGTTTGAAAATATGCCTCCATATCAAAATGATAATCCAAATGATCTTGAGATAAATTAGTGAATATTGATGCAATAAATTCACAACCAGAAATCCTTTTTTGATCTAAAGCATGAGAACTAACCTCCATGATTACGAACTCAACATTTGCTTTTATTGCATCATTCAATTTAGATTGCAATTTATCTGCAAAATCGGTTGTATGAGTTGAATCTTCTGTAAAATTTGGCCAACGATTATATATTGTTCCGAATAAAGCAACTCTTTTACCTAATTTCTTTAAAAGATATTCCAATAAAAAAGTAATTGTCGTTTTACCATTTGTTCCTGTCACTCCAATAAGTTTTAATTTTCTTGATGGTCTATTCCAAAACTCAGATATAATTTGTCCAAAAATATAATCCAAGGGTTGATCTAAAACTAGCACTCTGTTGTAATTTATTTCCTTACATATTTCTGCTACTTCTTTACTTATAATTGCAGCCTCTGCTCCATTATTAATTGCATCTTGCCAATATATACCTGCATCAATCTTTGTTCCTAACCTGCCCAAAAATAAAGTGCCTTTATTAACATCTTTTGAATTGAAACTAATATTTTTGATTTCTGAATTAATTAATTCTGAAGGCGGGACTATTCCTACTAAATTAAGTAATTTATGTAAGCTAATCTTCTTCATGATCTATATTTAGATATTCAAATTATTAATATTTTTTTTTAACCAATTTTCTAATTGTGAATCTTTTAATCTTGGTGAAATTCTTGGTAATTCAATAATTTCTCCAGAACTGAATTTTTGAATTGCAACTACTGGAACTTCATAATCATATTTTTTAAATCTATCTTTATATAAATCAAATCTATCAATATCAATCTCTTTAATCCTTAAATCATTTTGAATATTGTTTATATTTATTTTGCTCAAATTATTTTTCAACGAATCACATATACAGCAACCTTTCCTTATAAATATTAATAAATCCATTTTTTATTAATCAGGAACTGGATCACAACCACATGGAGTAAAGGGATGACATTTACACAATCTTTTGAATGTTAGCCAACCTCCTTTCCAAGGACCATGTCTTGTAATAGCTTCATAACCATATTGGCTACATGTTGGAATAAACCTACAGCGTGGCCCAAATAATGGAGAAACATACCTTTTATAGAAATAAATTATAAAAAGTAATATTGAACTTAATAAATTGTTGATGCCTTTGATCACTTTAATGTTGTAAAATAGATATTCAAGCAATAATAGTTGTTTATTAATTTTATCAATTATTTTTGCATTTTTATATTTACTTTAAATTATGTCAAGATACCGCGGACCTAGATTGAGGGTTACGCGTCG
>CETH01013863.1_pt1 | contig 13983 bp, 10 predicted proteins | sample 361461 | NCBI WGS metagenome assembly CETH01 (sample SAMEA2622695, study PRJEB7988) | marine metagenome | isolation source: saline water (ENVO:00002010), including
GTAACAATAAGCGCATGGAAAACCCCACTGGAAGCAAGACCAAGTAGAGGTGACATTGTTAATAACAGAAAGTAGTCTTTGGCTAGTCATCAGGGTTGGTTGCTCGAGCTTTAAGGAGACTTAAAGCCTAGATAAATGATAAGTTTAAATGACAGAACCCGGCTTATATTTTATCTGGCATCTCTTTAGAATTTCACACCAAGTTTTTATTTTGTTCTTATTAAGATTTGGTGATTAAAAACAACTATTGACTGTATTTAAAAAAACCCATATTATCCCATATATTCCCATATAAGGGGAATTAGGGAAAATATGAAATATGTTTTTATCTACTTTCGAAAACAAAATAGACAAAAAGGGACGGGTATCTGTGCCTGCTAGCTTTAGATCATATCTTTCAAACTTAGGATATAACGGAGTAATTTGTTATCCATCATTTAATAACAGTTGTATAGAGGCATGGCCCCAAGATAGAATTGAAAAAATTTCAAACGCAATTGATTCACTAAATCCATTTGAGGAAAAAAAAGATTATTTTGCGACTTCAATACTTTCAGAAAGCACTAATTTACAATTTGACAGCGAAGGTAGAATTTTAATAACAAGCAAACTTTTAAAACATGCAAAAATTAAAAATATTATGTTGTTTGTAGGCCAAGGAAAAACTTTTCAAATATGGGAGCCTTCAAATTATGAAAAATTTAAGGTAACCGCAAAAAAAAAATCTAACATACATAGAGCTAGCCTTAAATGGGAGCAAAAATTTAATAACTAAAAAGGGGGAAATATGACTATTAACTTTAAAGTGCCAGAAATAAAAGAACTTAAGCCAAGGATATTGGTTCTTGGTGTAGGCGGAGCTGGAGGTAATGCGATAAATGAAATGATAGATGCAGGAGTAGAAGGAGTTGAGTTTGTTGCTGTTAATACTGATGCGCAAGATCTTAAAACAAGTAAAGCAAAAACAAGAATTCAAATCGGATTAAATGTTACTAAAGGATTAGGTGCTGGAGCAAAGCATGAAATAGGTCAAGCCGCAGCTAATGAGTCTTTAAATGATATCATAGATTTATTAAAAGGCGCTAATATGGTTTTTATAACTGCAGGTATGGGAGGCGGAACAGGTACAGGTGCTGCTCACATAATTGCAAGAGCAGCGAAAGAATTAAATATTCTAACAGTCGGAGTAGTAACTTTACCATTTTTATATGAGTCATCATCTAGGATGAGAAGAGCTCAACAAGGTTTAGATGAATTAAGAAAACATGTTGATACTATAATTGTTATTCCAAATCAAAACTTGTTTAAAATTGCTAATGAAAAAACAAGATACACAGAATCTTTTCAACTTTCAAATAGTGTATTAAGACACGGAGTTCAAAGTGTAACTGATTTAATGGTAAAAGATGGATTAGTTAATTTAGACTTTGCGGATGTTGAAACTGTTATGAGCTCGATGGGTAAAGCCATGATGGGAACAGGAGAAGCTGAGGGAGAAGGTAGAGCAGTTAAAGCAACTGAAATAGCTTTAAATAATCCTTTGATTGATGACTACTCATTAAAAGGTGCCAAAGGGCTTTTAATAAATATAACAGGAGGTGACGACCTTACTTTGTTTGAGGTTGATGAGATTGTAAATAAAATTAGGTCAGAAGTTGATAGTGAAGCAGAAATAATCAACGGCTCGATTATAGACCCTAGTCTAGATGGTAAAATACGAGTTTCTATAGTTGCGACTGCGCTTGACGGTCAGCAACCAGAGTCTAAATCAGTAATTAACATGGTTCACAGGATTCAAAATAGAAATCCTGGTTACTCAGAATTTGCTAGCACACAAAATAATATTCAATTGAATTCTATAAGATCTGAAACAATACCAAACACTAGTGGAGCTAATGCACTTAAATTGGATCCAATGGAATTGAAGAATACTGAAACTGAAATGTTTAATTCAATGGTAGATGAAAACATGGCATTAAATAGCTCATCTTTAGATAACGAAGTAAGTGAAGTTAGTAACAATACAAATATCATTGAAGATAGTCCTTTGAACTTAGAAAATCAGTCAGATATTACTCAGGACGCAAATAATGTAGAAAATTCAAATGGACTTGAAAATTTCGAATTAAGTGAAGACAGCCCCCAACTTTTTAATTCTGACAGCGAAAATATAGATGAAAAAATTGACGGAGATTCAGATAAAAATAATGAGGAAGATGAATTAGAGATTCCTGCATTTTTAAGAAGACAGAAAAATTAATGGTCTTTGAAAAAATAGATGAACGCCACCATTGTATCGGATGAAAATTTACATTATCCGGTTCTACTTAACGAAGTATTAAGTATCATTTCCCCTCAAAATGGTGGCACATTTATTGATTGTACTTTTGGTCAAGGCGGATACACAGAAAAAATACTAGAATTTCCTAAAACTAAAGTTATCGCTTTTGATAGAGACTCGAAGTCTAAAAACATTGCAATTAAATTTAAACAAAAATTTAAAAATAGATTTGAGTTTTATAACAAAAAATTTAGTGATATCGATAGTATAAAATTACCAAAAATTATTGATGGTATAATTTTTGATTTAGGTTTTTCATACAATCAAATCAAAGACGAGTCAAAAGGTCTATCATTTAATCACTCAGGGCAACTTAATATGAAAATGGGTTGCAATAAGATTTCTGCAGACGACATTATAAAAAAACTACCAGCCAAAGATTTAGAGAAAATATTTAAGTATTTTGGAGATGAGAAAAATTCAAAAATAATAGCTAAAAAAATAGCTAAGGAAAGAAAAATTCAGAACATAGATACTGAAGGTCTCGTAAAATTAATAAATTTGTCAAAAAAAAATTTTACAAAAAAAAATAAAGCAACAAAGATATTTCAAGCACTAAGAATTTTGGTAAACGAAGAAATAAGTGAATTAATTTCTGCTTTATCAAAATCTTGTAACTTAATTTCAGATGGGGGAATTATAATAACTATTTCATTTCACTCAATTGAAGATAAGATTTGTAAATTCTTCTTTAAAACAATTTCAACCCACAAAGCAGTTTCAAGATATATGCCCATTAATAAAAATGATGAATTAGCTTTTGATCTGATAAATAAGGGAGCAATTACTCCAACAAAAGAAGAATTAAAAATTAATCCTCCCTCTAGATCAGCAAAATTAAGAGCCGCAAAAAAAAATAGAAAAAAAAAAATAGATACAAAGTTTTTATTTAGAAAATTTGAAAATTTACTTAATATAGAAAAATTATCCAAAAAATTATGAAAAAGTATTCTATTTTTTTTTTAATTACATTTTTGATAATAACTACTTCAATTATTAAAAACTCTACTAGGGAATTAGAAACTAAAATATTTAACTCTAAAGAAAAAATAAAGATTCTAACAAATAAAAGAGATATGGTTTTGTTGCAAAATAATTATCTAAGTTCACCACAAAGATTGTTTGAATTAAAAAAGGAATTTTTTGGTGAGAAGCTAGAAGTTTTAGAACATAAACAATTTAAAAATTTAATTTACAATGAAAAAAGATGAATTAGATAAAATAGTTATCGATAGTTCGAATTTAGATATAGAAAATTTCGATAGCAAAAAATTCAAAATAAACCTAAATCGTATTGCCTTAATTTTCATAGCTATATTTATTGTGATTATTTTGTACTCAACTAAAATTATTTTTTTGTCTTCAAAAAAAATTGAAAAAAGAAATTATACTTTAAATAAAATTAATAGAGCCGATATTACAGACAGAAATGGAAATTTTATTAGCAAATCAGTATTCACTACAAATGTTGGGATTGACCCGAAATTAGTTAAAGATAAAAAAAAATTGTTAATAAAACTACAATATACCTTTCCTGAAAAAGATATATTGAAAATTGAAAAAAAACTTTCTGGAAAAAATTTTTTCTATATTGAAAAAAAAACAACACCTGAAAAATTTCAAAAAATTAAGTTGTTGGGAGAAAAATCAATTAGACTTGAGCCCAAAATAACAAGAATTTATCCTGATAAAAATCTTTTTTCACATATTTTAGGACAAATCGACGATGATAATAATGGTATTTCTGGAATTGAAAAGTCTTTCGATTTTAAATTAAAAGATAGTAGAAAAAAACTTGTTACAACGCTTGATAAAGAATTACAGTTTATAATTAGAAGTGAGTTATTAAATGCGCAAAACATTTTTAAAAATGTTGGTGGAGCAGGTATATTAATGAATATAAATAATGGTGAGATTTTATCCTTAGTTTCAGTACCAGATTTTAATTTAAATCATAGAGAAGATATATCTGACAAAAAATTCATTAATCGAGCCACAAAAGGTGTTTATGAACTTGGATCAGTTTTTAAGACATTTACAATTGCAGCAGGTTTTAATTATAATTTAATTTCACCTTCAGATATTTTTAATAACCTTGAAAAAAAAATGAAATGTGGAGAAAGAATTATATCAGAATATGATGAGAACTTGCCTAATGATTTAAGTGTGGAAGAAATATTAATACATTCGAGTAACATAGGTTCAGTAAAGATAGGTCAAATTGTAGGTAAAGAAAAAATGAGAGAATTTTTGGGTCTAATCGGAATGCTGAACAAAATGGAATTTGATATTGAAGAAGTAGGAAAACCATTACCTTTTAAATGGAGAAATTGCAAACTTAAGACAGTATCATATGGTCATGGAATTACTACAACGCCAATTCAACTTGCTAGAGGCTATGCTATTTTGTCGAATGGAGGGTATCAAGTTAATCCCACTTTAATAAAAAAAAAGTTCTACAAAACCAAAAGACAAAAAATATTAAATAACGATACAAGTTCTAAAATAAATTCAATTTTAAGAAAAGTGGTAACTACTGGGACCGCAAGTCTTTCTGACGTAGATGGTTATGAAGTTGGCGGAAAAACAGGTACAGCTCAAGTTGTTGAAAATGGACTTTATACAAACAAAAAAATTAATACTTTTGCATCAGTATTTCCTATTTCAGATCCGAAGTATGTTTTAGTAATACTTTTAGAGGATACTAAATTATCGACCGATTATGTGTATAAGTATCGCAACAAACCTGGATCTTTTAAAGGAACACCATTTAATACCGCTGGGTGGACATCAGTAGAAATAGCTGGAAAAATTATTGATAAAATAGGACCTATTTTAGCCACAAAGTACTAAGAATTTAAATTTATGTTATTAGGCAAAGTATTAACAAATATAAAAAAAAAATATAAAAAAATTTATTTCAGAAATATAAAATTTAACAGCAAATCTTGTAAATTAAATGATATTTTTTTTGCAATAAGTGGCAATCATTCAAAAGGCAATTATTATATTAACGATGCAATAAATAATGGAGCGAAAATAATTATTTCAAACTTAAAATTTGAGGGGTTTGATAAAAAAAATATACTATTCATTAAAGATAAAGATCCTAGAAAATTATTATCAGAAGTTTCCAGCCGATACTATAAATTAAAGCCTAAAAATATAATAGCTGTTACTGGTACAAATGGAAAAACTTCAGTCGCTAATTTCTATGAACAAATTTTATCAATAAATAATAAAAATGCTGCTTCAATTGGAACATTAGGTTTGTTTTCAAAAAAACTTAAACTAAAGACAAAAAATACAACTTTGGATCCCGTTAGTATTCATAAAATGTTGTATCAACTAAAGAAATTAAAGATTGATAATGTAATATTAGAAGCATCAAGCCATGGATTAAAACAATATAGATTAAATAATATAAAATTTAAGTCAGGAATATTTACAAATTTATCAAGAGATCATTTAGATTACCATAAAACTTTTAAAGATTATCTAAATTCAAAACTTAGTCTCTTTAATGAATTATTAAGTCGTAAAGGCAATATAATTTTTGAAAATAACATTAAAGAATCAACTATATTAAATAAAATTTCAAAGAAAAAAAATTTAAAAAAATATACTTTAGGCAATTCAAAATCATTTATAAATATAAAGGATGTAAAAAAGATTAATGATCAAAAAAAAGTTGATTTTATAATAAATAAAAAAAATTATTCATTTGAAACCTCACTTATAGGCGATATTCAAATTAAAAATTTAATGTTTGCAATAGCTGCAGCTTATTTATCAGGTATAAAAATAAATAATATTATAAAATCGATATATAAAATTAAACCAATCAGTGGAAGACTTGAAAAAGTTGGAAATTTAAAAAACAACGCAAGAGTTATACTAGATTATGCACATACACCACATGCTCTTAAAACTTTAATATTAGATATAAGAAAAGAATTTCCTTTAAGTAAAGTTTCTCTAGTATTTGGTTGCGGCGGCAATAGAGATGAGGAGAAAAGATCAATGATGGGGATTATTGCAAGAAAATATTCTAACAGTATTTATCTAACAGACGACAACCCTCGTTTTGAAAGTCCAGAACTAATAAGAAATCAAATTAAAAAAGGCTTAAAATCAAAAAAATTTTTTGAAATTCCTTCAAGAGGAAAAGCTATAAATACTGCTATTCAGAAATTAAAATCAGGTGATGTTTTGATAGTAGCAGGAAAGGGGCATGAAAATTATCAAGAGTATGAAAATAAATTTTTCTTTTCTGATAAAATTGAGATTTTAAAAGCAATTAAAAAAAAAAATAAAAATTTATCGAATTCAATTAAAACAAATATTATAAATGAAGTATTGGGTCACAATATTATCAATAAAAAGAAAATTCTTAGGTCAGCGTCTATTAACTCAAAAAAAATAGCAAAAAATTCAATATTTTTTGGAGTTAAAGGAAAAAAATTTGATGGAAGTAAGTTTGCAATTGAAGCAATAAAAAATGGCGCAGATCTAGCCATATCAAATCAAAAATTTAAAAATTCAAAAGTAATATTTTATAAAAAACCACTAAGATTATTTAATAGCATTAATTCAGCTTTTAGAAAATCAACAAATATCAACACTATAGCAATAACCGGTTCAGCAGGAAAGACATCTGTAAAGGAATTAACAGGTTTTTGTTTAAATAAATTAGAAAAAACATATTTTTCAAAAAACTCTTTTAACAATAAATACGGAGTCCCTTTAAGTATTTTTAATACACCGGAAAGTGCAAAATTTTCTGTATTAGAAGTTGGCATGGACAAAAAGGGTGAGATAGATTTTTTGACTAAGCTAATTAAACCTAACCTTGGTTTAATTACAAATATTTCATATGCACATATTAAAAATTTTAATAATTTAAATCAAATTGCAAATGCCAAATCAGAAATAATAAATAATGTTACCAGTAATGGAACAATGATTATTAATATGGATGATCAATATTACAAACATTTTATGAAATTATCAAAAAATCAAGGTCTTAAAATTATAACATTTAGTAAAGTCAATAAAAAAGCTGATATTATATTTCAGAGTCAAAGAAAATTTAAAAAAAATTTTATAATCAATGTTAAAATTAAAGGAATAATAAAGTCTTTCTTAGTTTCAAAATACTTATCCAGTTATATTGACAATATACTTGCATCTATAAGTATTCTTAGTGTTTATTTCGATATAAAAAAATTAAATCGTAATTTATTTTCAGGTTTTTACATTCCCAAAAGTAGGGGAACACTAATTAATTTTAAAAAAGGAAAAAAAAAATTAACAATTATTGACGAAAGCTATAATTCAAACCCGTTATCATTAAAATTTGCATTAGAAAGATACGACGCCCTATATAAAAAAAATGATAAAAAATTTCTATTAATAGGAGACATGCGTGAATTGGGGAAGTATTCAAAAAGATTGCATATTAAAATTGCAAAATACATAAATAAAGCAAAAATAAACAAAATCTATGCTTATGGTGAACAAACCAAACACACATTTAACAAATTAAAACCACAAATTAGAGGAAAAATACTTAAAAATAAAATGGATATTTGCAACTTAATAAATAATGATTTACCCAATAATAGTTTCCTAATGGTAAAAGGATCAAATTCAACAGGATTAAATAAGATAATTAAAAGTTTATAATGCTCTACAATTTATTAACTAGTTACTCTGATACTTATTCCTTTTTAAATTTTTTTAATTTTTTAACTGTACGAACTGGCCTAGCTGTTATTACATCAATGATAATAGTTTTTCTAATTGGAGATAAGTTCATAAAGTATTTCTCTACAAAAAAAATTACAAATCCAATTAGGTTAGATGGACCACAAGATCATCTTATTAAAAAAATAGGTACACCCACAATGGGGGGTGTGTTAATATTAATCGGACTTTTCGTGGGTGTATTTTTATGGTCAGATTTGTATAATCCTTATAATTGGTTATTAATCTTTATAACATTTTCATTTGGAATATTAGGGGCTTTTGATGATTATAAAAAAATTAAAAAGAATAATTCTACTGGAATTTCATCAAAATTAAAATTTATTATACAAATTATTTTAAGTCTAATTTCATTAATAATTTTATATAAATTTATAGACTCAGATTTAACTCAAAATCTGTACTTACCATTTTTTAAAAATATAGTAATAAATCTAGGATGGTTTTTTATTCCTTTTTATTTATTTGTAATTGTTGGCTCATCTAATGCTGTAAATTTAACAGATGGTCTTGATGGATTAGCTACTGTGCCTGTAATTTTAGTTGCAGGATGTTTTGCATTTATAAGTTATGTGTCAGGTAATATTATTTTTGCTGAATACCTTTTAATACCTTATATTGAGGGAGTAGGCGAGGCAGCTGTTTTTTGTGGAGCAATCATTGGAGCATCAATAGGTTTTCTATGGTTTAACGCACCACCAGCAAAAATATTTATGGGCGACACTGGTTCTCTGGCATTAGGAAGTTCTTTAGGTGCCGTAGGCGTTGTTACAAAACATGAAATAGTTTTAGCAATTACAGGAGGACTTTTTGTTTTAGAGGCTGTATCTGTAATTGTTCAAGTAATTTCTTTTAAACTAACTGGAAAAAGAATATTTATGATGGCACCTATACACCATCATTTTGAGAAAAAAGGTTGGCCAGAATCTACAGTGGTTATAAGATTTTGGATCATCTCACTAATTTTAGCAATGATTGGCCTTGCAACATTAAAATTAAGATAATGTTCTCCGAAATTTTTGTAAAAAAAAAAATACTTATTTATGGGTTGGGTTTATCTGGAAAATCCTGCCTAAAATTTCTTAAAAAAAAATGTTATATTAAAGTTTTTGATGACAACTATTCATTAAAAAATAAAAACAATAAAAAATTTTTCTTAAAAAAAAAAGATATCTTAAAATCAAGATTTGATTACATTATTTTAAGCCCAGGAATAGATATTAAAAAATGCAATCTCAAAAAGTATTTAGAGAAAAATTGGAAAAAAATAATTACCGAACTCGATGTTTTTCAAAAATGTTACCCAGATAATACAAAAATAACAATTACAGGGACTAATGGTAAATCTACTACATGCCAGATGCTTTATAATATAATTAGATCAAAAAAAATAGATGTAAGACTAGTCGGTAATATTGGACAACCACCCTTACAAGAAAAAAAAATTAAAAAAAAAACTATTTTCATAGTTGAAGCATCATCTTACCAAATATTTTACAATAAGTTTTTTAAAACTGATTACGCAGCTATTTTAAACTTAAATATTGACCACTTAGAAAGACATGAAAATTTAAACAAATATGCAAAAGCTAAGATTAAATTAATTTGTGATCAAGAAAAAAATAAATATTCATTCATAGAGAAAAATAGCGCTATAATTAACAATCATATATTAAATAAAAAAGTCAAATCTAAAATAATCAAAATAAATTATAACAAAACAAGTTTTTTTAAAAAAAGAATTAATAATTTTTATCTATTAGACAAAAACAATTTAAATAATATTCATTTTGTTTATAAAATATCAAAGCATTTAAAAATATCAGATGATAAGATATTTAAGTCACTCAATTCATTTAAAGGTTTAAAATTTAGAAATGAAATTATTTATGACAGATTTAATTTAAAAGTAATTAACGACTCAAAATCTACAAGTTTTTCATCAACAAACGGTCTTTTATCTTCCTATAAAAATATTTACTGGATTGTTGGTGGTCTTTTTAAAAAAGGCGATAAATTTATTTTAGAAAAAAAATATCACAAAAATATTAATGCTTTTATAATTGGATTAAATAAATCTTTTTTTATTAATCAATTTAAAAATAAGATTAAGTTTACATATTCAAAAAACTTAAAGAACGCAATTTTAACAATTAAAAATAATATTAAAAAAGATAAAAAAAAGAAAACTATTCTATTTAGTCCCGCTGCTGCTTCATTTGACCAATTTAAGAATTTTGAGCATCGTGGAAAATATTTTAATTTATTAATTAAAAAAGAAAGTTTTTATGGATAGCAGAAATTTTTACGATAATTTTATATATGATTGGTGGAAAAATTTAGATAAAGTAATATTCTCTTTATTTATATTATTAATAATTTTAGGAATTTTTTTTTCTTTAGTATCAACATCCTTAATTGCATCCTCTAAATTAGGTACTAACAATTACTATTTTTTTCTAAGACATTTTGTTTATGTAATAATTGGTTTAATTTTAATTATTTTTTTTTCAGCTATTTCAGAAAAAGATGTCTATAAAATTGGTGTAATTCTGTTCATTATTTTTTTTCTCTCGTTATTACTAGTTCCGATTTTTGGAACCGAAGTTAAAGGATCAAAAAGATGGTTAGATTTTCCAGTTATACCTAGGTTTCAACCTATAGAATTTTTAAAGCCTTTTTTAATAATTTTTTTATCACTTATAATTGGGTCTAAGTTTACATTAAATAATAACTTAAAATTTTTTTTAAGCTCTTTAATTGTTGTACCTATTTTACTATTTTTAGTTTTTCAGCCAGATATTGGTCAATCTTTGTTAATTTGTTGTGTATGGTTAAGTCTTATATTTGTATCAGGTATTAATTTATTTTTTTTTAATTTTTTAATATTAATTTTTTTTTCAATAGTCAGCTATTTAGTTTTTTTCCTACCAAAATTCTCTTATATCAAATATAGGATTACAGCTTTTTTTGATTTAAAATCAAAAGGAAATTATCAATCAGAAAAAGCTACAGAAGCCATAAGCGATGGTGGTTTTTTTGGAAAAGGCATTGGAGAAGGAACATTAAACACAAGAGTACCTGAGGCACACACAGATTATGTTATATCAGTAATTTCTGAGGAATTTGGAGTTTTTCTTATACTATTTATATTATTAATTTTTTTACTTTTGATATTTAAAGTATTTAAAAAAATTCCGTTTGAAAAAAAAAATAGTAACAAACTTGTCTTAATTGGTTCAATATTATTAATTATATTTCAGGTATTAATTCATATTGGTGTAAATATAAGATTTTTACCCACAACAGGAATGACTTTACCTTTTTTAAGTTACGGTGGATCTTCGATATTAAGCTCTTCAATCCTTGCAGGGTTAATATTAAACTTTACAAGAAGAAAAATTAAAATTTATGAAAAAAATAACTATTAGCACTGGGGGTACCGGAGGTCACGTGATCCCTGCACAGATTTTGTATGACTATTTATCGCATAAAAACCAGGTTATTATTACTAGTGATAAAAGGGGAATTAATTATCTTAATAAAAAAAAATATAAAGTTAAACAAATAGACGTTCCAAAATTAAATAAAAATATAATAAGTTTTATACCATTTTTAATTAAATTTACTTTATCAATTTTAAATTCATATTTGTTTTTAGATAAAAATAAAATTGAAATATTAATATCAACAGGGGGCTATATGTCTTTACCTATTTGTTTAGCTGCTAAATTTTTGAATTTGAAGATCTTTCTCTTTGAGCCTAATTTAGTTATAGGTAGATCAAATTTATTTTTATTAAATTACTGTGAAAAAATATTTACTTATGCTAAAAAAATAAAAAATTTCCCAAAAAAAATGCACCATAAAATTTTTGTAATTAAACCGTTAATTAAAAAAGAAATTTTTTTATTAAAAAAAAAATTAGAGAGAAAACAAATGCCATTTTCTATTTTATTAATAGGAGGAAGTCAGGGAGCAAAAAAATTTGATAATTTATTTAATGACGATTTAACCAAATTATCAAAAAAATTTAAAATCAAAATATATCATCAAACAAGCACTCAAAATATAAAAAAACTAAAAAAATTTTATGTTTGTAACAACATAGACTTTTATGTCTTTTCATATAGGCATGACTTACATAAAATCATAAAAAAATGTCATTTTGTTATAACAAGGTCTGGAGCATCTACACTAAATGAATTAGTTTTTTTAGAGTCACCATTTTTAGCAATTCCATATTCACATGCCAAGGATGATCATCAATTTTTTAATGCCAAATATTATGTTAACAAAAATCTAGGCTGGTTAATAAGGGAAACTGATATTAAAAAAAATTTTTTATATAAATTTGTTGCAAATTTGATTAAAAATAAAAAACTAATATTTCAAAAAAAAAAAAATATGCACGATTTTCACAAGACAAATGACTGGGATACAAACACTAACCAATTTAACAATTTCCTGTCGAAATGAATATAAACTTAGCAAAATCCGAAATAATACATTTTGTTGGAATAGGTGGAATAGGTATGAGTGGACTAGCATTAATAATGACAGGATTGGGTTTTAAAGTTCAGGGCAGCGATAAATCTCTTAATAAAAATACAGAAAGATTAAAAAAAAATAAAATTAAATTTTTTTTAGGACACGCATCATCAAATATTAAAAAAGCAACAATCCTCGTAATATCCTCAGCAATAAAGAATAACAACATTGAAATCAAGGAAGCAAAAAAAAAAAATTTACCCATCTATAAAAGAGGCGATATGTTGGCTCACATTACATCACTCAAAAAAAATATCGTAGTTTCAGGTTCTCATGGCAAAACTACCACAACATCTTTAATAGCATCTATTTTTACTAAAGCTAAATTAGATCCAACCATCATTAATGGAGGGGTAATCAATTCATTAGATAATTCAGCTAAACTTGGAAAAAGTGAGTGGAGTGTATTAGAGTCAGACGAGTCAGACGGAAGTTTTATAAAAGTTCCATCAACTTATGCTGTAATTACAAACATTGATAGAGAGCATATGGATTATTATAGATCTTTAGGTGACCTGAAAAAGTATTTTATAAAATTTATGCTTAACGTTCCATCTTTCGGCAAAACATTTATTTGTATAGATGATAAGAATGCCAGAGATATTTGTAGAACAAGTAAAATTAAAAACATACTTACTTATGGATTTAGCAATAAATCAAATTTTAAGATAAAAAATTGCTTATTTCAAAAAAATAAAACCTTTTTTGATGTTGAAATGTGTCTTCCGAATAAAAAAAAAACTATTTTTAAAAAATTTGAAGTCCCCTTAATAGGATCTCATAATATAAAAAACGCTACAGCAGCAATAGCTGTATCCTTTTTCATAGGCATATCTCCAATTATATTAAAAAATAGTTTAAAAAATTTCAAAGGTGTAGAGAGAAGATTTAATAAAATATTTACTTACAATGGTGCAGAGATTTACGATGATTATGCTCATCATCCTACAGAAATAAGGGAGTTATTAGGTGGAGTTAGTAATAGTTATAAAGAAAAAAAAATATTATGTATATTTCAGCCCCATAGAGTCTCCAGGTTAAACGATTTGAAAAATGAGTTTTGTTATTCATTTAAAAATGCAAGTTTTGTAGTTTTATGTCCTGTCTATAAAGCAGGTGAAAATTTAAAGTTAAATTTAGATTACTATAAATTTGCGAAACAAATCTCAAAAAAATCAAAAGTGCAGGTATTTTTAGTAAATAATCAATATGAATTAGCAAAATTTTTAAAACAATTTCTGAATAAAGAAAATATAGCTATTGGGATGGGCGCTGGATCAATTTCAAGTTGGATTAAGGAATTGCCAAAGTTAATGAAAAAA
>CETH01183653.1_pt1 | contig 13981 bp, 11 predicted proteins | sample 361461 | NCBI WGS metagenome assembly CETH01 (sample SAMEA2622695, study PRJEB7988) | marine metagenome | isolation source: saline water (ENVO:00002010), including
TGACAGTTTTATAATATCTCTTTGACCTCCATAATAAACAGCAGCACGAATTCCTTTTACTCTGTTTGCGGCAATAGCTTCTCCCTGCCCTGATCCACCTAAAATGATTCCGTAGCTACCTAAATCTTCTGCAACTGCGACTGCACAAGGAAAAATAAAATCTGGATAATCATCCTGGGCATCATACTCGTAAGCACCGTGATCCGTTACCTTGTGACCTTTGTCTTTTAGATATCTAGAAATTAAGTTTTTCATTTCTAAACCTGCGTGATCAGTGGCAATATGGATGTTCATAATAGTTTATTAAGATGCTCTCTGATTTTTATTTCAATCTTATTTGGAGTAAATCCAAATTCCTCTGCTAAATCTGAGTTTGGCGCAGATGCTCCATAATGATCAATACCAATAATCAAACCCGAGGTCCCTACAAATTTAGTCCAACCAAGTGAAATACCAGCCTCTATTGAAACTTTAATACATCCTCTATCAGGAATAACTTTTTTTCTATATTCTTCAGATTGATTTAAAAATATTTCCCAGCAAGGAAGACTCACCACCCTTATGTGTTTATCTTTCATTAATCTAGAAACCTCAAATGCAAGAGAAACTTCAGAGCCTGTTGCAATTAGAATTAATTCTGGTGATTCAGTTGGTTCATGAAAAATATATCCGCCACGAATTACGCCTGATTTAATTTCACTAATAGATTTTCTTGAAACCGGCACGCCCTGCCTAGTAAGCAATAGAGCTGAGGGAGTAGAATCTTCTTTCAATGCTAATTCAAAACAAACTGCAGTCTCTTTTGCATCAGCAGGACGGAATACATTAAAATCTGGAATTGCTCTAAGCGACATTATATGTTCAATTGGCTGATGAGTAGGACCATCCTCGCCTACAAAAAAAGAGTCATGGGTAAATTCGTGAATAACTTTGGTTTTCTGAATAGCAGCAAGACGAAGTGCAGGTCTTTCATAATCAGCAAAAACAAGAAATGTCCCTCCAAATGGCACCAAACCACCATGTAAAGAAATACCATTCATCATCGCTGCCATTGGGAATTCGCGTACTCCAAATGCAATGTTGCGACCAAGTCGATTATTAGGACAAAAGTCACCATATTTCTTTGCAAAGTTACCAGTATAGTTTGACGGTTCAAGATCTGCAGAACCACCTACCAAATTAGGCAATTGCTTTGCAAAATCAACAAGGCAAACACCGAAAGCTTTTCGAGTTGCTAAATAGTCTAAATCATTAAAGTCTGGGAATTCTAAATCTGGCTGGTTACCATCTAGACAGATTGATATTATTGGTTTAATCTGTTCATCACTAGCCAGTTCAATTTTTTTATTCTCCCAATTTTTAGATCTTTCAGATAAAGATTTAAATCTATTTCTAAAATGAGATCTAATTTCATTAGGACAATAAAATTTATTATCTGGTAATCCTAAAACTTGTTTGGTAGCATTAATTTCATCTTGAGGCAGTGGGGCACCATGCGTATTATGATCTCCTTCCATTGAAAACGACCCCTTTGCCATAATTGTATTTCCTATAATAATATTAGGTTTATCACTATTCTGAGCATTTTTTATAGCATCCCTAATAGCATCATGATCATGTCCATTTATATTTTGGACATTCCAATTAAAGCCACTAAAAACCTTAATATAGTCTGCAGAATCAGATCTACTAACTTTTCCTGAAATCTGTGCATCATTTGAATCATAATAAACTATTAATTTATTTAAACCTAAATGACCAGCCAGAGCCGCTGCGCCCATTGCGACTGGTTCTTGAATATCTCCATCAGTCGCTAAAACGTATGTATAATGATTAATAAATTCTCTAGCCTTTGATGATATAGAGTAAAATAAATTTCTTAGGTAAGCTTCCGCATGTGCCATGCCAACACCCATAGCAAATCCTTGTCCAAGAGGACCAGTTGTGCATTCTACACCAGGTATATCAACCTCTGGGTGACCTGGGGTTCGACTGTGTAATTTTCGAAAGTTTTTCAAATCATCCATTTTGAGCCATCCACAAAAGTAGAGTAAGGAATATGTTAACATTGACATATGGCCACCAGATAAAATAAATCTATCTCGGTCAAACCAGTTAGGGTTATCAGGATCGATTGACAAAAATTCACGATATAGGATATAAGCAAAATCAGCCGAAGACATTGGCCCTCCAGGATGCCCACTATTTGCCTCCCTTGTTGCATCCATTACTAAACCCTTTATTATAGAGATCGAAAATTGGTCTTGCTCTAAAGCGGACCAAGTATCAAAATTATCCAGCTCTTTAAAAGTTTTCATTAACTTAAATCATAAAAATGCTTTATTACATTCTCGGGCTTTTCAGCATTAAACACCTCCGAACCAGCTACCAGAACATTTGCCCCTGCATCAATTATCTCTTTTGCATTTGAAAGTTTTACACCCCCATCAACTTCGATTAAAACTCTTTGAAGGCAATTATCCTCAAGATAATCTTTGATTTTTTTTATTCTATCAGAAGACTCAGGAATATAAGATTGACCACCAAAACCAGGTTCAACACTCATAACTAAAACAATATCTATTTTATCTAATAGAGGCAATATTTCTTGTAATGGCGTTTGGGGTTTAATTGATATACCTGCTTTGCAACCACACGATTTGATTAAATCAATAACGCTGCCTGGATCTTCAGCAGCTTCGATATGAAAAGTAATACCATCAGCCCCGGATCTTGCAAAAGGTTCAACTAACTTTTCTGGATCAATTACCATCATGTGAACATCAAGAAATTTGTTTGTTTTTGATCTCAAAGATTTAACCACAGGAGGCCCAATCGTCAAGTTAGGTACAAACTGATTATCCATTACATCGATATGGATCCAGTCTGCACCACCCAATGCACAAACATTAAGTGCATTTTCCAAATTTGAAAAATCAGCAGATAAAATAGATGGTGCTAATTTAAATTCAGTTGACATATGCAAGCCCCAAAGATAGTACTAATGTTGATTCGTTAAAATTATTTTATGAAAAATTTGCACTAAAAAAATCAAGCTTCATGATTGAAATCTTAAATACTTTTATTACGCAAGGCGGATAGATCCTGCCAAGTTTTATCAGTCCCTTGTAGACGGGAAACTGTTTTATCATTTAATACTGAATTTTGAAAAATTTCTTCAACATCATTTAAATCAACATTCGTATACCAAATATTATTCGGATAAATCACAACTACTGGACCTAACTCACATGCGTCTAGACAACCACTTTTATTTGCTCTTACCTTCCCTTTAAGACCGTATTTGTTTATTAGCCGAACAAATTTCATTCTAATCTGCATTGCTCCGCAAGAAGCACAATCTCCCTTAGGATTATTAGGATCTCTTTCGTTAATACATATAAATATGTGTTTATTATATTTTGACATTTAACAGTATAAGGGTTTTTTAAAACAATTTTTTCGGTTTTTATTATTATCTAAAGCGCCCACCATCAATAACTAGATTATGCCCATTTATAAATCCGGACGAATCTGAGGCTAAAAACGCTACGGATTCAGCAATCTCTTTAGCATCTCCAAGTCTATTAACAGAATTATTACTTGCCCAAACATTAAAAATCTCTTCAACATTTACATTCTCATTGTCTGCATTTTTTAATGCCAACTCATTTAGTCTATTAGTTTTAGTGTATCCAGGCAAAATATTATTAACTGTTATACCAAATTCTCCGAGTTCTAAAGCAAGGGTTTTAGCCCATTGTGCAACGCTACCTCTAATTGTATTGGAAACACCTAGACCTCTGATTACCTGTTTTACCGATGTAGATATAATATTAATTATTCGACCAAATTTTATATCCTTCATTAATGGTACCACAGCCTTAGCGAGTATATGATTACAAATTAATAACCTTTCAAATGCAATACGAAACTCAGCTTCTTTAGCTTCTATCAAAGGGCCACCATGTGGGCCACCTGAGTTATTTATCAATATATGTATAGGTTTTTTATAATTTGCAATTTGGTTATGAACAGCTTCTTGTAAGCTAGAGGTGTTATCAAAATCAGCACATATAAATCTATGTTTTTGACCATAATTAATATTAAGCTCGTTTAAAGTTGAAAGAAGTTTTTCTTCATTCCGTGCAACCAAAGTAACTTCCACACCCCTTTCAGCGAGCAATAAAGCAATTGCCTTACCTATACCATCAGTACTTCCGCATACTAAAGCATTTTTATTTTTCATTAATAAATAATTACTCATATTTTAAAGTGATACCCCAAATTTTGTTTTATGGTTTTCGGCAATTTTGGTAAAATTGACCTTGGAATAATAAAAGTGGATAAATCAGCGATATCAGTAAATACTTTATGATGACTAGAAGTATTTTCCAAGTAGGCATGTCCAGATGATCCACCTGTTCCAATTTTTGATCCTATCATCCTTCTAACCATTAGAGCGTGTCTTTGTCTCCATGCAGTAAAAAGTTCATCTATATCTAATAATTTAGAAAGAAAATTATATGGTGAATGTAAAATTGGTTCTTCTCGATACAAAAAAATTAAAAGCGCTGCCTGCGTTGCCTTATGAGATAATCTCTTCTTCTTTTTTCTGACTAAGCCTTGATGCTGAGATTGATTAAGCAAAGCCTCAAAAGATTTTAAGGTTTTTTGATGTTCTTTTAATTGGTATTCAATCTCATCAGAAATCAAATTAGGGTTTGATTTTATTATCCTCTCCTCTTTCTTAAGCATTTTTCTTATTGTCTGACTATATTGTTCCCAAAAATTAAAACCCTTAAACGAGAGAAATGGAGTACGCTCTAGCCAATTTTCAAGTAAAATAAATAGATTATCATTATTCTCAGATTCTATAACAGACTCTCTATCCTTTGGATTTAGCGTATTTTTATAACCTGTTTTTCCATATCGAATTCGATCGCTAGGTCTAAGCCCAAATTTATTTTCTAGTAATCTAAACTGGGAGCTTTGAAAACCTGATGAGGGAAACAAATCATCTCTGAACTCTAAAAAATCCATAGCACTCATAGTTTCTAAAATTCGGATTTGATCAATTAATATTTTTTGGATTTCAATAATTCGATTAAGTCGGTTAACTCCAAGACTGATATCTGGTTCAGCAATAACTTTTTTACTAAAAATGCTGATAACGGAATCTAATTCATACAATATCTGTTTAAACCAAAGCTCATATGTTTGATGTACAATTATAAACAACATTTCATCATGCGCAGGCTTTCCATTATTGTTACTAATTAAATTTTGACTATTTAAAATATTATTTAAGCTCAGATAATCACTATAATTCAAAGATTTCCGTTTAGACACTGTTTAGTCCCACTCGAATCCAGATACACTATCTGTTTTTGCACTTATTTCAATAGTATTATAATCTTTCATTTGATTAATATAATAATATAAGAATTTTGTTGTTTCTCTTTCATCTAGCCAAACGGAGTCTGGCAACCCAAACATATCCAAAACCTCTATCTCTGATGGGCTCAAGCGAAGAAACTCCCAAACATCATAGGCAGTTAAAAATCCTCTAGAATACACATTTTCTTTGATAAGATCCGGTCGAGATGTTTTTGTAGGAGGCATAATAATTTTTTTTGGAGTAGGCAAAGGACTAGTAGAACAAGAAAAAATAACAAAAGGTATTAAAAATATTGGTGAGAGCATACCTAAAAATAGTTGTGCTAAAATCGAGTTAACAAGACAGAATTAGTAAATCAGGAAAAAAATAAATATTGTTGGCACATTGGTATATATTTTAATTATCTTAATAAATAATAAGTCAATTATAAAAGAACAAATCCTTGCCAAGAAAAATTAAAAAAGAGAGATTTTATTATAATCAGGAATTTTTAGGAAGCCCTGATGGAAGGAGTATCCGAATTTTATCTGAATACTACGGACCCTTACAGCGCCTTATGCGCAATAATATTAGAGATACAATTGTTTTCTTTGGCTCTGCAAGAATCCAGTCTCGAAATGTATGTCTTGAACAGCTTAGGAAAGCAAAAAAAAGTAAATCAGCAATAAAAATAAATCGAGCAACCGCTAACCTGAAAACATCAAAATATTATGAAGACGCAAGAGAACTAGCTTCTAGGTTTACTCTTTGGAGTAAAAAATTAAAAACAAAAAATCATCGTTATATTATTTGTTCAGGTGGCGGGCCTGGTATCATGGAAGCAGCGAATCAAGGTGCAAAAGAGGCAGGAGGAATTTCCATCGGCCTTACCATTTCACTTCCGAATGAACAGTCAGGGAATAAATGGATATCCAAAGATCTCGATTTGAAGTTTCATTATTTTTTCATGCGAAAACTGTGGTTTTTATATCTTTCTAAAGCTTTAATTGTTTGGCCTGGCGGTTTTGGAACCTTAGATGAGCTAATGGAACTTCTTACATTGATTCAAACAAAAAAAATTCGGAAAAAGGTTCCCATCGTTTTATACGGAAGAGATTTTTGGGAGAAAGTTATTAACTGGGACTATCTAGTTAAAATAGGTACAATATCGAAAAACGATCTTAATCTTTTTCATATTTCTGATAATAAAAAAGATACATTTAAATATGTAACTTCCTTTATTAAAAAGTATCAGTTAAAGGGTCCTAATTTTTGAAGCAGTTATTTTTTTTAGGTATTCTTTATTTTTTTTGTTTTCTTAGTGCCCAGATTACACCAGTAGAAGGAATACATAAAAATTCACCTCGCGTTTGGGCATTAACCCATGGGATGGTGCATACTGGCCCTGGAGACTTTATTAAAGATGCAACTATAATCATTCGTAACGGTAAAATCGATAAAGTGGGACGGTATGTCAAGGTTCCAGCGGATGCATACCAGATTGATTTAAAAAATGCAAATGTATATCCAGGTTTTATTGATAGTTGGTTGGAAATTAAGCGTGATGAAAAAATAACCAGTCCTGATGACCACTGGAACTCTAAAGTAAGAGCAAACTACAGAACTAAGGATGATCTAAAACTAAAAGAAAAGGAAATAAAGGCCTTACACTCCATAGGAATAACAGTTGCCCATATTGTACCCAAAGAAGGCATATTTAAAGGCCAATCAGATCTTATTACAATTTCCAACAAATCCATTTCAATTTCAGAGTCTGTTGCACAGGTCATTGAGTTCAAATCCGGAAAATGGAGTGATAGAGAATACCCTAATTCATTGCTTGGAGCCATAGCATTAATTCGTCAAACATTTTTAGATACAGATTGGTACGCAAATTCTCGTAAGATCGTTTCAAAATTCCCTTCAGAAAATGAACCACTAAATAGGAATCTTGCTCTAGAATCCTTGTATAATTTTAAATCAAATAATAGACCAATATTATTTTATACCCGTGATGAACACACGGCTATTAGAGCATTAAATATCTCAGAAGAGTTTAATCTTAAACCCTGGTTGCTTGGTAGCGGTTATGAATACAGACGCATAGATGATATATCAAAACAAAATCCATTTATTATTTTGCCTTTGGACCTACCATCAAAACCAAAAATATCAGACCCAAATATTGCACTTCAATATACTACTGAGCAATTAAAGCATTGGGATATGGCTCCAGAAAACTTCTCAAAAATTCAGGAGGCTGGACTTTTCTTCAGCCTATCAAGCCATGGACTAAAGAAAAAATCACTATTTAGAATAAATCTGGCGAGAATTATTGAAAGAGGGTTCTCAAAAGATGTTGCATTAGCAGCAATGACAACCTATCCTGCAGAGGCAATGGGCGCATCTAAAACACTAGGAAAAATAGCGCCCGGATTTATGGCGAATTTAGTTGTTGTTGATGGTGATTATTTTGACCCTAAGTCTAGAGTTTTATCGCTTTGGATTGGTGGTGAGGAACACTTTATATCAGATCGAAAAACAACTAGTCTTAGGGGTAAATGGAAAATGACTCTGGCAGGTAAAGATGAATATGAAATTGTATTTAAAACTCCATCATTGAAAAATGACCCTCTTTTAAATACTTACAAACCAAAAAAGCTGAACAATCATCTTCAAGGGGTATTAATAGTTAAAGAAAAAGAATTTAAAATTAATAATATTTCGATGTACGATAAAGGTGGCTCATTTAGTGTGAGTGGCGCTGCATTTGGACTAGAGGGTGTCTTCTCTTTTAATATTAAGTTTACAGATGACGGGTTTTCAGGATCTGCTAACGATGGTTCAGATAGGACCATTGCATTTACAGCAGTAAAAGATACAAAATCAAAAACGAATAAAGCGAAGAATGAAATACCAAGCAGTTTGGTCTCTTTTTTCCCTGAAGGAGCCTATGGCATAAAAAAAATTCGTACTAGATCAGATGATGCAATACTCATCAATGACGCAACTTTGTGGACATGCGGACCAAAAGGTGTCTTAGAGGACTGGGACATACTACTATTGGATGGTAAAATAGAAAAAATAGCACCTGATATATCCGTCCCTAGAGGAAGTGCTATGATCATAAACGCAACAGGAAAACATATTACTCCTGGGCTTATTGATTGCCACAGCCACTCTGCGGCATCATCAATAAATGAAGGAAGTCAATCAGTTACCGCTGAAGTAAGAATAAGGGATGTGATCAATGCAGATGATATTAATATCTACCGTCAGCTTGGTGGCGGGTTAACATCCGCGAATATCCTTCACGGATCAGCAAATGCAATTGGTGGACAAAATGCAGTTATTAAACTAAGGTGGGGACTTGGACCAAATGATCTAATAATGAAACGAGCTCCGCAAGGTATTAAGTTTGCTCTGGGTGAAAACGTTAAACAGGCAAATTGGGAAGGAACAGATCGCTATCCACAAACACGAATGGGAGTTGAACAAATAATTCGTGATGCTTTCAACGCAGCCAGAGACTATGACCATCTCTGGAGAACATATAAATCTAATGCAAAAATACAAAGGGTTAAAGCACCTCCAAGACGTGACTTAGAACTGGAAGCTTTATCTGAGGTTTTAACAGGGGAAAGGCTTGTTCATTGTCACTCTTACCGACAGGATGAAATTTTAATGTTAACCCGTATTGCAGAAGATTTTGGATTTAAGATTGCTACCTTCCAACATGTTCTTGAAGGTTATAAAGTTGCAGATAGAATAGCTGAGCATGGAGCCGGTGCTTCTACATTTTCTGACTGGTGGCAATATAAATATGAAGTAATAGACGCAATCCCTTATAACGGGACTCTAATGGCAAGAAATAATGTAATTGTATCATTTAATTCTGATAATTCAGAACTGGCAAGGCGTTTAAATACCGAAGCAGTAAAAGCAGTTAAATATGGTGGACTTTCAGAAGAAGAAGCACTCAAACTGGTCACCATAAACCCTGCAATTCAGTTAAAAATAGATCGATGGGTGGGCTCTCTAGAGGAAGGTAAAGATGGTGATATTGTAATCTGGGATGGACCCCCTCTTTCCATCTACTCAAAGGTAGAAGAGACTTGGATAGATGGAATTTTATATTGGTCTCAAAAAGAAAATAATGAACTAGAAAAACGAGATGAAGAATTAAGAAAAAATTTAATTCAAAAAATAATCTCCTCTAGCTCACCATCAACTGGTAAAAGTTTAAATCAAACTAATTCCAAAATAGATAGAGGTCACATACACTGTAATGATAGTGACTGGGATATTGAATCTGGATATATTAATCAATGAAAAAATTTATAATATTTTACTTTCTCAGTTGCCTACATGCTAATGACCAGATCCCAGGCATAAAACAAAAACGACCAATCTTATTAAGAGGTGGAATTTTGCACACCGTCTCGGGTCAAGTTCTTGAGGGCTATGATCTACTCTTTGCAAATGGAAAAATAACGACAATAGATAAACAAATAAAACCAAGTCCTGATACTGATGTATATGATATTTATGAAAAACATGTTGTCCCCGGTTACATCGCACCTATAACCCAGATTGGTTTAGTCGAAATCGGAGCAGTTAAACAAACACGAGACTATTCAGAAGTTGGTAATATTAATCCAAACGTACGTGCTAATGTTAGCTACAACCCTGACTCTGAATTAATACCAGTAACTCGATCAAATGGTGTTTTAATTGCCAATTCTGTTCCACATTCAAACGGGCTCATACCTGGTCAGTCCTCTTGTATGATGATGGATGGATGGACTTGGGAAGATGCGACAATAAAGCACCCTACCGGGTTGCACATTAATTGGCCAAATATGCAAATAAATTTTAGAAAAAATTCCAAAATCACTGAAAAAAAACAGCGCGAAAATTATCAGAAAAAATTGCGAGAACTCGATAAACTAATCAGAGATACACGATCATATCATCTCCGAACAACACAAAAGGAACGAAAGGCTGATCAGAAACAACAAACAGATCTTAGACTAGAAGCTTTAATACCATATTTTGTTAATAAAAACCAAATTATAGTCAGGGCAAATTCAATACGACAAATAACTGCAGTCATAGAATGGTCTGAAAAATTTGGTCTAAAAATTGCAATAGCTGGAGGCAGGGACTCATGGAGAATAACTGATATGCTAGTAAAGTACAATATACCGGTTATTCTACAACATGTACAAACGACACCGATGAGAAGATATGAACCAATACACTCAAGCTATAAAATCCCTGCTATGCTACAACAAAAAGGTGTCAAATTTTGCTTATCTACTGATCAGGGTTATCCTTTCAATGGACATGTCCGGACCTTGCCAAATGAGGCAATGAGGTCTTCCTCATGGGGACTATCAAAAGATCAAGCCCTTCGATCTATAACACTATCCGCAGCAGAAATTTTAGGCATAGATAAAAGAGTGGGTTCTCTAGAATCAGGAAAAGATGCAACCTTTTTTATTACGGATGAACATCCAATGGAAATGACCGCGAACCCCTTAGAAGCATACATCATGGGTAAAAAAGTTGATCTAAGTGATAGACAAAAAATGTTGTATGAAAAATATAAAGAAAAATATCGCCGTAAGGGGCGCCTAGATTAATAAAAAGTTATCAAGGAGTTTAGGTTTGGATAAAAATAAAACTGTAGAAAATCTTAACACTATTTTAGGTTTAGAACTTGCAGGAGTCGTTAAATATACTCACTATGCATTTATGGTTCAGGGCCCATACAGACTGGCAGTTGTTGATTGGCTTCGTGGTCAAGCACAAGAGTCTCTAGCACATGCACAATTAGTAGGAGAGCATATAACAAGCTTAGGAGAACACCCAAAATTAATTATTGGTGATCTTTTAGAGACACATAAACATTCTACAGAAGACATATTAAATGAATGCTTAGAGCATGAGAGATCAGCAATTGATGCATATTACAATCTACTTAAAATTGTTGAAGGAAATTCAATAATGTTAGAAGAATTTTCTAGGACCCAGATAGCAGCAGAAGAAATGCACGAGGCTGAAGTAAAAAAAATGTTGCGCGATAATTTCTAACAGTTTAATTCTATACTTCCACCAGACTTCTATATAATTGCAAACCGCTAGATCTAAAATATATGATTTATTGTATATAGCTAAATGCGTTTATTCATTCTGCATTTTTTAATTTTACTTTCTCTTGTATTTGCAAACAATGAGGAACTAGGTCTTTTAAAAGGAAAAATCGTTAGCGCCCAAAATCAGCTACCCCTTTCTGGCGCTAATATTATTATAAAAGGTACAGACCTTGGTACTATTTCTGATGAGAATGGTGAATTTATTATTAACAATGTTTTGCAGGGATATTATTCAGTCTCTGCATCATATATTGGTTATGAAAAAGAAATGATTGCAGATATCTGGGTTCGTCCAAAAGCATATGATTATCTCAACATTATTTTAGAACCAGCTTTAATTAATTTGAAAGGAGTCACAGTACAAGAATCTTATTTCAAAAAATCAATTCTAAATGAATATCAATCGACCTCATTTAGAAATGATGAAATAAGAAGAGCACCAGGATCAGGTCAAGAAATCAGTAGGATTTTAAATAGCCTGCCGAGTGTAGCTAGTGTAGGAGAAAACCGTCAGGATATGATGGTTAGAGGCGGGGGTCCCACAGAAAATGGATTTATCATAGACAATATACCAATCCCAAGTATCTCACACTTTAATCAACCCGATGGAAGATCAAATGGACCGGTTGGACTTATTAATACAGAAATGGTAGAAAATATAGAATTCTACAGTAACGGATTTTCTGCAAAATTTGGTAACAAACTATCAAGCTTTGGAGATATTAATTATAGAGAGGGCAATAAAGAATCTCTAGAGCTAACCCTTGGATTAGGGATGGGTGGTCTGGGTGGTTTTTTGGAAGGTCCTTTATCACAAAACATATCTTACATCGCCTCATACAGAAGAAGTTATTTAAACCTATTAGCAGATGCAATAAACGCTGGCGGTATGCCATCGTATGATGATTTCCAAGGGAAAATTACCTATAGACCAAATATATACAACACATACACCTTTCTTACGATCAATGGTCGCAGTACATATGACAGAAGTCTTGAGGATGCTTTAGACGTTGGTGACGGATCCTATGGAAAGGTGGGAAATAAACAAAACACAATAGGCTTTAATCATAAACATATCTGGAATGAAAAAAGTTTTTCAAATAGCAGCATAGGATTATCTAAGGAAAAAGCAAACATTAGCTTTAATGATACTTTTTCAAAAGGCCCTGTGTTTAATAGCTTTAACTTGCAAAATACTCTTAGCTTAAGACAGTTGAACCAGATTAAACAAAATTCAAAATATATTTTTGAATTTGGAGTTGAATATTATGTAAGAAAAACTGAATATGATTTCTTTTTGAACAATATAGAAAATAAAAAAAATGTTAGTGTCTCAAACATATCAACCTTTGTAACCCTAAAACAAGTCTTATTTGACCGAGTCGTTTTATCATCAGGAATAAGACTAGATTACAATAACTATGAAAAAATAAATTTACTCTCACCAAGAATTAATATTGATTATGCTATGAAAAATGGGAAAAACAATTTTATTTATAATATTGGTCAATATTATCAAAATCCACCCGAGATATACATCTCTATTGATGAAAATAATTTAAAAAGTGTTAGTTGCTGGCAACACTCATTAAGCCTGGAGAGAATGCTATCAGTAACTACTAAATTAACTGTCTCTGTTTATAAGAAAGAATATAAAAATGCACCTATGTTTACCGATGTTGATAATAAAGAGCCTCAATCTTTTTTGCTAGACCAACTTACAATGCATAGTGGAATCATATCAAACGGACAAGCAGAATCAGAAGGAATAGAAATATTAATTGAAAAAAAACGTGCAGAGAATTTTTACGGATTAATCGGTGGATCTTTATTTAATTCTACATTTTTTGATTCAAATGGTGAAAAAAGAAATCGAAACCATAACTACAAAAGCATATTCAACATCATAGGTGGATACAGACCCTCTGATTCAAATTGGGAAATTTCTTTTCGGTGGTCCTATTTCGGGGGAAAACCATATACAAGAATAAACGAGAGACAATCATTACAATATGGCCAAGAAATATTAGACAATAATAAGTTTAATGAGAAAAAAACGCCAGAATACCACTCTTTATTTTTACGTTATGAACGAACAAAAAATATGAAAATAGGGAATTTGATCTCCTACTTTGAATTATGGAATGCTTATAACAGAAAAAATATAGAGCTCTACTTTTGGAGCGAAACAGATAAAAAAATTAATGAAATAACATATTTTAGTTTGATCCCTGTTGGAGGATTCGAATTAGAATTTTAATATGTTGGCAAACGTTTAATATACAAAGTACCGATTAAGGCTAAAAAGAGTACACTAATCTTTGCCCATAAAGAAAAATCCAATGCTCCAGAAAATATAGCAAAAGTAATAAATAACCATTGCATTGATATTGAAATAATTTTTGCCTTTTTTGATATTCCCCTTCCATCTAAAAAA
>CETH01032216.1_pt1 | contig 13952 bp, 14 predicted proteins | sample 361461 | NCBI WGS metagenome assembly CETH01 (sample SAMEA2622695, study PRJEB7988) | marine metagenome | isolation source: saline water (ENVO:00002010), including
ACCAAGTTTAAAGGATGAAAAATTACTCAAAAATAGGACTATTTAAAAGTAAAGGAAGGCTTTTTAAGGAACCAGTTAATCAATATAGAAGTCCATTTCAAAGGGATAGAGATAGAATAATTCATAGTGCATCATTTAGAAGGTTAAAACATAAAACTCAGGTCTTTGTTAACACTGGAGGCGACCATTACAGAACTAGGATTACTCATTCCCTTGAAGTAGCTCAAATAGCAAGATCAATAACAAGATATTTAAACTTAAATGATGATCTAGCAGAAACTTTAAGTTTAGCTCATGATTTAGGTCATACACCTTTTGGTCACGCAGGGGAAGATGCGCTAAATGAATGTATGATTGATCATGGGGGGTTTGATCATAATTTACAGACATTGCGAATAATTATGTTCCTTGAGCATAAGTATCTTAAATTTAAAGGTTTAAATCTTACATTAGAGACGATCGACGGGCTACTTAAGCATAACGGACCATTCGAAGATATTTTAAAACTAAATAAAATTATAGGAACAAAAAATTTAAAGAGAAAAATAAATTTTAAAAAATTTCCCTCGTTAGAAGCGCAGATTGCTGCAATGTCTGATGATATAGCCTACAATAATCACGATATACAAGATGGTATTCACGCAGGTTTATTTAAACTAAAGGATTTAACTGAAATAGATTTTTTTAACCAGATTCTAAAGTTTAATAAAAAAAAAATTAAAGGAAAAAACGAGCAAATTTTGATATATCAAATTATAAGAGATTCAATTGATTTGATGGTTAAAGACTTAATAAATAATACTTTGAAAAATATAAAATATTATAAAATTAATAATATTAAAAAGGTTTACAACTGCTCAGACAGCATTGTCAAATTTTCAGATAAATTTAATTTAATTGATCAGGAAATTAGATTTTTCTTAAAATCAAAAATGTATAATAATAAAAAAGTTTTAAAAAAAAATAATGAAGGAAAAAAAATTGTTAAAACACTTTTTAAAAGCATTTCGAAAAAACCAAATCATTTTATAAACAGAGATAGATTTAAAAAAAACGATAAATACAGAGCTATTGCTGATTTTATTTCAGGTATGACTGATAGATATGCAATTAATTTATATAATAGTATTAAATGAATATATTTGAAAATTATCTAGAAAAAATAATTAGTTTGCTTAATAATCCAAAATTAAATAAATCTATTCAACTTCCTGAAAAAATAGGTGGCATAAACGTTGATGTACCCCCTCAACAGTTTAATTGTGACATTTCAACTAATGCTGCAATGATTTTATCAAAAGTTAACAAAAAACCACCTCTCGAAATTGCCAATGAGTTAGCTGAATTAATAAAAAAAAATGATGAAGAGATTGATACAATCACTACAGTTAAGCCTGGGTTTATTAATATAAAATTTAAAAATTCTTTTTGGAACAAATTTATAAAAGAAATAATTTTTCAAAAAGAAGGTTTTGGTGTTAGTAAAAAATCACCTAAAATAAAATATCTTATAGAATTTGTTTCCGCAAATCCCACTGGTCCACTCCATGTAGGTCATTGTCGTGGAGCTATTCTTGGAGATGTTTTGTCAAATTTGCTTTCATTTAATGGTCATAAAGTTAGCAAGGAATATTATGTAAACGATTATGGAAATCAAATTATTAATTTTTCTAAATCAGTGTATTTTAGAATAAGGGAAATCCTTAATAATGAACCTTTTCCAACAAGTAACAAAGATTTATATCCAGGCGATTATATTATTAATATTGCTAAAAATATTATTAACAAGAATAAAAATTTAAAGTTTGATAATTTTGATCAAGTTTCTTCAAAATTAACCACTCTATCTGTGGCTGAATCTTTAAAGATAATAAAATTAAACCTTAAAAATTTAGGTATAGTTCATGACAAATTTGTTAGCGAGACTGAATTAGTTAAAAATAATGAAGTTGAAAAAACTATTAAAAAATTAAAAAAAAATAACTTTGTCTACGAGGGTAAAATAAAAGCTCCCGAAACTGAAAAAAATACAAACTGGAAGGAAAGAAAACAATTACTATTTCGATCAACTGATTTTGGCGACGATAAAGATAGAGCTTTACAGAAAGAGGATAGCTCTTGGACTTATTTTGCAAGTGATGTTGCTTATCATAATAATAAGTTGGATAGAAAATTTGATGTATTAGTGAATATTTTAGGAGCCGATCATGCGGGTTATATTAAAAGAATTACTTCAAGCGTCGAAGCAATTTCAGGAAAAAAAAATAAACTCATATGCAAAGTTAGTCAGCTAGTAAAATTAATAAAAGATGGAAAGCTTTTCAAAATGTCAAAGAGAAAAGGTGATTATATAACAGTTGAGGATTTATTAAATGAGGTTGGTAAAGACGCTTCAAGATTTATTATGTTAAGCCGAAGTAGCGATGTAGAGTTAGATTTTGACTTTACGAAGGTTAAAGAAAAATCAAAAGATAATCCCCTTTATTATGTCCAATATTGTTATACTAGAATTGCATCAGTTTTTAGAAATGTAGAAAAACAGATTAATGACGATATTAAAGTTAAAAACTATGAATTTAATTATACAAATGATGAAATTAAAATTTTAAAAAAAATTTCAGAATGGCCAAAATGTTTAGAAGTAGCATCAAATAAATTAGAACCTCATAGAATACCAGTTTATTTGTATGAATTATCCTCCGAATTTCATTCATATTGGAACATGGGAAAGGACGACGAAACTAAAAGATTTATAAATAATGATAAAAAGATTTCAGATGAAAAAATTGTTTTTCTTAAAGCTATTTCAATTGTAATTAAATCTGGAATGAAAATATTAAACGTAGATACACCAGAAAAAATGTAATGCTCAAAGAGTTAAAGTATTTTTTATATTTGCTTGTTATTTTTTTATTTATATTTTTTACTATTAAATATTACTTTTCAGATCAAAATGAAAAAAATTACTTTCGATCTATTAATTCGGTAAATGATAAAATTATAAAATACTCGTTAAAATTACCTTTATTAAAAAATGATACAGATGAAGTTATAGAGTATGTAGAAAACAAAACTTCTAAAAATAAAAAAAAATATCATTTTTGGAAACTTCTAGATAATGCTCAATAATAGAAGAGCTTTTATAACAGGTTTAAGATCAACATCTCTATCTCAAAATGAGAAAAAATTTTTAAAAAAATATAAACCTTGGGGAGTAATTCTTTTTTCCAGGAATATTAAATCTTTTAAACAGCTCAAAACTCTAGTTGATAGTATAAAAAAAATCTTTGATGATAGTAATTACCCAATATTAATAGACGAGGAGGGCGGAAGAGTTAATCGTTTAAAGAAACTTTTTGATACAAGAATATTTACAGGTAAGTTTTTCGGCGATCTTTATGTGAAAGATAAAAGAAAATTTAATTTATATTATCGAATATATATAAAACAAATTTCATTTATTTTAAAAAGTTTGGGAATAAATATCAACACAGTACCAATACTTGATATCAGAAGATCAAGTTCACATAACATCATTGGAGATCGATCATTTAGTTCTAACAAAACCGTTGTAAGTAAAGTTGGAGATTTTTGTATAAATCAATTTAAAATTAATAAAATTGGATCAGTCATCAAGCATATACCTGGTCATGGTTTAGCTAAATCAGATAGTCATAAATACACACCAATAGTAAATGAAAAACTTCATCAATTATTAAAAAAAGATTTTTATGCCTTTAAGAATAAAAATTGTTTTTTTGCAATGACTGCTCATATTATCTATAAAGATATAGATAAAACAAATCCAGCAACTCACTCAAAAAAAATAATTGATATTATTAGAAATAAAATAAAATTTCGTAATATATTAATGTCTGATGATATTTCGATGGGTGGTTTAAAACATTCTATTGAAAAAAATACGATAAGAGCATTTAGTGCAGGTTGTAATTTAGTATTACATTGCAATGGCAACATGAAAGAAATGAATATTGTTGCAAAAAATTCACCAAAGATCAGTAAATTTATAATTACAAAAACATCACAATTTTATAAAGTTATAATGTAATATTATTATGGAAAGTAACGATACTAATCAGTTTAAAGTTAAACTTACCCAATATTCAGGTCCGCTAGATGTACTTTTGGATCTTGCAAAATCGCAAAAAGTTAATTTAGAAAATATTTCGATTACAAAACTTGCTGATCAATTTCACGAATTTATAACTAATGCAAAAAATATAAATTTAGAAATAGCTTCTGAATATTTATTAATGGCGACATGGTTGGCATATTTAAAATCAAAATTATTACTTCCAGAATCTGATGAAGAAGAGTTTAAGGCTCTAGAAGTAGCTGAAAAATTAAAATTACAACTTAAAAAATTAGAATTAATTAGACTGCTTTCTGATCAAATGCTTAAAAGGAAACGTTTGGGAAAAGATGTTTTTATGAGAGGAATGAAGGGTGGAATAAAGTCTATATATAATAACAACTATTCTATAACTTTGTACGAATTATTAAAAACTTATGCCTCTATAATCATGACAAAAGATTTTCAAAGAATTAATATACCTCGGTTACCAGTTTTTACTACAGAGGATGGAATAAAAGTTATTAAAAAATTTATTGGTAACTTAATGAGTTGGAAAAATATTGAAGATCTAATCCCAAAAAATTTTAAATTAGAAAAATCCTCAAAGAGAACTGGTAAAGCAGGAATTTTTGCAGGATCTTTAGAATTGGTTAAAGAGGGCAATTTAGTAATCAAGCAAGACAAACTATTTTCAGATATATTTATAAAACAAAAAAATGACTAAAATAAAAAAAAATAATGTAGTTAATTTTCCAGAAAATTTGAATTCAGGTGATAGAGAGGTTGAAGCAATTATTTTTGCAGCAGCTGAACCTCTTGATATTGAAACTATTGAGACACGTGTTTCAAAAAAAATTAATGTGCCAAAAAGTTTAGAAAGATTGCAAAAGTTTTATTCAAAGAGAGGTATCAATTTAGTATGTATATCTAAAAAATGGTCTTTTAGAACGGCTGAAAATTTATCGGCGTTAATGTCTCAACAAAAAAATGTTGAAAAAAAACTATCTAAAGCTGCTATAGAAACACTTTCTATAATTGTCTATCATCAGCCTGTGACAAGAGCTGAAATTGAAGAAATTCGTGGTGTTGCTTTTGGAACAAATACTTTAGAAATTCTGATGGAATTAGATTGGGTAAAGCCTAGTGGTAGAAAAGATGTTCCTGGTAAACCTATACAATATGTAACAACTGATAATTTTTTAAGTCATTTTAGCTTAAAAAAATTATCCGATCTACCAACAGTTGATGAGCTTGGTTCTGCAGGATTGATCGACAGCACAAGTATTGATTCTTCAATTTTTGGAACTGGTAAATTTTACAAAGAGAAACAGGATGAAAAAAAAGAAAATATTTATTCAAACATCGATGAAATGCTAAGTAGCACCTTAAAAAATGAGGACAAATAGAAAAAGAAACTTTGAATTATTAATTTAAAAAGGTTATAAATAGTTATGAGTATAGGATTTTGGCAAATTGCAATAGTTGTAATTTTAGTTGTTCTTTTGTTTGGACGAGGGAAGATATCGAGCCTTATGGGAGATGTTGCGAAAGGTATAAAGAGTTTTAAAAAAGGTATGTCCAGTGATGAAATAGAGGATAACGCGCCCAAGAATACTTCAGAAAACAATCAAGACTCTAATAATAAAGATTAATTCCAATGCCTCAAATTGGCTGGTTTGAGATATTAATTATTGTTGGCATAGCAATCATTGTTATTGGTCCAAAAGATTTTCCAATTATGCTTAAAAAAATAGGCTCATGGATTGGTTCGGCAAAAAGATATGTTAATCAAATACAACAAGAAGTAACTATAAATGTTGATAATGAAAATGAAACAGAAGAGAAAAAAAAAATAAATAAAGGTGAAGATGACAAAAAATGATAGCGATGGTGGATTTATTTCTCATATTGAAGAGTTAAGAAAAAGATTAATTCATTCTTTTATTTTTTTATCTGCTTTTTTTATAGTTTGTTATTTTTTTGCAGAGTATTTATATGGTTTTTTAGTAGAACCATATTCAAAAGCTGTTGCTAATGATGGTGTAGAACGAAGATTAATTTTTACAGCTCTTCAAGAAACTTTCTTAACTTATATAAAGGTTGCTTTTTTTGCGGCATTCTTTGTTACATGTCCATTTATATTAATGCAAATATGGAAGTTTATAGCACCAGGTTTATACAAACATGAAAAATCAGCTATTCTTCCTTATCTTATTATTACACCAATATTATTTTTTTTAGGTGGAATTCTTGTCTATTATTTAATAATGCCTTTAGCTATAAAATTTTTTTTATCATTTGAGTCAACTGGTTTAAATACTAACTTGCCAATTCAATTAGAGGCAAAAGTAAATGAGTATTTATCATTAATTATGAAATTAATTTTTGCATTTGGTTTAAGTTTTCAATTACCTGTAGTCCTTAGTCTTCTTGCAAGAATAGGGATGATAGATTCTCAATTTTTGAAAGAAAGACGTAAATATGTTGTTGTAATAATTTTTGCTGCAGCTGCAATTCTCACACCACCTGATCCTGTTACTCAAATAGGTTTGGCAATACCACTTTTAATTTTGTATGAATTGTCAATATTTTCTGTAAATATAATTGAAAAGAAAGCTAAAGATAATGCATAATATAAAAGATATTAGAAATGATCCAAAAAAATTTAAAGTATCCCTTAAAAAAAGATTCTTAGATGTGGATCTAGAAAATTTATTAGATTTAGATCAAAAAAATAGAAAATTAATTCAGGAAAAAGAAACTTTAGAAAAAGAGAAGAAAGAAATTTCTAAAACCAAAAATAAAGATTTATTTGAAAAATCAAAAACTATTTCACAAAAAATAGAAACCCTTGAGAAAGATCAAAAGATCACTAAAAATAAATTAGAAAATATTTTATCAAGTTTACCAAACATACCAAATGATGATGTTCCTGTAGGTAAAGATGAAAATTCAAATTTAGAAATATCAAAAAACGGCACAATACCTAAATTTGATTTTAAACCCAAATCTCACTTCGAACTAGGTGAAAATCTTAAAATGCTTGATTTTGAATTAGCTGCCAAAACAACCGGATCAAGATTTGTTTTTGTAAAAGATAAACTTGCTTTACTTGAAAGAGCAATATCTAATTTTATGCTCGATATCCATATAGATCAAAATGGATATCAAGAAATATCTCCGCCTTTGATTGCATCTGAAAGTACTATGTACGGAACAGGTCAATTGCCCAAGTTTGAAAATGATCAATTTGAAATTAATTTTGATGAAAAAGAAGAAAGAAAATTTTTAATACCTACAGCAGAAGTTATTTTAACAAATATGGGTAAAGATAAGATTTTTCAATTAAATGAATTGCCTTTACGTTTTGTCGCTTCAACCCCATGCTTTAGAAAAGAGGCTGGCAGTTATGGAAAAGATACAAAAGGCATGATTAGACAACATCAATTTTATAAAGTTGAACTTGTTAGTATCGTTGAACCTGAAAATTGTTTAACCGAACTAGAAAGAATGACTAATAGTGCAACAAAAATTCTTGATTTGCTTAAACTTCCATATAGAAAAATAGTTTTATCTTCTGGAGACATGGGTTTTAGTGCAGAAAAAACCTTTGATATTGAAGTTTGGCTACCGTCTGAAAATAAATATAGAGAAATATCTAGTTGTTCATCGTGTGGCACATTCCAAGCTAGAAGAATGAAATCTAGATATAAAAATAAAAATAACGAAACTCTTTTTTTAGGAACATTAAATGGAAGTGGATTAGCTGTTGGAAGAACACTAATAGCAATATTAGAAAATTATCAACAATCCGACGGATCAATAATTATTCCAGAAGTTTTAAAACCTTATATGAATAAATTAGAGAAAATATCAAAGAAATAGAGTTGTTTTAATAATTTAGATAGTATAAATAAAACAAAAAATAAGGAGTTAAATGTCAAATTCAGGAATAGGTCAATTTATACCGTTAATTCTTATATTCGTTGTTTTTTATTTTTTTCTAATAAGGCCACAACAAAAAAAAGTTAAAGATCACAAGTTAATGGTAGAAAGTTTAAAAAGAGGAGACAAAGTTATTACGACAGGTGGTATTATCGGCACTATCGAAAGAGTTATGGATAATGATAGAGCTGAAGTATCTATATCTGACGAAGTCAAAGTTGAGGTTGTAAGATCAACTGGTATTAGTGCTTTGCTTAATACTCCAGAACCAAAAAAATAACATTAATTTAAAGTGTTATATTTTTCTAAAATTAGAATTATTCTAATAGCAACTTTTACAACAATCTTTGTTTATATATTTCTTTCAAATTTTATAAAATTTGATGACAACGTATTTAATAAAAAAATTAATTTAGGACTTGATTTACAAGGTGGATCATATTTATTACTTGAAATTGACAACTCACCAGTTATCACTCAAAAACTTCAAAATACTATACCTGAATTCAAAAAGTTTTTTAAGGAAAAAAAAATTAATTTAAGAAACTTTAAAATAGTAAATGACGAAACTTTAATATTTGAAACAACGCCTGATAAAGTAAATGAAGTAAAAGATAATCTTCTTAAGAAAGAGGAAAATATAATAAATGAGTATTATCCAAAATATAGAGCGCATAAGTTTGATTTTTCGGTTGATCAAAATTTATTCAAATTAAATTTTTCTAAATATGGTTTGGTTGAAATAAAGGACTCGTCACAAAGTCAAGCTCTTGAAACAATTAGAAGAAGAGTTGACGAAATAGGTACAAATGAACCTAACATTCTTAAAAGAGGCAATGATAGAATTGTTGTTGAATTACCAGGTTTAGATGATCCCTCTAGAATAAAAAATCTATTAGGGAAAACCGCAAATTTAACATTTAGATTTGTTATTAAAGGCTCAGAGGAAACCTTTGGTTCAGAAAAGTTAGAATTTGAGGATGGATCTGAGGAAGCAATTGTAAGTAAAAGAATTATTTTAAGTGGGGATAATTTACTAGACGCACAACCTTCTATGGATAGTGAAACTAGTGAAACAGTTGTTACCTTCAATCTTGATAGAGTTGGTGCAAAAAGATTTGGAAAAGCAACCTCAACAGGTATTGGAAAAAGGCTAGCTATAGTTTTAGATGGTAAAATTATAAGCGCTCCTGTTATTCAAGATGCTATAGTTAGTGGATCGGGACAAATTAGTGGCGGTTTCACTTTTCAATCTGCTACAGATTTAGCTTTACTCTTAAGATCAGGGGCTTTACCAGCTCCTCTTAACATTATTGAAGAGAGAACTGTAGGTCCTGACCTTGGTCAAGACTCTATAAACGCTGGGATAATGGCTTTAGCGATAGGATTTCTATTGGTTATACTATTTATGTTTTTCAAATATAGAATATTTGGATTAATAGCAAATATCACTTTAATTCTAAATTTATTCCTTCTAGTAGGAATTTTAACTTTATTCGAAGCCACTTTAACATTACCAGGTATTGCAGGTATAATTTTAACTGTCGGTATGGCTGTGGATGCAAATGTATTAATTTTTGAGAGGATAAAAGAGGAAAAAAAAGGAGAAAAAAATCAATTAATTGCTTTCGATAGTGGTTATGAAAAATCAAAAACAGCAGTTATAGATGCAAATATAACTACTTTAATTGCAGCAATAATTTTATTTTTTATGGGATCGGGTCCCATAAAAGGTTTCTCAGTTACACTTGGTGTTGGAATTTTTACAACATTATTTTCTGTATATTTTATCGCAAGATTATTGACATCATTATATGTCACCAAAAATAAACACAAAGAAAAATTAATATGAATAAGAGTGTACCTTTTAATAAATTCTATAGATTATTTAACATTATTTCGTCGTTGTTAATTGTTTTATCTATTGTTCTTTTAATTTTTAAAGGATTAAACTTTGGTGTTGATTTTAAGGGCGGCACCTTAATTGAACTTCGAACTACAGATAAAAGTATCTCAGTTTCAAATATTAGAGACTCTTTAAATCAACTTAATTTAGGAGATGTTTCGGTTAAAAATTTTGGTTCTGAAGAAGATTATTTAATTAAATTTGAAAAGAAAGATTTTAATAATCCTGATTTTATCAATGATATAAAAAACAAACTCGCTTCATCTTTAGGAAATGGATTTGAGTTCAGAAGAGTGGAAAACGTAGGGCCAAAAGTAAGTTCTGAATTATTAAAATCAGGAATAATTGCAATAGCACTTTCTTTAGCTGCTATGCTAATTTACATATGGATACGTTTTGAGTGGCAATTTAGTTTAGGTGCAATTTTAGCGTTGTTTCATGACGTTTTAATAACCTTAGGCATTTTTTCATTATTTGGTTTGGAAATAAATCTTTCAATAGTAGCAGCTGTTTTAACTATAGTTGGCTATTCTATGAACGATACTGTTGTTATCTTTGATAGAGTAAGAGAAAATCTCAAAAAATATTCAGATATCAAAATATTTGATCTTACAAATATTTCTATTAATGAAACTTTATCAAGAACAATAATTACATCTGTAACAACTTTATTAGCTTTATTTTCTATATTTTTGTTTGGTGGTGAAATTTTAAAAGGATTTTCTTTAGCCATGATACTTGGAGTTTTTTTTGGTACCTATTCCTCAATATATATAGCAAATCCAATACTTGTTTTTTTGCAAGTATCTCAAAAAACTATTTTAAAAGAAGAAAAAGATTAATATAGATTTTGCGCTGCTACCATTGATAACAACATTGGAAGTGAAAGTAATGTATTTGTCCTAGAAAATAACATTGCTGTTCTTGCTGATTTAGCTTTCTTATCTGCATCGCATTCTACCATTCCTAAAGCTCTTTTTTGATTTGGCCATATTACAAACCATACATTAAATGCCATTATAAGACCTAGCCACATTCCAATACCTATAGCTGTGTTCCTTCCTCCACCAGAACCAATGCCTAAAGTCATCGAGTCATGAAGATAACCATTTAAATGTCCTAAAATTAAGCCGGATATTATTGTAAAGAAAGCGGCCCATCTAAAATAAAATAATGCAGCTGGCGCAATAACCTTTCCTATAGCAGGTTTTTGTTCATCTGGTATTTTCGGCATGTTTGGTATTTGTACAAAATTAAAATACCAGAGTAATCCTATCCACATTATTGCAACAACTACATGGATAAATCTAACTAACCAACTCCAAAAATATCTATCAAATTCAAAACCATCATTTCCAAAAAAAAGGCCTAAAAAAAGCAATACAGCAAGACTTAATGATGCATGAATTGTTTTTGGTAATGATGTTAAAAAATTTCCCATAAATTATTTATACACAATTCACATACAATTTTAAGCAGTTTTTTTATATTTATTATTTAGTAAAGGCCTTAAAAAACTACCGGTATAACTACCTTTCACTTCACAAATTTCCTCAGGTTTGCCTTCAGCCACAATCTCACCACCCTTTACGCCACCTTCAGGACCCATATCAATTATATAATCAGCAGTTTTAATAACGTCTAAATTATGTTCAATTACAACAACAGAATTACCCAATGCTACAAAAGTATGTAAAATTTCTAAAAGTTTTTTAATATCATGTTGATGTAGACCTGTTGTTGGTTCATCTAAAATATACATTGTTCTACCCGTCGATCTTTTTGAGAGTTCTTTTGCAAGTTTTATTCTTTGAGCCTCTCCACCAGATAATGTTGTAGCTTGCTGACCGATTTTAATGTATCCCAATCCAACTTTTTTAAGAGTAAGAAGTTTTGATTTTATATTAGATATATTTTCAAAATATTCACACCCTTCATCAACAGTCATATTTAGAACATCTGCAATACTTTTATTTTTAAATTTAATTTCTAAAGTTTCTCTATTATATCTTGTTCCTTTACATTCATCGCATTGTATATAAACATCTGGTAAAAAGTGCATTTCGTAAGTTATTACACCATCACCTTCGCACGCTTCACATCTTCCACCTTTTACGTTGAATGAAAATCTTCCTGGTTTATATCCACGACTTTTTGACTCAGGTAGTGCTGTAAACCAATCTCTTATGGGACCAAATGCACCTGTATAAGTAGCAGGATTTGATCTTGGAGTTCTTCCTATTGGTGATTGATCAATGTTAATAACCTTGTCAACTAATTCTACTCCTTTAAAACCTTTAAAAGGTTTAGGAATTTTTCTTGATTTGTTATTATTAAGAGTCAAATTCAGAGCATTATATAAAGTTTGAAGCACTAAAGTTGATTTTCCGCTACCAGAAACTCCTGTGACACATGTAAAACTGCCAAGTGGAATTTTTAAATTGATATTTTTTAGATTATTACCAGTTGCACCGTTTATTTCTAAAAATCTACCGTTTTTTGCAAGCCTTCTTTTATTTGGTATTTGTATATAGAATTTATTTGATAAATATTTTCCAGTTATGCTATCAGAATTTTTCACGATATCATCATAAGTTCCTTGAGCAATAATTTGTCCACCCTTACTTCCTGCCTCTGGTCCTAGATCAATAATATGGTCAGCATTAACCATCGTTTCTGTATCATGTTCAACTACTATAACGGTGTTACCTAAATCTCTTAATCTTTTCAAAGCGTCGATTAACTTTACATTATCCTTTTGATGAAGGCCTATAGATGGTTCATCTAAAACATATAAAACACCTGTAAGACCCGAGCCTATTTGTGAAGCCAATCTAATTCTTTGAGCTTCGCCGCCAGATAAAGTTCCAGACTCTCTTGATAAAGTTAAATAGTCAAGACCAACATTAAGCAAGAAATTTAATCTTTCATTAATTTCTTTCAAAATGTGTTCAGCTATTTTTAATTGAATTTTAGATAACTTTTTCTCCAGATTTTTAAACCAAGATGTAGCTTCAAGTATAGATTTTTTTGTTACCTCACTTATATTTAAACTATCTATTTTTACGCATAAAGCCTCATCTTTAAGTCTTTGTCCATTACATTTCTCACAATCTGTATCTGATTGATATTGAGCAATTTCCTCCCGTTTCCAATCACTATCAGTTTCAAGATATCTTCTTTCAAGATTATTTATAACGCCCTCAAATGGTTTTTTATATGAATATTTTTCGTAACCATCGTCATAAGAAAATTTTATTTCTTCATCATCTGAACCGTAAAGTATTATATCTTTTATTTTTTTACTTAACTTGTTCCATTTTTCATCTAAAGAAAAGTTATAATGTTTAGAGAGTGAAGCTAAAGTTTGTGCATAGTACATTGTAGTAGTTTTAGACCATGGCTCTATCGCACCTTCTGCTATAGTTTTTTTTTCATTTGGTATCACTAAATTAGGATCAACATTTAATTTAATTCCAATACCCTCGCATTCTTCACAAGCACCATAGGGACTGTTAAAAGAAAATAATCTAGGTTCTATTTCCTCTATTGTAAATCCGCTTTCTGGACATGCAAATTTAGTAGAGAAAATTATTTTTTCTATTTTTCTAAATTTTTTTGGCAAAGTTTCGTTTTCATATTCAACAAACAATAGACCATTAGAGAGATTAATAGATGTTTCTATACTTTCAGCAAGTCTATTACCTAAATCTGAGTTTAAAATAATTCTATCCACCAATACAGATATATCGTGTTTGACTTTTTTATTTAATTCAGGAACTTTGTCTATTTCATAAAGCACATTATCAATCTTTATTTTTCTAAATCCTCTTTTTTTGTATCCTAGAATATCTTTTTTATATTCACCTTTTCTTCCTCTAACGACTGGTGAATATAAATAAATAGTAGATTTTTTTGGTAGACTTTTAATTTTATCGACAATTTGAGATATTGTCTGAGATTGAATTGGTTTACCAGTGAAGGGCGAATAAGGGATTCCAACTC
>CETH01184354.1_pt1 | contig 13947 bp, 16 predicted proteins | sample 361461 | NCBI WGS metagenome assembly CETH01 (sample SAMEA2622695, study PRJEB7988) | marine metagenome | isolation source: saline water (ENVO:00002010), including
AGAAGTAAAAGACGAGAACAAAGAAAAAAGCGCTTAACTGACATCTATTATCTGTCCAGGTTAAACTGATGGCTAAAAGAGATTATTATGATGTCCTGGGCGTTAATAAAAATGCAAATCCACAAGAACTTAAATCTGCTTATAGAAAATTAGCAGTAAAATATCATCCTGATAAAAACCCAAATGATAAAGCTGCTGAAGACAAGTTTAAAGAAGCCAGTGAGGCATATGGCGTGCTATCAGATAAATCAAAAAAAGAAAACTACGATAACTTTGGACATGCAGCTTTTGAAAACGGTGGCGGAGGCCAAGGCGGTTTTGGTGGGTTTAGTGGTGCTGATTTTTCAGATATTTTTGAGGATTTTTTTGGAGACTTCGGCGGTGGTAGAAGAAGTTCTAGAGGTAGAGGATCCAATAATAGAGGCTCAGACCTTAGGTATGACTTATCAATAACTTTAGAAGAAGCATACTCGGGTAAAAAACAAAATATACAATTCTCAACTTCTGAAAAATGTAACACTTGTAAAGGAAATGGCTCCAAACCTGGTTATAATCCTGATAACTGCACTTATTGCGGTGGAAATGGAAGAGTAAGAACAAACCAAGGTTTTTTTACGGTTCAACAAACTTGCCCTCAATGTGCAGGAAGTGGAGAAGAGATAACACATCCCTGTTCAGATTGTAATGGACAAGGAAATAAACAAACTTCAAAAAAAATTTCAGTTACTATTCCTAAGGGTGTAGATGATGGAACAAGAATTCGACTTGCTGGCAAAGGTGAAGCAGGAACAAGAGGTGGCTCCACTGGAGATCTATATTTATTTATAAATATCAAATCTCATGATCTTTTTAAAAGATCAGATGTAAATTTATTTTTCGAATTTCCAATTTCTATAGCTGATGCTGCACTTGGAACAACCATAGAAATACCTACAATTGATGGTAAAAAAGCAAAAATCAAAATACCAGATGGTACTCAAGATGGAAAACAATTTAGATTAAAAGGTAAAGGGATGCCCTTTATGAGAAGGGGTGATTTTGGAGACTTATATGTGCAGGTAAAAACTGAGGTGCCTGTTTACTTAAATAAAGAACAAAAAGAATTATTAGAGAGATTTAGAAAGATAGAAAACGAAAAATCTAATCCAAGTATTAAAAAATTTTTTCAAAAGGCAAAAAATTTCTGGAAAAATTAAAAAATGGGATTAGAAGAAATAGTTCCGGCAATTTTTTTATTAGCAATTTTATTTCTTATACTTCCAGGGTTTTTAAGCACTAATTCTAAAATTAATCAATTACTCAAAAATTTATTCATATGGTCTATAATTATTGTATCTGCTATAATAATTTCATATCTTATCTTTAAATGAAAAAAATAAATTTAGCAGTAACTGGATGTATGGGCCGAATGGGGCAACAATTAATAAAATCTATAAAGTTAGATAGAAATTTTAAATTAGTTGCTCTTACCGAAAGTAAAAAAGTAAAAAAAAAAATCAATGGAATTAAAATTGATTATAATACAGAACAAGCTTTCAAAAAAGTTGATTTAATAATAGATTTTACAGTTCCAGAATGTACTTTTCAGGTTTTAAAAATAGCATCAAAATTAAAAAAAAAAGTAATTATTGGTACAACTGGATTTACCAAAAATCAAGAAAGCTTGATAAAAAAATTTTCAAAAAAAATACCTATTTTAAAAGCTGGAAATATGAGTTTAGGTATAAATCTATTAATGTATTTAACTGAAATAGCATCGGCTTCCCTAGGGAAGAAATTTTTAAGTAAAGTTTACGAAGTTCATCATAAACATAAAAAAGATTTTCCATCTGGGACTGCTTTAATGCTGGGAAAAGGTATTGCCGTAGGAAAGAACAAAAGTTTTTATACCTTGCAAGGGAAAAAATATCTTAACAAAAAAACCTTTCCCTACGGGAATAAAATTAATTTTAATTCTATAAGGAAAGGCGAAATTATTGGTGAACATGAAGTTAAATTCTCAAGTGGCAAAGAAATTATTACATTAAATCACGAAGCTTTTGACAGAGCTCTCTATTCTGAGGGAGCATTATCAGCAGCAAGATGGTTAGTTACTAAAAAGCCAGGCCTTTACTCTATGAGAGACCTTATGAATTTCAAATAATGAATGGAAAACAAAGAGCCAAAATAGTTTTAAGAATCTTAAATAAAACTTTTCCAGAAATAACTGTTCCATTAAAAAGTAGAAATGTTTTTACTTTATTAATTTCGGTGCTTCTTTCTGCTCAGTGTACTGATGTAAATGTAAATAATGTTACTAAAAATATCTACCCCAAATACTTTAGACCTCATCATTTTAAAAAACTAGGTAGAAAAAAAATAGAAAAGTTGATTAAAAAAATTGGCATTTTTAGAATAAAAGCCAAAAGTATCTATAATTTATCAAAAATAATAATTGAAAACCATAATGGAAAAGTCCCAAAAAATTTTGAGGAGTTAGAGAGGCTACCTGGCGTTGGTCATAAAACAGCAAGTGTTGTTATGTCTCAAGGTTTTGGATACCCTGCATTTCCAATTGATACACATATACATAGGTTGGCCCAAAGATGGGGACTTACAAATGGCAAAAATGTTGAACAAACAGAAAAGGATTTAAAAAAACTGTTTCCAAAAAAGAGTTGGAATAAACTTCATCTTCAAATTATTTATTATGGAAGAAAATATTGTAAGGCAAGAGATTGTTTTGGAATTACTTGTAAAATTTGTACTACTTGTTATCCTAATAGAAAAAAACCTATAAAAACTATAAAAGCTTAATATGAAAATTCTGGGTATTGGAAATGCCATAGTAGATGTGATTTGTAAAGTTAATGAAGATTATATCTCTGCAAATAACTTAGAAAAAGGTACTATGAAATTAATTTTTGATGAAAATCATTTTAAAAAATTATTATCTAATTTAAATATTGAAAAAACTATTTCTGGAGGATCAGTTGCAAATTCTATAGTGGGTTTATCTCAACTTGGAAATGAAGTAAGTTTCATCGGAAAAATATCTGATGATGATTTGGGGAAAAAATATGAAGACGGATTAAAAAAAGAAAATGTAAAATATTTTTATTCAAAAAAAAAGGAAATTCTTCCTACTGGAACTTGTTTAATTTTAATCACACCTGATTCTGAAAGAACAATGTGTACATTTTTGGGAACCGCAGGGCAAATCAATACTGATGATATACAAACAGAAATCATTAAAAATAGTGAAATAATTTTTTTGGAGGGATATTTGTGGGACGAAGGTGAACCCCAAAAAGCTTTTAATAAAGCTATAAATAGTTCAAATAAAGTTGCAATGTCTCTTTCTGATCAATTTTGCGTTGATAGACATAAACCTCATTTTTTAGATTTAGTAAAAAATAAGTTAGATATAACTTTTGCAAATGAAGCGGAAATAATGTCTTTAATTCAAACAAAAAATTTTAATGAAGTAATTTCATTTGGAAAAGGGATAAAAAAGCAATTAGTAATTACTAGAGGTGAGAAAGGCTCAATTTTAATTGAGGGTAATGAAGTGGTAGAAGTATCAGCAAATAAAAATCTTAATATTGTAGACCTGACTGGTGCAGGAGATTTATTTGCTGCAGGATATTTACATGGTTATTTAAATAATTTTTCAAAAGAAGAATCTTTAAAAAAAGGGACTGAAATGGCCTCAAAAATAATTCAGCAAGTGGGTGCTAGACTTTAATTTTATTTTTTCTTCTAAAACTACCCTTACCTTTTTTTGGTTTCACTACTCTTAGTTTATATTTTTTTGTAAATAAGTCTTTTGCAATTATATTTTTTTTTTTCAATTTATTAAATAACCATCTTTTGAACTTAATATAAAATTATCATCGTTAAACTTTTCTTTAATTTTTTTTCTCAAACGATAGATGTGTGTTTCAACAGTATGAGTATCTAATTTAGAACTATATTCCCAAACCTCTTTTTGTAATTTATCTATTTTTACTGCTTTGGAGGCTTTTTTTAAAAAAAAAATTAAATTTATCTCTCTTTCAGTTAAGTCCATAACTTTTTTTTCTTTACTTATTTGTCTCGTATTTAAATTAACTTTATAAAATCCTATTGTAACATTTGACTGAAAATTAAATCTTTCTTTTAAAAAATTAAGATTTATCAATTCTAAAAGTTGATTAATTCTAATTGGCAATTCATCAATTATTAATTGTTTTCGAAGGTCATTTTTTTTAACTTTAGAGATAATCAAATAGTCTAAAGTTGAATTTTTTTTTAAATCTTCTAAACTTTTTTCATCACCTTTTACTAAATCAAAATTGAGCTTTTCCTTAATTTCATAAAGAATATCAAATAAAATATCGTATTGAAAAATGATAATTTTTTTAGAATTCATATATAATTAAAATATGTCATTAATTGTAAAAAATAAAGTGTCTCTTATCATAGATGGTTTTGAATTTCGTTGTTCTGTTGGAAAAAATGGTTTTGTTAAAAAAAAGTTGGAAGGAGATAAAAAAACACCAATCGGGATATTTAATATTGGAAATCTTTATTACAGAGGTGATAGAAATAAAAAACCGGATACTAAAATAAAATGTATCCAAATAAAAAAAAATATGGGTTGGTGTGATGATCCAAATGACAAAAAAAATTATAATAAATTTTTAAAAAATAAGAAAAAAATAAAATGTGAGAAACTCTATAGGAAAGACAATAAATACGATTTTTTAATACCAATCTCTTATAACACAAAAAAAGTAATCTTAGGAAAGGGAAGTGCTATTTTTATTCACCTAACTAAAAATTATAAAAGTACATTGGGATGTGTTGCTATAAGTAAAAAGGATATGCTAATTTTGTTGAAACTGATTAATAAAAAAACAAAAATAAAAATTTTTTAATTCCTTTCTCCAAATATTTTAGATCCGATTCTTATAAAGGTTGCACCATTATTTACTGCAATTAAATAATCCGAAGACATACCAATACTTAATTCAGCTAAATTTTGTTCTACATTTATTTTTTTCATTTTTATAAAATATTCATTTGCATTTCCATCATTTGGAGGAATACACATCAAGCCTATTATGTTTAAATCTAAATTATTTTTACATTCGTTTATAAAATAATTTAGTTCATTTATTGAAATTCCATTTTTTTGTTTTTCCTCACCTATATTTACCTGAACAAAAATATTGGGCTTAAAATTTACCTTAGACTGAAAAGATGAAATTTTTTCTGCTAATTTAAGATTATCTAATGAATGAATATAATCAAAAAGTGGTAGTGCAAACTTTACTTTATTTGTTTGTAATTTACCAATAAAATGGAGTTTCAGATTTTTGTTATTTTTTTTTATTTCAGTCCACTTATTTACTGCTTCCTGAATTTTATTTTCACCATAATGTAAATGACCATAATTTATTAATGGTTTAATTTTATCTAGTGGAAAGGTTTTGGTAACAGCTACAATTTTCACCTTAGAATTTTTTGATTCTACTTCATTCTTTATTAAATTTAGATTACTTATAGTAATATGTTCCATAAATATAATATTTACTATTTTATAGACAGTTTTGATAGTGAAGAAATTAAAAATTTAGATAAAAAAATTAATATCATTTTTAGAAATTACAAACAATCAGACTTAGACTATACTATTAGAGATCTAAGTTTTTTTTGTAAGAAATATAATCAAAAACTTTTTATTTCAAATAATAGCTATTTAGCTAGAAAGTATAGTTTAAATGGTCTTTATATTCCCTCCTTTAATAAATTAGATAATTTTAAAAATATTAACTTTAAAAAAAATTTTAAAATAATTGGATCTGCACATAACGAACAAGAAATAATAATTAAAAAAAAACAAGGTTGTTCGCAGATATTTATCTCTCCTATTTTTAAAACAAAAAAAAAGGAAAAATTTTTGGATATAGTTAGATTTAATAAAGTAAACTTAAATAATTCTAAAGGAATTATAGCATTAGGTGGTGTTAATGAAAAAAATTTTAAATCAATTAAACTTACTAAAGCTTTAGGGTTCGCTTCAATTGACTGGATAAAAAAAAACCGGCCTAAAAATTTAGGCCGGTTTTTAAAATAATTATCTAAACTAGATTAAAACGCAAAAGATACAGAAAGTTCTGTTTCTTCGTGTTTGTTTCCAGCAGTTCCACCAGCATTACCAGTTTCAGAGATAGCAGCACCAAGAGTCATACTTCCCATTGTGTATGATACTTGGATTGATTCTAACTGTCTCTCAACTGTTGCAGTTGTAGATATACCAGCATTTGAGTATGTTGATTCACCGTAAGATACAGACATATCTCCAGCAGTATATGCTACTCCCCAGAATTCTGCCTCTAAGTCTTCAGCTCCATCAGCAGTATCTTGGTATGCTTCTTGGTAACCAACTGATAAAGGACCAGCAGCGTACTTAACGTAAACTGTAGATCTTTCTTGATCAGTTCCACCAACAGTACCAGTTTCAACTTCTTCAATACCGCCACCAACTTCAACACCACTTTCGTGTGCAATTTGAAGTGTGTAAGCTTGACCACTAATTGTAGTTGTTCCAACTCCACCTGCAGCTGGCGCACCTTCGTCAGCGTTAGGATCTAGTGTTACTGAAGCGTTAATTGTAGCTCCACCGTACTCTTGAGCAGGGATTCTGTAATCTACAGAACCACTTCCAGTAGATGAACCAAACCAAGATGGGTTGTCACCAGAAAGTGCTAAACCATCCCATGTTTCATTGTAAGCAGCCGGCATTACGTCGTCAATACCATTAGCTTTTGAACCAGCAACGTTGTTAAATTGAACAGTTCCCATAGAACCCATTCCAATTGTTACTTGTGAAGATGAGTTTGACCAAGTTGAGTGTGTGTTAGCAGCTTGGAAGAAACTTACAGTCCAACCGTTATCAGTTTCACCTGATGCAGTAAAAGCTAAGTCAGTGTCAACACCAACACCTTTACCGTTACTTGCTTGACCACCAGCTGATGGTGAGTCAATGCTAGCGTATTTGATTATTGCATCACCTGACATGCTATACTCAACAGCGTTTGCTGCTGTCATAGCTAGAGATCCTGCAAGAGCAGATACACCTATTTTTTTAAAAGTATTCATATATCTCCTTATGTTTAAAATTTATGAATTACGCATAAATACCTTTGTTTTCTTGAGTTTTGCCTAAAAAAATTGGATTTAAAGCAATAATTTAATATAGTGTTGCATTTTTACAACAAAATTAGCTTTTGAAATCAAGATATATTGGGATAAACCATCATCTTAATTTATGCCAGACAAATTTTCATTTTTAACAAAATTTCTCATTTTAAGTTTTTTTACGTTTTTTTTAAGCTCTTGCGGCAGTCTTAAACCTGATTGGTCGAAAACAGCTGAGCCTGATGGGAAAAAAAGAGCAAGACAAAATGTTAAGGAGGGAAAAGGCATAAATCTATTTGGGGGTTCTAATAAAGACACTAATTTTACTTTTGCGTCTTCAAACCCTTTGTGGAGAGCCTCACTCGATGTCATTGATTTTATGAGTTTATCAAGTGTAGATTATGCTGGCGGATTAATAATTACAGATTGGTACAGTGAGAATAATCCAGATGAGTCAATAAAAATTGTAATCAAATTTTTAAGCAATGAAATAAGAGCGGATGGTATTGACGTGGATATAAGAATGAAAAGTTGTAATCAACAAAATAAATGTATTGTTAAAAAAATAGAAAGCGAACTTAATAATGACATAAAATCAAAAATTCTTAAAAAAGCCGCAGTCTATCAAAAAGAACTGAAGCAAAAGCAAAAGAAAAATAGACCCACTAAGAAGTATAAAGGTGAAAACGAATAAATCTTAAAAAAGATTTATGGAAAAATATAATTTTAAAATTGTAGAAAATAAATGGCAAAGATTTTGGGAAGAAAAAAAAATCTTTAAAGCCGAAAAAGATTTAAAAAAGAAAAAATTTTACTGTTTAGAAATGTTTCCTTATCCATCAGGGAAAATACATATGGGACATGTTCGTAATTACGTCCTTGGAGATGTTTTATCTAGATATAAAAAACAAAATGGTTTCAATGTTCTTCATCCAATGGGATGGGACTCCTTTGGGATGCCAGCTGAAAACGCTGCAAGATCAAATAAACTGGACCCCAAAATATGGACAGAAAAAAACATTGAAAATATGAAATCACAACTAAAAAAACTTGGTTTATCAATAGATTGGGAAAGGGAAATCTCTACTTGTTCTCCTGAATATTACAAACATCAGCAAAATTTTTTTTTAGAACTTTACGATAAAAAATTAGTTTATAGAAAAGAAAATTATGTAAATTGGGATCCAGTCGACAAAACAGTTCTTGCAAACGAGCAAGTTATAAATGGAAAAGGATGGAGATCTGGAGCCGTTGTTGAAAGAAAAAAATTAAATCAATGGTTTTTCAATATCAACAAATTTGCTGATGAACTTTTGATCAGCCTCGATACTTTAAAAAATTGGCCTTCAAAAGTAAAGACTATGCAAAAAAATTGGATTGGAAAATCTTTTGGTTGTGAATTAGATTTTAAAATTAAAGGAAATCCAGAAATTAAACAAATTAAATGTTTTACTACAAGACCTGACACCCTTTTTGGATTCTCATTTTTGGCATTATCAGTAGATCATCCAATTGCTAATTTTTATAAAGATAATAAAGATTTTGAAAAATTTAAGCTAGATTGCTCAAAAACTGGAACAACTGAAGAATCTATTGCTCAAGCTGAAAAGCTCGGGTTTAAAACAAATCTTTTAGCAGTGAACCCACTAGATGAAACTCAAGAAGTTCCTGTATATTTTGCAAATTTTGTTTTAATGGACTATGGATTTGGTGCTGTATTTGGTTGCCCTGCTCATGACCAAAGAGATTTGGATTTTGCTATTAAATATAAACTTAAAATTACTCCTGTTGTAAAACCAGTAAATAATAATTCTAATTTTGAAATAAAAAAAGAGGCATTCTCTGGACCAGGGATTATTTATAATTCAAAGTTTTTAGATAATCTAAAAGCACCAGAAGAGTCTGTCATCAAAACAATAGAAATTCTCGAAAAAAAGAAAATTGGAAAAAAAAAAATAAACTTTAGACTAAAAGATTGGGGAGTCTCTAGGCAAAGATACTGGGGATGCCCTATTCCAATAGCTTATAATTCTAAAAATGAAATCAAAAAAGTCCCTTTAAAATTGTTGCCGATAAAATTACCTGAAAACATAAATTTAAATGTAAATGGAAACCCGTTAGATCATCAAAAGGATTGGAAAAAAATAACAATTAATGATGAAGAATGTACACTTGAAACAGACACCTTAGATACTTTCGTTGATTCCTCTTGGTATTTTTTAAGATTTTGTTCCTCTGATAATAAAGATTATGGATACAATATTGACGATATCAATTATTGGATGCCTGTAGATCAATACATTGGGGGCGTGGAACATGCAATTCTTCATCTTTTATATTCAAGGTTTTTTACAAAAGCTCTGGGTTATAAAAATAATGATTTTAAAATATCAGAGCCATTTAATGGTTTATTTACTCAAGGCATGGTATGTCATGAAACTTTTAAAATTGACAATCAATGGTTAAGTCCCGATGAAGTATCTACTCAAAACGGAAAAGATTACTTTTTAAAAAAAGATCCAAAGAAAAAAATAAAAGTCGGGCCATCTGAGTCTATGTCAAAGTCAAAAAAAAATACAATTGATCCTGAAATAATGATCAAAAATTATGGTGCTGATGCAGTAAGATTTTTCATTTTATCTGACAGTCCTCCTGAAAAAGATGTCCAGTGGTCTGAACAAGGTATGTTAGCCTCCTACAAGTTTGTTCAAAAATTTTGGAATCTTAATTCAGAAATTTTTAAAATAACTAATAATGAAAGTGAAACTAACAAAAATACTGAGAATGAAATAAATGTTTTCACAAATGAAATTATAAAAAAAATAACATTCAACCTTGAAAATTTCCATTACAATGTAATTATTGCTAATTTTCATGAAATTTATAATTTTTATTATAAACTTTTACAAAATAAAAATTTTAAAGAGGATGAATTAAAAAAAAATTTTGTCAAAATTTTAAAAGTTATGCAGCCAATTTTGCCTCATTTAATATCTGAATGTTTGATTAAATTTAATGAAAATTATCTAGCAGATTGGCCAGAAATAAATGATAAATATTTAGAGCGAAAAAAAGTTAATATTGTGGTTCAAATTAATGGAAAAAAAAGAGGAGTAATTCTTTGTGAAAAAGATATTGTGGAAAAAGATTTAATTGAAATTGTAAAAAAAAATAAAGATCTTAAAAAACATTTTAGTGAAAAAAAAATAACTAAAAACATTTATGTAGAAAATAAAATCATTAACATTTTATTAAAATGAAAAAAATCTTATTAATTACTTGTATAATCCTTTTAAATAGTTGTGTTGGATATAAACCAATATTTTCTAATAAAGATATTAATTTTCAAATTGTCCAGATAACCAATACAAGTAATGATAATATTTCTAAACAAATTATTAAAAACTTAAAACCCTACACCACAAAAAATGACAAAACTGAAATATTATTAGAAATAAAATCCCAAAAAATTGAAAATATACTTTCTAGGGATGCTAAAGGCGATCCTTTACTTCATGAAATTAGAGTAAAATCTGAAATAAAGATTGAGAAAAAAAATGAGGAAAAAATTTTGAAATTTAACGAGTTTTTTAATTTCAATAATCAAACTAATAAATTTGAATTTTCACAATATAAAAAGAATATTCAAAAAAATTTAGCTAATAGAATTTTTGAAAAATTAATTTTGGAATTACAAAAAATTTAGATGATAATTAAAAGCTTTGAACTAGATAAAATTGACCTCAAAATTAATAAAATCTTTCTATTATATGGTGAAAATCAAGGTGCTAAAGATGAATTAATTCAATCTATAATAAACCAAAAAAAAATTCCTACGTTTAAATATCACGAAAATGAAGTAATAAATAATTCAGAAGATTTTTTTAATTCTATTTTATCAAAATCATTTTTCGATAAAGAAAAAATTTTTATAGTAAAAAAAATAACAAATAAAATTTATAAAATAATTGATGAAATAATTGAAAAAAATAGTGATGATATAATAGTATTAGATGCAGAAATACTTGATAGAAAATCAAAGTTAAGAAATTTGTTTGAAAAAAATAAAAACTTAGTTTGCATTCCTTTTTATCCAGATAATGAGAAAACTCTAAATGTAATTACATATAAATTTCTCAAAGAAAAGAACATAAATTTATCTCAAGAAACAATTAATTTAATAACAGAAAGGGCTAATGGTAGTCGAGAACATCTTTTTTTAGAATTAGAAAAAATTGATAATTTAAGTCTTACTAAAAAAAAAATTAGTTTTGGAGATATAGCTAAACTAACCAATTCAGGCACAGAATATAAAATATCAGAGCTCGTAGACAATTGTCTGGCCAAAAATGAGAATAAAGTTTTGAGGTCAATTAATGACAACAATTTTAATAGTGAAGACAATATTATAATAATAAGAACATTTCTTTATAAAGCGAAACGATTACTAAAACTTAAAGAAGATTCTACAAAAGAGCAAAATTTGGATATTTTAATTTCATCACATAAGCCGCCAATTTTTTGGAAAGAAAAAGGAATTGTAAAAATGCAGATGAAAATTTGGTCTCATCAAAAAATATTAAAATTAATTAACCAAATAAATAAAATTGAATTAATGTTAAAAAAGTCCCCGCAAATTTCGTTATACGTTTTAAATAATTTTATTCTTCAAAATACATCCAAAATTAATAACTAGATTTAATTATATCTATAATTTTATTAAGTTGGCTCAAATCATTATAAGAGAATGTAATTGTTCCTTTATTTCTTCTATCATTTTTAATTGAAACGTTTAACCCAATTTTTTCGATAATAGATTTCTCTAAAAATTCTATATTTGTATCCTTCTTTTTAATTAAATTATTTTTCTTCTTTTTGAAAATTTGGACAAATTTTTCTGTTTGTCTAACTGAAAGTTTTTTTTCTATTATTTTATTTGCTATAAAAGCAGAATTATCTAAACCAACTAAAATTTTAGCATGTCCAGGGCTTAACTTTTTTTGTTCTATTAAATTTATTATTTCAGTGGGCAATGTTAAAAGTCTGAGTGCGTTAGTAATGTAGCTCCTACTTTTACCAATAAATTTTGATACTTTTTCTTGATCATAGGAGAATTCATCGATTAATCTTTTATAACCCTGGGCTTCTTCTAATGGATTTAAATCATGTCTTTGAACATTTTCTACAATTGCAAATTCAAGAGATCTTAAATCGTCAGCTTCGGTTACAACAATCGGAATTTCGTGAAGTCCCGCTTTTTTTGCAGCTAACCATCTTCTCTCTCCCGCTATTATTTCATACTTTGAATTTTCAGCAGTTGATTCTCTAACTATAATTGGTTGAATTATACCTCGCTCCTTAATTGATTTTGTTAAGTCTTCCAAGTTTTCTTCATCAAAATTTTTTCTTGGTTGATATTTGTTCGGAATTATATCGCTCAAAGAAGCTTTGTTTGCTTTACTTTCAGATTTTGTTTCTCCAATTAAAGAAGATAACCCTCTCCCCAATCCTTTTTTAATTTTTGAATTCATTAAGCTGCGCTTCCTATTTTATTTTCTTGATTCATAAATTCATCTGTAAAACTATAATACGATTTGCTACCTGGACAATTTTTATCATATATAAGAACCGGAATGCCATGAGAAGGTGCTTCTGACAATCTAACGTTACGAGGAATCACTGTTTGATAAACCTTATCTTTAAAATAATTTCTCGCTTCATGCTCAACTTGTGAAGATAACTTATTTCTCCTGTCGTACATGGTTAAAAGTATCCCTTGTATTCTCAAATTTGGATTTAAATTTACTTTTATTCTTTCGATAGTTTTCATCAATTGGGTCAAACCCTCCAGGGCAAAAAATTCTGTCTGAAGAGGGACCAAAAGTGAATTTGATGACACTAAAGCCATAACAGTTAAAAGACTCAATGATGGTGGACAGTCAATCAGGATATAATCATATAATGCTCTAGAATCCTTTAAATATGCGGTTAATTTACTCTTCAGAATAAATGCTCTATCACTATCACCAGCAGTTTCAACCTCTAGTCCAGATAAGTCTACGTTAGACGAGATCAGATCTAAATTTTCAAATTTTGTTTTCTTTATTACATCTGAGATTTCCATTGTTCCATTTAAAATTCCATATATTGTTTGATCTGATTGTTCAGTATTAGATAATCCCAATCCTGTTGTAGCATTTCCTTGTGGGTCTAGATCGATAACTAAAATTTTTTTTCCCTGCTGAGATAATGCCGAGGCCAGATTAATAACTGTTGTTGTTTTACCTACCCCACCCTTTTGATTTATTATTGAAATGACTTTCATGAAATTTTTTTTTTTATTTTTTTAATGTTTAATATAAATGAGTCAGCATTAGTTAAACTTTTTTTTTCTTCATAATCTAAATCCCATTCTTTAAGAGTTTCATTTAAAACTTTCCTTCCTGAACTGCCCATGAAAAAAATTATGTTTTTGTATTTACTAAAATTTTCATTTACTAGATCAAGAATTATTGGCATTGGCTTAAAAGCTCTGGACATTATTGTTCCTGTTTTAATATTTTTAACCGTAAAAATATCTTTGTGAATTACATCAGTGTTCAAATTTAATTTTTTTGAAACTTCCCTTAAAAAAACGCATTTATGATAGCTTTTTTCATATAAGTTTATCTTCATAGCATTTTTAATTTTTTTCATAACAATTGCTACAATGAGACCTGGCATACCCCCACCTGTACCTAAATCACAGGTTGTATTACTATTTAAATCAACAAAATCAAT
>CETH01089246.1_pt1 | contig 13946 bp, 10 predicted proteins | sample 361461 | NCBI WGS metagenome assembly CETH01 (sample SAMEA2622695, study PRJEB7988) | marine metagenome | isolation source: saline water (ENVO:00002010), including
GGGTCTTCACGAAGATCGATAGCATCACTTTTTTTGAATTCATCAGCAATCCAGTTAATTACTTTTTGATCAAAATCATCACCACCTAAATGGCCATCACCATTTGAAGCTTTGACTTCAAATACACCATCTCCCAGCTCTAAAACTGAGATATCAAAAGTTCCGCCACCTAAATCGAATACTGCTATTTTTTCATCATTCTTCTTATCCATACCATAAGCTAATGAAGCAGCCGTAGGTTCGTTAATGATTCTGCGAACATTTAATCCTGCTATCTTTCCGGCATCTTTTGTAGCCTGTCTTTGTGAATCATTAAAATATGCTGGAACAGTAATTACCGCATCCGTTACTTTACTACCTAAATATTCTTCTGCATCTTGCTTTAACTTTTGCAGAATCATTGCACTTATTTCTGGCGGTGTGTAATCTTTGTCATTAGCTTTAACAATTACTGCACCATTTGAATTTTTTTCTACTTTGTATGGCACTTCTGATATTTCGTTATCAACTTCTTTAAACATACGCCCCATAAATCGCTTTATAGAAAAAATGGTATTTTCTGGATTAGTAACAGCTTGTCTCTTAGCCGTTTGACCGATTAAGCGATCACCATCTTTAACAAAAGCAACAACTGAAGGAGTGGTTCTACCTCCTTCTGGATTAGTTATGACAGTTGGTTCTCCTCCTTCTAGTACGGAAACACAAGAATTCGTAGTCCCTAAATCAATTCCTATAATTTTAGACATTAAAACACCTCAATCATTTAATTATTTTATTGCAAGCAACATTCCAAGATCATTATTCGTACTATTTGGCAGAAACCTTTACTCCATAGTACTATTTGACAGGTAAAGTATATATAAAAACTAATTTGTTGATTTATTTTTTAAGGTAGATGTGTTTTTTTCTACAAATGAAAATTGGAATTCAGATTTGTTTGTATGGACTTTAATCATAGTGCCTTCAGAGAATTTTCGTTGCAGAAAGATTTCAGAGAGGTAATCCTCTAATGAAACTTGAATCTCTCTTCTGAGAGGCCTAGCTCCAAATTTAGGGTCATACCCCCTTTTAGCTAATAATCTTTTTGCAGAAATAGATAGTTTTATTTTGAATCCCATTTTTGATAGATTATCTGATAAATCTTTTAATTGAAGGTCAATAATCTTAAATATGTCTTCTTCACTTAGCGAATGAAATACTATGGTATCATCAATACGATTTATGAGCTCAGGGGAAAATGTATCATTTACAGATTTAATAATTTTTGAGCTTACTTCACTATGGTGGTTCGAAAAAGTACTATCACCAAATCCTAAATCAGTTCCTTGAATATCTTTTGTACCTAAATTTGAAGTCATTATTATAATTGTATTACTAAAGTCAACTTTTCTACCTAATCCGTCTGTAAGAACCCCATCATCAAAGATTTGAAGCATAATGTTGTGAAGATCTGGATGAGCTTTCTCAATTTCATCAAGTAAGACTACAGAATATGGATTCCTACGAATTTTTTCTGTTAATTCACCACCTTCATCGTGTCCGACATACCCAGGTGGCGCTCCAATCAACCTAGATAGTGTAAACCTTTCTGTAAACTCAGACATATCTATTTTTATTAGGGAATTAGAGTGATTAAATAAATAGTTCGCTAATACTTTTGCTAATTCAGTTTTTCCTACACCAGTAGGACCTAAAAATAAAAAAACTCCAATTGGTTTAGATGGATTTTTTAAACCTGTCCTTGCTCTACGAATAGCTTTTGAGACACTATTAATAGCCTTTTCTTGTCCAATGATAAATTGACTTAAACTTTTGGGAAGATTTAGCAATTTCTGACTTTCAGACTGAGCTACTTTATTTACTGGAATTCCTGTAATTAAGGAAACAACATCAGCAATATTTTCCGATGAAATAGTCAGTTCTTCTACTTTTGATTTTTCATTCCAAGATTGCTGAGCATTACTAAGCTTATCTAAGAGCTTACGTTCTTTATCCCTGATAATTGCGGCCTCTTCAAAAAGCTGTTTCATTACCTTCAACTCTTTTTCTGCTCTTAGTCGGTCTATTTTCTTTTCAATGTTAATAATATTTTTTGGGACTTTATCATTGAACATGTGAGCTCTTGCACCTGCCTCATCTAGCACATCAATCGCTTTATCTGGTAAAAATCTATCAGTTATATATCTCTCAGATAGGTTAACACATGATTCAATTGCATTGATCGTATATTTAACATTATGGTGTTCTTCATACTTTTCCTTCAATCCACATAGAATTTCAATTGATTCACTTATTGAAGGAGCATTTATTAATATTTTTTGAAATCTTCTATCAAGAGCACCATCTTTTTCAATGTGTTGCCTATACTCATTTAATGTGGTTGCACCTATGCAATGAATATCTCCACGAGCTAACGAAGGTTTAAACATATTTGATGCATCTAAAGAACCTGAAGCTCCTCCTGCACCAACTAAGGTATGTAGTTCATCTATAAAAATAATTAAGTTTTGTCGAGACTCTAGCTCGTTCATAATACTTTTCAGCCTCTCTTCAAATTGCCCTCTATATTTTGTACCTGATACAATTGCTGCCAGATCTAAAGATAAAATTCTTTTGTTTTGAAGAAGTCTTGGCACAGTTTTTCTTACAATCCTTTGCGCTAACCCTTCAATAATTGCTGTCTTACCTACACCTGGTTCACCTATTAGAACTGGATTATTCTTTTTTCTGCGCGCTAAAACTTGTGCAACTCTTTCTATCTCTTTCTCTCTTCCTATTACTGGGTCTAACCTCCCTTTTGATGCTAGGTCAGTAATGTCTCTTGAAAAATGGTCAAGAGTAGGAGTTTTTTCTTCATTTTCATATTGATCAATATCGTATGAATTATCTTCATTTAAATTTTCGCCATCAATAAGATCTGAAACAGTATCAAAATCAAAATTAAGAGAGCTTAGCACCTCAAAAACCACGCCGTCTTTCTCACGCAACATTGCAAGCAACAGATGTTCATTATCTGCTACGCTCTGATTTCTTGCTGAGGCTTCAAGGTAAGCATTTTTCAATACTCTCTCAGCCCTAATAGTAAGAGGTAGATGACCTAGGGTCATCGTACTATCTGAATTATTAGTTATATCTTCAATCATTTTAATAACTGATTCTCTATCAATATCATAAAGCTCAAAAATTTTTGAAGATATTCCAGATTCAACCCTTAACAAACCAATTAATAGATGCTCTGAACCAACATAAGAGTGCCCTAAACGTATTGCATCTTCTTTTGCATGTTTTAAAATGATTTGTAATCTTTTTGAAAAATTCTTTTTCATATATATAAGTTTTTACTTTTTTCTAATAACCCTGATTTGAGCTCGTACCTTCTATCTCCAATTACAGCCACATCTGGATTATGCGTTGTTAATAGAATTGACACCTTAAAATCTGTGTTTATTTCCCTTAATAGGTCAACTAATAATAATGCATTCTTTTCATCTAAATTACCAGTTGGTTCATCTGCAAATAATATTTTTGGTTCATTTATTAATGCTCTCAATAATGCAACACGCTGCTTTTCACCTCCGGATAATTCCTTAGGATATTTATCCCTTATATCAATTAATTGTAAAATCTCTAATAATGCACAAGCTTTATCAAGTTTTGAATTATCTTTTTTTATCCATGCCGGCATCAAAATATTTTCTATAACAGTAAAATCAGGCAATAAATGATGAAACTGGAATACGAAACCAATAAATGAATTTCTAAACTTAGATATTTCATTGTCTGAGAAATTCTTGATATTTTTACCATTTATTTTAACCTCACCTTGATCCGGATTATCCAGAGTGCTTAAGATATTTAACAATGTTGATTTTCCAGATCCAGATTTACCAACTACAGTAATTATTTCTCCCTCTTCAAGAGAAAAATTAATACCATCAAGAACTTTCAATTTATTTTCGCCATTTCTGAAGGATTTAATGATGCCTTCAGCATCTAAGATTACTTTACCCATCTTATAGCCTCTATTGGTCTAAGATTAGAAACTTTCCTCGCAGAGAACCATCCGGGTATAATTACCAAGATTAAACTAATTGATATTATTATTAACATATCAAAAGTTGTAAGGTTCATAGGAAGAGTATCCATTGCATATATATCGCCTGGGAGTTTAATAAAACCTGATAAATTCTGAAAAAGGACGAAGCCAACACCAAAAAATATACCAAAAAGAGTCCCCCTACCTCCAATAATGATTGCTTGAGCAAATAACAATTTTTGAGTATCATTAACTGTGGAGCCCAATACCCTAAATATTCCAATATCTTTTATCTTTTTTATTGTAATTAGAGATAAGGTTGCCATCATATTAAAAGAAGCAACAAAGATAATTAAACTTAATACAATCATTGATCCAATCTTTTCCATGTTCATTGCCTTTACTAAAGTTGAATGCCTATCCTTCCAAGATTCAATTTTAATATTTTCGCCTAGTAATTGAATTAAGTCTTTCTTAACTCTCAGCATATTTTCTGAGTTTTTTATTTTAATATCAAAAATATTCATTTGGTTTTTATTTTTAAATAGTTTCATACCAATATTTTTTGGAATGAATACAAATTTATTATCATAGTCTAAAATCTTTGATTGAAAAAGACCGCTGACCTGTAATTTTTTTGATGGTGAAAAACCTAAAATCATTTTCTGGTCTAGAGGTGATGAAATTATTATCTCATCACCCACCTTTATACCTAATCTAGAAGCTATATCATATCCAACTAAAACTTGTTTACTATTAGGGTAATCTCCGATAATAGGGATTTTATAAAAATGCTTAATTATATTTGTATTTATTTCTTTAAATGTTACAACTTTTTGCTTAGATCCATTTATAATTACACCCCTTCTTTCTCTATTCGGTGATACTATTTTTATTTCATCCACTCTATCCAAAATTGACATATCATCGTTTAATCTAATCCCTGATATTTTTATGTCACCTTCAAAATTTTTTATCTTATTATTTACCTTATACTTAAAACCATTAAGTACTGAAACAGAGATTATTAATGCAAAACAACCAATCGTTATACCAATGGTAGTTACTATCCCCGTGAACTTTCCCGTTCCTTTATTAGAATTAAGAAATCTATTTGCAATAAAAAAGAAACGCATCATTCTTGCGCAAGTAATTCTCTTGGCTTTTGCTTGATAATAGATCTAGAAGGTATAAATGTCGAAAAAATTGATATAATTAGTGTTAAAGAGAGAACACTACAAAAGATAAATAAGTCAAAGTTTGCAGGAATATAATCCATAAAATAAATATCTTCTGGTAATGTAATGATTTTATATTTGTTTTGGACCAAAATGAATAAATATGAAACTGTAGAGCCTAAAATACATCCAAGAAGGCCGGTAATGCCTCCGTAATAATAGAATATTTTTCGTATGTCATTAGATTCCATTCCCAATGACATCAATACTCCTATTTGACTGTTTTTTTCCCTAATAATCATTGATACCGCAGCCATAATATTTGTTATACCAACTAAGGCGATTAAACTAAATATTATTACTATCGGAAATCGCTGTATTCTAATCCAGTCAAATATAATCCGATGCCTTTCTCTCCAAGTCTCATAATAATAGGGATACTTAATTTGTGCACTTAAACCTTTTATTATGTTTTCAACCTGCTCACTGCCATTAATGATGTATCCGCTAATCGCATTATCCATCTCAAATATATCCCTTGCTCTATCAATAGAGGTATATGCAATTGTTTTATCATATTCTTGCATACCTGAATCAATAAATCCAATAACTTCCATTAGATTAAATTTTTGATTGACCGTGAAATTTGTTGAGTTAGCAAGCGCTGTTATAATTATTTGATCTCCAATATTGATACCCATTTCATCAGCCAAAGCTTTACCTATTATTATATCATCTTTGTCAATAGTATAACTTTTTAAATTAAAATATGTTTGATCTGGGATTTTATTTACACCCTCGATAATTATTCCATCAGTGTTACTGCCTACACGGATCATAGCAGTCCCACGAATGTATGGAGCTATTTCTAAAGATAAATCTATATGGGATAATATTGAGTCAAGTTTTTCTGGTTCAGTAACTGGTTTACCTAAAATGTTTTGCACTCTTACTTTACCATCAATACTTGATAGTTTTTCATCTAAAACATTTTCAAAACCTTTAATTATACTTAAAGTAAGAATTAGTGAAAATAGACCAATTGAGAGACCAATGATTGCTAGAATACTAGCATTTGATGAAAAACTATCACCAAATCTAGGATACAAATAGCGCAGAACAATCTGCAAGTGCAGGTTCATTATTAATGCTTTTCTGCTCTCATTGTAGGGAAAAAAATTACGTCTCTTATCCAGCGATTATTTGTGAGAAGCATAACAAGCCTATCAATACCAATTCCCACGCCACCTGTTGGCGGCATACCCACCTCCATTGCTCGTATAAAATCCTCATCTATTGGCTGGGCTTCTTCATCACCTTTTTCTTTAAGTATTGCTTGCGCCTCGAGTCTCTCTCTTTGATCAATTGGATCATTAAGCTCTGTAAATGAATTAGCAAATTCTGAACCGCCAATAAATAATTCAAATCTTTCGACAATATTTTCACTACCATCTCGTTTTAATTTTGCAAGTGGAGATATAGATTTAGGATAATCTATAACAAATGTAGGGTTAATTAATTTGGGTTCAATTAAAGTACTCATCAAGCTATCCAACATTTGTCCGGTATTTGAATTTTTATCTATTTCTAAATTTTGTTTTTTACATACATCAAAAAGATCATTATCATTTAATGAAGATATATCCAAACCGATTTCTTCATTTAATAATCCATAAAATGTTTTACATTCGAATTTTTTTGATAGATCTATATCAATTTCTCCCCATTTTATTAATAAACTTCCAACTTTTTTTGCAGCATTTCTAATGATGTCTTCAACCAAGATCATGCAATCATTATAATCTGCATATGCCCAATAAAATTCGAGCATTGTGAATTCTGGGTTATGGCTCCTATCCATACCTTCGTTTCTAAAATCCTTTGCAATTTCGTACACTTTCTCGTATCCACCAATTATTAATCTTTTTAAATAAAGTTCATCGGCAATTCGAAGAAATAACTTTTGCCCTAATGCATTGTGATGCGTCGTAAAAGGCCTTGCATTTGCTCCTCCATAAATTGGCTGTAAAACAGGTGTCTCTACCTCCATAAACTGTTTTGAATCGAGAGTTGATCTAATATCAGATATAATTTCTGTCCTTTTTCTAAATATATCTCGAGTCTTTGGATTAACTATTAAATCTAAATGACGATTACGATACCTTAATTCTTTATCATTAAAAGCATCAAATACCTCCCCCTCTTTTTCTTTTACTATTGGAAGAGGCCTAATACTTTTTGATAAAATAATAAACTGCCTGGTATTAATTGAAATTTCTTTTGTTTTTGTTTTAAAAACGATTCCATTTATACCTATAAAATCGCCAATATCTATTAGTTTAAAAGCCTCATAGACTTTTTCACCAACAGTATCTTTCTTTATAAAAATCTGAATCTGCCCAAATGCGTCCATAATATGTATAAATGATGCTTTTCCCATTTTCCTTAGTGCCATAACTCTACCAGATATGGATACCTCTTTATCTTCCAGATTCTCAAAATTATTTAATATCTCTTTGCTGGAATGAGTGCGATCATATTTATGGGGGTAAGGCTCAAAACCCAGCTCTTTTAACTTGGATAACTTCTCAATTCTAAAATTAATTACTTGATTTAAACTTTTATTCTCATCAGACATTTTTTACCTTTTATGTATTTAATGATTTTTCTGGCATTGCTGATAATAAAAATGAACGTATGAATATATCTAAGTCGCCATCCATTACACCTTGTATATTACCAGACTCCTGCTTTGTACGATGATCTTTTACGAGATTATAAGGATGAAAAACATACGATCGAATCTGACTACCCCATGCTATATCTTTTTTTTGACCATCTAAATCTTTTTGTTTTTCTTTTTCCTTTTCAATTTCAAGCTGATAGAGGCGAGCTTTTAATAATTTCATCGCCTGATTTTTATTTTTGTGCTGAGATCGCTCATTTTGACATTGCGCCACTATTCCTGATGGGATGTGTGTTATTCTCACAGCTGAATCTGTTTTATTAACATGCTGCCCGCCTGCACCACTTGCTCTGTAGGTATCAATTCTAATATCACCTGGGTTTACTTCAATTTCAATTGTCTCATCAATAGATGGATATACATAAACAGATGCAAAAGAAGTATGTCTTCTACTATTAGAATCAAATGGGGAAATACGTACCATCCTATGAACACCAAATTCTGCTTTTGATAGGCCATATGCATAATCTCCTTTAATTTCAAATGTGACCTCTTTGATACCCGCTTCATCTCCAGCATGAAAATCAATCAAAGAAATATCAAATCCTTTTTTTTCTGCCCAGCGACCATACATCCTATAAAGCATTTGGACCCAGTCTTGGCTTTCCGTTCCACCCGCACCAGGATGTATTGTTAGAATTGCATCCTGTATATCTTCTTCTCTGCCAAGAATCATTTTAAGCTCTATTTCTTCTATTATAGTATTATATTGTTTTACCTCTGCGATCAAATCATTTAATGAAATCTCACCCTCTTCATAAAATTCAAAAAGAAAATCTACATCATTATGCTTTTTCTCAACATCACTCCAAATGTTCATCTCTTTTTCTATTCTGGAAATATTTTTCAAGACTGCTGAGGCTTTCTTATTATTATTCCAAAATTCGGGGTGGGTTGATTCCTCTTTAAGGTCATTTAATTGCTTATTTAATAAAGCAATATCAAAGATACCCCCTAAGAACAGAAAATTTTTTACTGGCTTTAGTAAAAATCTCTTTTATTTCAGTTAATTCCATATTCTAATTTAACAAATTAGAATGCCTTTATTCGTTACATAATTTTAATCACCAGAAGATATAAATAGTCTTTCATTAAGAAAACGTCTTAAGTCCATTTCATCCATATCTAGTTTTACAAATCTTCCATTTTCTGCAGCTGCTATTGCTCCACGCTCTTCAGAAACTACAATAACAATAGCATCTGATTCTTCAGTAAGTCCCAACGCAGCTCTATGACGTGTTCCCATATCTGGTGTTATCATGTCACTCTCAGTTAGAGGTAATATAGAACCTGCTGATTCTACTAATGTATTTTGTAAAATAACTGCACCATCATGCAATGGACTTTCAGGATGAAATATTGATAGTAATAATGCAGAAGTCACTTCTCCTTTAATCGCAGTACCAGATTCTTTATAAATACGTAGTCCAGTTTCTCTTTGCACAACAATTAACGCTCCATATTTTTTTTTACTTAACTGGAGGGAGGCATCAACTATAGCTTCAAGAGAGCGACTAGTGCCCACTCTAAAAATTGTACGAAAAAATCTTGTTTGCCCAACATAAATTAGAAGTCTTCTAATTTCTGGTTGAAATAAAATTACGAATGCAACAACCCAAACTGTTTGAAACTGGTTAATTAACCATGAAGTTGCACTAATACCAAATGCATTAAATAAAAAAGAGGAAATTAAAAGAATGATTAAACCGATTAGCATTTGTCCAGCTCGAGTTTCTTTGAAATACTGATAAACTTTATAAAAAATCCAAGTGACAAGACTTATATCAATTATGTCAATTAGAGATACTTTTATAAATCCAATTTTAAAAAGTTCTATCATGATGATATAATTTTTTCAGTAATCTTTACAACTCTATTTACCTCTTTTACATCATGTACTCTCACAATTTTTGCACCATTTAAAATACCAGCAACAATAGTTGCAAGTGTCCCTTCTAATCTGTCATCAACAGGTAAATCAAGTACATCACCAATAAATGCTTTCCGACTTGGTCCAATCATAACTGGATATCCAAGACTACAAATATCATCTAATCTTTTTAATAATGTAAAATTATGATCATAAGTTTTTCCGAACCCAATACCAGGATCCAAAATAATATTAGAATTCTTTATTCCATTTTTCTCAGCAAACTTCGATTGGTGACTTAAAAAAGTTTTTATATCTTTAATTAAATCATTATAAGTAGGATTTTTTTGCATTGTTTTTGGTTTGCCATTAATATGCATGATTACTATAGGTATATCTTTTCCTGATAATAAAGGTAACATTTTTGAGTCAAAAGTAAGACCACTAATATCATTAACTATATCTGCACCTACTTCAATTGCCTTTTTAGCCACATTTGCTTTGTAAGTGTCAACAGATATAGTGATTTTATTATTTATTTTTTTTATTGATTCTATAACCGGTAAAATTCTTTTACACTCTTCTTCAACAGTTACAGGTAAAGAGCCTGGCCTTGTAGACTCACCGCCAATATCAATAATGTCAGCACCATCATCTATCATCCTTAAAGCGTGATCCACTGCAATGTCAGTACTAATAAACTTACCACCATCACTGAATGAGTTTGGTGTCACATTCAGTATCCCCATGATTAAAACTTTTGAATCATGGTCTAATATATTATCTAAATCAATAATATTAAATAATGCCTATTATTTATTCTTTTTTAGATCTAAACCTTGACTAGAATTTACCATTCGATTTAATTGGCGCTGATTTCTTGTTGCCTGAATTACTAGTTTTTGAATTAAGCTTACCATTTCTTGATCTATTTGCATTAGATTTTCTTCTTATTATTTTTTTCCCACTTAAGAGCTTATTAATATCCTTTGAATCTATTGTTTCGTGTGATAGCAAGGATTTTGCCATACTATGTAATAAATCCTCATTGTCATTGAGAATAGTTTCAGAAACTCGCTGTGCATTCCGAATGATTTTTGATATTTCTTCATCAATCATCCTAGCAGTTACCTCGCTGTAATCTCTTTGTGATTGGATTTCTCTTCCAAGGAATATTTCTTCATTTTTCTTTCCGAAGGTCATCGGACCTAGTAAATCACTCATTCCCCATTCTGTTACCATTTTTCTTGCAATTTGAGTAGCCTGCTCTATGTCATTTCCTGCACCTGTGGTCATCTTATTGAAGATAAGCATTTCAGCAGCTCTACCCCCCATCAAAATAGCTAGCCTTCCATCGACATATGGCTTCGAATATCCATGCTTCTCATCCATTGGTAATTGCATTGTCACGCCTAAAGCTCTTCCTCTTGGAATAATTGTAACTTTGTGCACAGGGTCCGCACCTTTTGTTTTTAGTGCAACAATAGCATGCCCTGCTTCATGATAAGCTGTAGTCTCTTTCTCCTGATCTGTTAGTACCATACTTTTTCTCTGGACTCCCATCATTACCTTATCTTTTGCTTCTTCAAAGTCATCCATATCAATTGATCGTTTTTTTTCTCTTGCAGCGAGAAGAGCAGCTTCATTCACAATATTTGCTAAATCTGCTCCAACCATACCTGGTGTCCCTTTAGCCAATGACTCCAAATCAACTTTTCTTTTATTTAATACTACCTTTTTTGTATGGACTTCTAAAATTCCCAATCTTCCTTTGAAGTCTGGAACATCTACAATAATCTGACGATCAAATCTTCCAGGTCTTAAGAGTGCCGCATCTAATACATCAGGCCTGTTTGTAGCAGCTATAACAATGATATTTTGGCTATTATCAAATCCGTCCATTTCTACTAGAAGTGCATTTAGAGTCTGTTCTCTTTCATCATGTCCACCTCCTATACCAGCTCCTCGTTGCCTTCCAACAGCATCTAACTCATCGATAAAAATAATACATGGTGTACTTTTTTTTGCTTGCTCGAATAAATCGCGGACCCTTGATGCACCAACACCAACAAACATTTCTACAAAATCCGCACCACTCAAACTATAAAACGGTACACCAGCCTCACCAGCAATCGCTCTTGCTAACAGTGTTTTACCAGTTCCTGGCTGCCCAACAAGCAATGCTCCTTTGGGAACTTTTGCACCTAATTTTTGAAATCGTTTTGGACTTTTTAAAAAGTCGATGACCTCACTTAGTTCTTCTTTGGCTTCATCACAACCTGCCACATCCTTGAATGTTACTCTTGGTTGATCAGAGGTCCATAAAGAAGCTCTGCTTTTTCCAAATTTGAAAATACCGCCCATTCCACCGGCACCTCCCTGCATTCGTCTAAGCATAAAAAACCAAAAACCTATAAGAAGAATCCACGGGAGCATATTTAGTAAGTATCCTGTCCAGTCTATAGTTTTTTCTTGAAAACTATAGTCAATTCCAGCAGAGTCCCATTCCTGTGTTACTTCTCTATCAACAAATGGTATAGTTAATCTAAATTTTAAAACGTCTTTCTTGACTCCAAAAGGAGTATCAATTGATTGAGCGTTTTTAAATTCACCATGGAATGTTTTATCTATAATAATAGCTTTAGAAATAAGACCATCATCTAAGAAATGCTTATACTCAGTGTATTCTATTTCAACTTCGTTATTTCTACTATCAGAAAGAATGCTAGAAAAATAAATTGTAACCAGGATAATAGCTATCCAAATAAAACTAGTTTTACCAGCTTGCCTCCATTGAAAGTTTTTATTTTCTTTGTTATTCGCAGATTGCTTTTTCTTACTCATAATGTATGCCTAACTCATTTTTTTGGCTCTAAACTATATATTGAATCTAGATTTCTAAATTTATGATCCAAATCTAATCCGTATCCTACTACAAAGTCTGAAACAATCTCAAAACCAATAATATCTATATTAAAATTCAATTTATAACTATTTTTTTTTGATAATAGTGTCACTATAGTGATATCCACTGGATTATAAGATAAGATGTGTTCGTATAAATAATCTATAGTTAATCCCGAATCAATAATGTCTTCAACTAAAATCACCCTTCTATTATTTAAATCTATGGTTACATCTTTATCTAATTTTACTTGACCTAATGATTCTTTGCCAACATAACTACTCGCTTTCACAAAATCAATTTCACAATCAAAATCAAATGACCTGATGAGATCTGCTAAAAATATAAAACTACCATTTAATACACCAATAATGACTGGACATTCATCAAAATACTCATTTGATAATTGGCTTGCTATTTCTTTAATCCTAGTATTTATTTTATCTTTTGATAGATAAACAGTTAAGTTTTTTTTTGATTTTCTATTCATCCTGCTAGGTTGAATTTTCTTCTAATTCTCATTATTTTTTTTGTGCCGCTGTTAACCTTTACAGTGTCATCGATTCTTCGACCACAAACCCATATAATTTGATTATCTGCTGTAAGAACTGTTTGCTGATCCTTTTCAAATGAATTTATTTTATTATTTATTAAAAAATCACTTATCTTTTGAGTACTACCCATACCAAGCGGTTTAAATCGATCGCCTGAAGACCAATATCTTAGAACCAATTTTTTATTTTTTATCGATGCTAAATCAATTAATTCATCATCACAATTATTAGAAAACTTTACGCTTTTGCTATAATCACAGACCTTATAAATATAATTATCAAACTTATGATCACATCCAATTTTGATTTCTAAAGGAACTGATTTATCTAGTTTTTTTCGATTAATAATCACGCTATCTCTATCATTAAGTATAACAAATCCATTTATTGCAAAACATTTATTACCTATAACTTCCTTGTTTAAAAAATCTTTTAAATTTTCGATTTGTGGCTTCCGCAAACTACCAATAGTCTTTGTTAAAACCTGTAAAACACAAACTTTGACAAAGAGTGGAACTTTATTAAATGAATTTTTATCGATTAAAAGGTGATTATTTTTATCTTTAATCAAATTATTTTCTATGAAATCATTTACGAAATAAAGCATGCCATCTTGCCAATCCTTAAAGTTTCTTGCTGTTGCTGCAATAGACTCTA